>Ga0116186_1001281_pt1 | contig 25696 bp, 24 predicted proteins | sample AD_JPNNA4_MetaG_FD_89806 | JGI IMG/M metagenome (GOLD analysis project Ga0116186, IMG submission 89806) | Active sludge microbial communities of municipal wastewater-treating anaerobic digesters from Japan - AD_JPNNA4_MetaG | ecosystem: Engineered > Bioreactor > Anaerobic > Digestate | place...
AAAAAGACCGTCTCAATTTTGAGACAGCCTCTTCTTTTGAAAATATTTAGTATTCTTTACTACTGAGCAGCACTCTCATTAATGAGGCTTGTAGCATTGTTTTCCATTGCATTTGATTGCTGACTTTGCGGGCATTCAATACATGGACAATCTTTAACTTTTCTTTCTCTTGTGTCAGCCGGTTCCCAACCCATTACTAAATACAGAACAAAGAAACCTACTACATAACCGGCAGCAACATACCAACCTGCTTTTACCCAGTTAACCACTGATTTAGCTTCCTTATACATATTTGAAATAGCAACACCGGCTGATGAACCAAACCAAATCATTGAACCACCAAATCCAACAGTATATGCTAACATACCCCAATCATAGCAACCTTGATCCAAAGCAAGTTTTGTTAAAGGAATATTATCAAAAACAGCAGAAATGAATCCTAACGAAAGAGCAGTGTGCCATGAAGCTTCGGGTAAATCGTTTACCGGCATCATTGAAGCACAAGTTACCAATGATAGTAAGAAAATAGAACCACCAACTGCTTCTTTTGCAACTGACCAGTGAGTTTTTCTAAACATTGTTCCAATTAAAATAGCAACCCACACACCTAAAGCAGGAAAATCAAATAATACATTGGTGGCAATTGTACCTGCCAAAATTAAACCAACAATTAATAATCTGCCATAATCTATTTTTAATCCATCCTGATGGTCTTTCTGAATACGCTGATATTTATCTTGTTTAATCGATGCAAAAACCGAAAAGAATAAAAATGCAACGATTGCTGCGACATAAGCATGTAAAACATTGAACGCTGAAACACCATCAATCCACATCATGGTTGTTGTAGTATCTCCTACCACAGAACCTGCACCTCCGGCATTACTTGCCGCTACAATCGCAGCTAAATAACCAATATGAACTTTTTTGTTAAACACAACATAAGCAATAGTACCACCAATCATAGCAGCTGCAATATTATCAAGGAAAGATGATAATACGAATACCATGATTAACAATACAAAAGGTCCTTTCCAATCATCCGGTAAAAATTTTGGAAGCCAAGCCGGCATTTTAGATTCTTCAAAGTGATTTGCCAATAAAGCAAAGCCTACCAAAAGACCAAATAAATTTAATAAAATTGGCCATTCGCCTTCGCGTGCATGTTTATCTACCATTTGAGTAAAAATATTAGTCTCTCCAAAGAAATGTTGTAGAGGATGAAAAGTTGGGTCAGCAAAAAGTTTGTAAGTAAAAATTACAACTAAACCGGTAACCGCTACCTTCAACGTGTGATGATGGAATAATGCCACACCTAACAACGTCAAGCCAAAGAAAATAAATTCCAAACGAATTCCGCCTATTGCCGGACAATCAGTGCAAATTGCTCCTTCGGAAGCAAAAGATGCTAATGGCCCTAAAATGGCTAAAATCAACATAATAAGTTTTGTTTTCATAAAAATTATTTTAGTTATTAATCTTACTAGATTTTGGGCACAAAAATAGTTATTTTTTAATCCTTACAACCTTAATTCAAAAAAAAATATATAAACTTCTACATATATTGTAATTATATGATAATCAATTAATATCCTTTTTTAATATAATAATTTTGATGGTATTCTTCGGCTTTATAAAATGTAGTTGCTTCTAAAATCAGTGTTTGTATCGTTAATCCCTTATAATATTTATCGTTTTTCATTTCATTAATTACAAGCTCAGCTTCCCTTTTTTGTTCATCGGTAAAATAAAAAATAGCTGACCTGTATTGAGTTCCAATATCTGGACCTTGCCTATCTTTTTGGCTTGCATCATGAATTTGAAAAAAATAACGTAATAATTCTCCGGTAGAAAGAATATCGGTATTATATTCTACCAAAACAGCTTCAGCATGTCCTGTTTCGTCTGAACAAACTTGCTCATAGGTTGGATTAGCAGTTTCTCCACCGGCATATACGGCTAACGTATTCACTACACCATTAAGCTGGCTCAATTTATACTGAACCGACCAAAAACATCCCGCTGCTAAAATTATTTTCTCTATCATACTTCTAAAGCACCAATAATATCTTTTACCGATTTAAAATTATTTTCAATTAAATACTGTTCTATTCCATTAATTATTTTAACAGTAACCTGAGGATCGATAAAATTGGCTGTCCCTACTTGAACTGCAGAAGCCCCGGCTAATAAAAATTCTATGGCATCTGTGGCATTCATAATTCCACCTATCCCAATTACGGGAACTTTTACTGCCTTTGATACCTGCCAAACCATTCGCAATGCAACGGGTTTAACTGCGGGACCGGATAATCCACCCGTTACTGTTGATAATACAGGTTTGCGAGTCTTGGCATCTATAGCCATACCTAAAAGTGTATTAATAAGCGATAATGAATCTGCGCCCTCATCTTCGGCTGTTTTTGCCATTTCTACAATATTGGTTACATTGGGAGACAATTTAACAATCATTGTTTTTGGATAAACTTTTCTAACGGCGGCAACTACTGATTTAACACCGGGACACGTAGTGCCAAATGCCATTCCACCTTCTTTAACGTTCGGGCAACTTATATTTACTTCGATAGCTGAAATTTTATCTAAATCTTTCAATTTTTCAGCAATTTCCACATATTCTTCAACCGTTGAACCGGAAACATTAACCCAAATATGTGTATCGTAATGTTTAATTTTCGGATAAATATGTTCTATAAAATAGTCCACTCCCTTATTTTGCAATCCAACAGCATTGAGCATTCCCGAAGGAGTTTCAGCCATACGTGGATAAAGATTGCCTTCTCGATGTTTTAAGGTTGTTCCTTTTACTATAAAACCTCCCAATGCATTTAAATCGATAAAATCAGAAAATTCCAGACCATAACCAAATGTACCGGAAGCAGTTGTTACCGGATTTTTCATCGTTAGTTGATGAATATTGACAGATAAATCTACCATAATAATTCTTTTGAGTTAAACACAGGACCTTCGGTACATACACATTGATGCCCGTGAACTGTAGGCGTTACACAGCATAAACAAGCCCCTATCCCGCAAGCCATTGTATTTTCTAAAGAAACTTCGCAATCGACATTTGCCTCTTTGGCTCGTTTAGCTATCGCTTTCATCATAACTTCCGGACCACACGTATAAATTTTATCAAAAACGTTTAATTCTTTAAATAAAGGATGCGACGTTACAAAACCTCTTTCGCCCATGCTTCCATCTTCGGTAGTAACAAAAGTAGGAGCTATTTCATTATATTGTTCATATTCAATAACATCTTCCTTGGTTCTGAATCCTATTATTATTTGTTGTTCAACACCAGCTCTATTTAACTCCTTTGCCAAATAAAGCAAGGGAGCTATACCGCATCCTCCACCGACTAACAATGCCTTTTGCCCCTTTGAAATGATTGAATAACCCTTACCAAGTGGATAAATAACATTCACTAAACCGCCTTTTGCCAACAGCGATAATTTTTGTGTTCCTTTTCCCACAATTTGTATAAGTAAAGTTATGGTGTTCGTTTCATAATCTACATCGTGTATTGAAATCGGTCGACGTAAAAAAACGTCGTGAGCATTGGGTACCGTTAACTGCAAAAACTGACCAACCTCTATTTTTTCTAACTTTTCTAAAGGCTTAATAGCTAAAGTAAAATACTTATTATTCAAATGTTTAACTTGAATAATTTCAGCATCAACAACACGTTTGGACATAATATTTTTGTGTGTAAAAGTATTGTTTTTTGGGTATAAAAAAAATGAAATTTGTTTCACGGAAAATAAATTTCCGCTTTACCGTCTTCGTATAAAAGTATTATTTTTTTTACTTTAGATGGATTTACTGATAATGGCGAATTTTGCTTATCATTCAATGCCTGAATAGGAATATCTTGCTGTTTTTTGGTATCCTCGTCCGATTTTTTTTGCTCTTTAGCTATAGTGGTTTCTTCAAGGTTTGTATTTTGCTCTATTTCAACCTTAGTTTCATTTTTTGTATAAAGAGCGTCAAATAAAGAGGGTTCGCGATTGGGTTTAAACATATCTCCTTTGCCTGTAATAAGCCATTCAGCATTTATATAGTTAAATCGGGTTAAAATTTTTTGAATTAATTCTAAACTCGGATTATTTCTACCGGACAATATATGAGAAATGCTTGAACGCTGAACTCCAATTTCATCAGCAAATTTGGATGGATTTATATTTTCTACTTCTAAAAATTTTAAAATACGGTTTTTCATAAGTTTAAAAATAATTTTACAAATGTAATCAATTTAATGTTTACACGTGTAATTTGCCAAAAGTTACATTTGTAATTTCTTTAAGTAAAAATAAATAAGGAAAACCTAATATATATTTAAACTATTTTATAAGATAAATATTTATATTAACTGATTATTAATTATTTATAAATTTTATATTTACATATTTTTACATGTGTAAAAGTTTTTAATCCATTATATTTATCTATTTGTTTAATTAATATTCATTTATATCTGATTTATTGGTTTTTATAAAACTAATTTAATAATCTTTTATATTGTAATCATAACTTTTGTAAACAGATTAAATTTTGTATTTTATCTTATTCATTTTTCATTATCAATTTACATATGTAAACACTTATTTAGGTTTAATCAGATTACATTTGTACACCTTCCCTGTTCTTTCCTATTTTTTAATATTTGCATACAGAAAAAAAATTTTCGCTAATTTTGCAAAAATGATATGATATGGAAAAAATTGCATCCTCAGAATTAATCATCAACCCCGATGGTAGTATTTATCACCTACATCTCCGTCCTCAAGATATAGCTGATACAATTATATTAGTAGGCGATCCCGGTAGAGTTGAGTTAATAAGCAAACATTTTACTTCGGTTGATATTAAAATAATGAATCGGGAATTTTGCACTCACACCGGTTATTATAAAGGTAAAAGAATTACTGCATTATCTACCGGAATTGGAACGGATAATATTGATATTGTATTAAACGAATTAGATGCGCTAGTTAATATTGACTTTGAAACCCGCATGCCTAAAAAAGAGCATACTTCGTTAAATCTTATTCGATTAGGAACATCGGGTGGTTTACAAGCAAATGTAGCAGTTGACTCCTTTTTGGTAAGTGAAAAAGCTATCGGATTCGATGGGCTGCTCAATTTTTATGCTCAAAGAAACAATGTAGCTGAATTAGAATTTGAAAAAGCTTTTACCGACTTTGTTAATTGGAACAAAAATCTCCCCTCGCCATACGTAGTTTCTGCATCCACTGAACTATTAGCCAAACTTAAAGGGAATAACATGTTGGGAGTTACCATTTCTGCTCCCGGATTTTATGGACCTCAAGGAAGAGTATTGCGTTTGCCCATTATTGACCCCGTCATCAACGATAAAATTGAGCAATTCCAATATCTGAACTATAAAATAACCAACTACGAAATGGAAAGCTCTGCGTTGTTTGGATTATCAAAACTTTTGGGCCATCATGCTCTTACCATTTGTGTTATCATTGCCAATCGAGTAAATAAAACATTTTCGAAAGATTACAAACCAAAAGTAGCTGAGTTGATACAATACACATTAGATAAATTAACTTCGTAATAAAATGGATTCAGAGCTGCAAGCAAAAATAAAATTATTGGACGATCCGGACGATACTATATATTTAGCCGTACGTAGTAGTATTATAAACGAAGGCAAAAGTGTTTTACCACTATTAGAAGAAGCTTGGGGCTCTATTTTAAATCCGTTTGTACAGGAACGCATTGAAGAAATTGTTAAAACCATTCAGTTTTCGGATGTTCAGTATGAGTTGAAACAATGGAAAAACAACAATGAACGCGATTTGGCTTATGGAGCTTATATTGTTTCAAAATATTTATACTACGATTTACCATGGGAAGAAATCGATGCTAAAATAGAAGCTATAAGAAAAGATGTTTGGTTAGAGCTAAATCAAGAGTTAACTGCTTTGGAAAAAATTCGACTCTTAAATCATGTTTTATTTGACATTCATGGTTATAATCCAAACACAACCAATATCAATAACCCCCAATATTATTTCATTAATAATGTATTGGAAACCAAAAAAGGTAATACGTTAACGTTAGCCATTTTATACATCAGTATTGCTCAACGGTTGCAATTACCAATATTTGGAGTTGATTTGCCAAAAAATTTCATAGCTTGCTATATAGATCAACTTTCGGCCTTTGAAGCATTTGGAGAAAACATAGAAACACCGGTACTCTTTTATATAAACCCTTTTAACAAAGGATGGGTATTTGTTCGAAAGGACATTGACATTTTCTTAAAGCAAGCAAAAATTGAATCGCATCCGTCATACTACTCTCCTTGCAGCAATATAAAAATTATTGAACGACTTATTTCGAACCTGCTTGTTACCTACGAACAATTGGGCTATAACGAAAAAGCAAACGAATTAAGTACATTATTAAAAATTTTAATATAATATGGAAAAAGCAAAACGATACGAACATATTTATAATCAATGTATTGACTTAGTAAAAAAAGAAAACAATTTCATTTCTAAACTTTCTACCATAGCATCCTTGCTTCATCACAAAATGGACGGATTTTTTTGGACGGGTTTTTACTTACTCGATCCCAACGGTGAGCTATGGGTTGGACCATACCAAGGTTCCGTTGCTTGTCAGAAATTAGCACGTCCTAATGGAGTTTGCTGGACTGCCATTATTCAACAAAGTGCTATAGTAGTGCCAAACGTCCACGAATTTCCGGGACATATTGCTTGCGATAGCCGCTCAAATTCGGAGATAGCTGTTCCACTAAAAACTCCGGAAAATAAAATAATCGGTGTTTTAGATGTGGATAGTAAAGAATTCAATTGGTTTGATGAAACCGATGCCGAATGGCTTCAGAAAATGATAAGCATTGTTTTTTCTTAAATTTCTTCTATAAGTTTTAATTTTTTATCGGCACAAAGGTACATGGTGTGTTTATATTTTTCTACCATTGTATAATTGTGTGTTGCCATAATTACAGCCGTACCTTCGCTTGCAATAGATTCTAATAATTGCAAAACCAACTCTGAATTGGCCGGATCTAAATTTCCGGTAGGCTCGTCGGCAAGAATAAGTTCGGGTTTATTGAGTAATGCACGAGCAATAACGATGCGTTGTTGTTCACCTCCCGACAATTCGTGGGGCATTCGCTTCATTTTATCTGACATACCTACACGTTCCAACACTTCGCCAATACGAATATCTATTTGCTCTTTTTTCCAACCGGTTGCCTTTAAAACAAATTTCAGGTTTTTATAAACACTTCTATCGTTAAGCAACTGAAAATCCTGAAAAACAACTCCAATTTTTCTTCGCAAATACGGTATTTGTCTTTGCTTTAATTTTAATAAGTTATATCCACAAACGGAAGCTATATTCCCCTCAAGAGGTAAATCAGCATAGATAGTTTTTAAAAGCGATGACTTACCACTACCCACTTCACCAAGTAAATAAACAAAATTGCCCTTGTTCAAAATCAACGATACTTCTTGTAAAACCAAATCATTCTGTTGATATATCAAAACATTATCATAATTCAAAACAACGCTTTCGTCCATGATTTTTTTTATTACAAAGTAACTAAAATTAAGCATCAAAATTACACTTTTTAAATGATTAGTAATCAACAAAGAATTGTTAATTAAAATATCTTAGGGCATTACACGTCTTTTTTAAATAGGCTTAATTTAGCAACAAGTATTATAAGAAAAAAAGTATGCGAAAAAAATATTCTATTTGGTTCATTATCAACATATTGATGATTTTTTCTTTTTCAATTAGTTATGCACAGCGCACCTACATTTATAACGACAATCATGTGAATTACAAAACGGCTCTTGATTTTTTTGACGAAGAAAAGTACAGTGTTTCTCAATATTTTTTCGAAAAATATAAAAACGGTGAAAATAAGGCGGAATTGCTCGAATCGGATGCTTCATATTACATTGCTCTTTGCAGTATAGAGCTTTTTAATAAAGATGCTGAAAAAAATTTGTTGGATTATTTAAGCCAATATCAAGAAAACTCAAGAACTCAAGATGCTCAATACCAAATGGGTATATTTAAATATCGCGATAAAAAATTTAAAAAAGCAATTCCTTGGTTTGAAAAAGTAAACCCCGACTATTTATCGAAAGATGAAAAAGCAGAATACTACTTCAAACTTGGTTATTGCTATTTTGTTAACAATGAATACGATCGGGCTGAAAAAGCTTTTTATGAAATAAAAGATATTCCCAATACCTACCATAGCCCGGCATTGTACTTTTATTCGCATATTGCATACACAAAAAAAAATTACGAAACTGCTTTAAGTGGATTTAGTAAATTAAAAGATGACGAAACATTTTCGCCAATTGTTCCATATTACGTTAGTCAAATTTATTATTTACAACAAAAATATGATGAAGTTATTAAGTACGCTCCAAGTTTTTTAGATTCGGCAAATACACGACGAGCCCCCGAAATAGCCCGCATCATAGGCGAATCGTATTATAAAACAGAACGCTTTAAAGAAGCTATTCCCTATTTAGAAAAGTATGCAGCTGCTGTTCCTTTAACTCGAGGCGATATGTACGAATTGAGTTATGCATATTATAAAACAGGTTATGTACCCAAGGCTGCCGGCTTGTTAGAAAAAATAACCATTCAGGAAGATACGTTATCGCAACAAACGCTTTATTTATTAGCGGATTGCTATCTATACGACGGATTAAAAAACAATGCCCGCATGGCGTTGGAAAAAGCCTACAAAATGCCTTATGTACCCGATATTCAAGAAGAAGCCATGTTGCACTTTGCAAAACTATGCTTTGAACTATCTTACAGTCCTTTTAACGATGCCATTAAAGCTTTCCAGGAATTTATTGAAAAATATCCCAACTCGCCCCGAATGGACGAAGTGTATGCAAACATGAGTAAAGCCTTTCTTTTTAGCAAAAACTATAAAGAAGCTATCGATGCTCTTGAAAACATTCAACATGTTACACCCGAAATTGAAGAAGCATATCAACGTGCATGCTTTTATAGAGGTTTAGAACTATTCAACAATTTAGATTTCGAACATGCCATTATCCATTTCGACAAATCACTCAACAATTCCAAGTACAATAAAATATATACAGCTCAGGCTATTTACTGGAAAGGTGAAGCCTACTACCGTTTAAAAGACTATAAAAATGCTCTGAATCAATTTAATAAATTCTTAACCACTCCCGGTGCTTACGAAACCGACTTATTTGCCATGGCACATTACAATATAGCTTATTGCCATCTTAAACAAAGCAACTACAACGAAGCCCAACTTTGGTTTAGAAAATATATAGAAAATGAGAAAAATAAGGAGTTGGCACAAGTATATGATGCTTACACACGTATCGGTGATAGTTTTTTTGTATTGAGACGCTACGAAGATGCTATTGAATTTTACTCTAAAGCAATCGTCGCCAAGAAGGCATCGCCCGATTATGCGTTGTATCAAAAAGCCATTTGCTTAGGTCTAATTAAACAATACAATGATAAAATAATAGCATTAAACGAACTACTAAATAACTATCCGTCATCACCTTATGTAGATGATGCAATTTTTGAATTAGGGGTAAGCTACACCAATATCGAAGAAAACGAGATGGCAATCAATACGTTAAAGAGAATTATCAATGAATATCCTAAGAGCGACTTAGTAAAACGAGCTTATTTGCAACTCGGTTTAATTTATTTTAATATAGACAAAAACGATGAAGCCATTGCTGCTTATAAAAATGTAATAGAAAACTTCCCCAACACACAAGAATACAAAGATGCGTTTGTTGGTTTAAAGAATGTTTATCTTGAAATGAACGATATTAATACCTATTATGCTTATGTAAACGAAAAAGGAAAAGGAATTAAAATCAGTAATGCCGAAAAAGATTCATTGAGCTATTCGGTTGCCGAAAAAGTATATATGAACGGTGATTGCAACAAAGCATCTACTATGCTGAGCGATTATTTAAACAATTTCCCCAAGGGTATGTTCAACATCAATGCTCATTATTATTTAGCCGAATGCTTATTCAAAAACAATAACACCGACGAAGCGTTCAATCATTATTTAGTAGTAGCTAACGCCCCAAAAACAGTATTTACAGAGCCTTCATTGCTAAAAGTGGCCAACTATCAGTATAATAAGCAACATTATCCCGAAGCCATTCCCTACTTCAATCAATTGCTTGATATAGCTCAATTCCCTCAAAACACTTTTGCAGCGAAAACAGGTTTAATGCGATGCAACTACCAATTAGCAAAATACGATGAAGCCAATCGCTATGCTGTTGAAATTTTAAAGGAAGGCAAATTATCGGACGAACTCTATCGCGAAGCACATTATATAATTGGAAAATCGGCCTACATGCAAAATAAACTCGACCAAGCTTTAGACGAATTTGAATTGATAGCAAAAAGCTGTAAAAGTAAAGAAGAAGCCGAAGCTAAATTTTTAATTATTGATATTTATTTCAAACAAAATAAGTTTGACGTAGCTGAAAAAGAAGTTTATGATTTTGTAAAGAAAAACACACCTCATCAGTACTGGCTGGCAAAATCGTTCCTCCTTTTAGCTGATATTTATGTTGCCAAGAACGATAACTTCCAGGCAAAAGCAACGCTTCAGAGTATTTTAGATAATTACAAGAACAAGGAAGACGGAATCATTACCGAAGCCAATAATCGCATGCAAAGCATTTTAGATAAAGAAAAAGCAGCTCTTATGCCCCAGGAACCTGTAAATCCTGAAAATAATGAACAAATTCCAACCGAAAATGAATAGCCTTATGATAAAAAGAATCAGCCTGTTAGCTTGTGGTGTTTTAGCGCTGACATCGTTAAACGCCCAGAATAACCTTAACCAGGAAGTCACTGTAGTGAAGCCATATGAGCCTACAGTAGGTGATGCATTTAAAATAAACCAAATGCCCAATATTGTTGATACCAATAAAATGCTCAACAAATTTGATTATAAACTTTTCCCGAAACAATACCCGGTAATATACAACGTAACCCCTATCCAACCGGCAAAAATGGTGGCAGAATCCATCAATAAATTATACAAAACCAATATTAAATTTGGATATGGTTTGTACAATACACTGGTTGGCCAGGTTGCAGTAAATACTACCCGTTCTAAAGATTACACCGGAGGTTTATGGTTAAATCATTATTCTTCACGCGGTAATATCAAATTAGACAATGATTTCAAATCTCCTGCTTTTTATAGTCGCAATCAGGCTGAAGTTTACGGCAAAAAGTTTCTCGAAAATGCCACAGTTTACGGCAATGGTTACTTCGACCGTACCGTTTTGCATCGTTATGGCTACAGAACCTCGCCAGATACTTTATTTAATTATGATTACACAAAAGACAGCACCAAACAAAGTTATACAACTTTTGGCACCAAAATCGGTTACAAAACGACTTATTTAGATTCGAGCAAAATCAATCATTCTGCTGAACTTCGTTACAACTACCTCGAAGATAAATTTTCAAATTTCCAACACAATCTTCACTTAATGGGTAGCGGAAGTTTTCTGTATCGCAATCAATTTGTTGGTGCCGATGTCAATATCGACTGGAACAACATCAGTTCAAGCCTTGATACCAACAACAAAGCGTTAGTTTCTATTTTCCCGTGGATACGTTTCTTTGGCGAAACATGGCGCATCAACTGCGGTTTAGCTATGGAAGTGGACGCATACAGCGACAGTACTTTTTATCACTTCTACCCACGAGCTGACATTCAATACAATGTGATTGAAAACTTCCTTATTCCTTTTGCCGGATTTGACGGTAAAATGATTTCAAATACCTTGCAAAGCACTTATCTTCAAAATCCTTATATGAAACCAGGCCTGCAAATGAAAAACACCAACCAGTTGATGAAAATTTTTGCCGGTTTTAAAGGAAATTTCAGCCGCCAGATTTCTTATTTGCTACAGGTAAACTACAGTTTGTATGATAATTTGCCTTTCTTTATCAATGATTCTCTTTTGCCCGAAGACAATTTTATTTATGTTTACGATGGTGTAAAGGGTAAAGAAACACAGGAAGTTAAGTTCAACGGTGAACTGGCTTACAAATTAAATCAAAAGCTCAATGTAATACTCTCCGGTAATTACTATAAATACACTTTGGAACATTTGGATAAACCTTATCAGCATCCGGAATGGGATCTTACCTTTACCACCCGCTACAATATGCGCGATAAAATCACTACACAACTCGATATTTTCTCCATCGGAACCCGCTATGCTTATGACTATTTAGCACCCAAAACTCCTATAAAGCTCTCTCCTATTGTTGATGCCAACCTTTCGTTCGATTATCATTATTCCAAACTCTTCGGAGCTTTTCTTCGCTTCAATAATCTCCTGAATAAAAATTATAGTTACTGGAACAACTATCCTGTTCAGCGTTTACAGGTTCTGTTTGGAATTTCATTGACCATGTAATTGAGGTAAAAGTATAAAGGAAAAAGTTGTTCCGAAGTATCGGAAGTAGAAAATTTGAATTAATTATACACATTATAAAAAAACTCAGTATAAACTTGTGGGTACTGAAACTCAATATTATTAGAAATGATCAATATTTTTAAGAAATCCAAAAAGTTAAGGTATTTTTTAAGAAATATAGAAAAAACTAAAAAGAATGGGAATATACCTTATACTTTAATAATATATGGGAATATTTCTGTAGATTTGCAAATCTTTGCAAGAATTGCTCTAAAATATTTTGATTTTGAATACGATAATAATTTTGGCTTCGTCATTATCGTATTTTTTAATAAAAACAAGGACAATAATGAATTATATTTGTCAAGATTTAAGTCAAATAAATACTTTGATTTATTTACAATGATTGAAAAAGATGGAAATGATAATTATATTTTAGATTGTAAAGATAATATTGATAAAACAGAAATAATAGCCTTAGACATATTAAAAAATGTTTTTGATCATAAAATAGTAAAGACAAAGAATGTAACTTTATATTAAATTAAGCCTACCCCATACCCGCTAAACTATACTTAGTGGACAATCCACTCGCCCGCCATTCCGTGCTTGACACGGAATCTTCTCAAAATTCTTTCATATCGAGCCAGTATTGAGCAATGTGGAGATACCTGATCGGATTCGATCACATTTCGATTAACTCAATGTGACTCATTATTTTTACAGTCAGTCACAGTTTATCGAAGACTAACCCAATAGAAATTTTAAATTGAACTCTTACTCCACCACTGTTTGCCGGTAAATCTCACCACGGACAATACGGTTTTCGATAGGAACATTCTGAATTACATAAGCCTGAGAAATATGTACAAAACCTTTTTCAACCAAACCTTTATGCTTTGCAAAACGTTCATAATCGAGGTATTTATCAATCATGGTTTCATCGTCCTGTTGAATAACAACTAAAGTAGAATCAAAATTTTTCCAGGGTTTATCAAGCGTATCTATTTCATACGTCTGAGCATCCAGCGTATTCATGGCGTTTCCATTCCATTTCAAGCCTTTAGCTACGGGAAATACAAGCTTTACATAACGTATATTCTCTTCTACTTTATGAGCCTGATTTTCGTAATACTGCGAAAACCAAACATCTATCAAATCCCAGTTTGACAATGTGTCAGTACGTTTATAGCGTTCGATTCTATAAATAGGATTCCCTGTTTCGTCATTATAAGTACTTTCAATTCTTTCTTTCAGATAATAACGTTGCGTATCATAAAGGCTTATCGGATTATCAATATTAATGTATTCAACGAAATAAACCGTTTCATCATTGACATTCATCGGATAATACGATTTGTCAATGGGTTCAGGAGCAATATTCTCCTTTTCCATACAAGCGTAAAATAAAACAAAGGTCAATATCGTGATGAATACTAAACGCATTATTTTATAAACTCAATTTTATCTTCGGAAATCATTTCGTCCCCGCGGTATCGCATAAAAACCCTGATGAGCGTAACCACATCTTTTTGGCAATATGTGGCTATTCTGTCCAAATCTTTTTCCTGATAGTAAACCCGATAAACATCTTTGCCAGAAATATCATCTTTGGGTGAAGGAATATCGAAAATAGCAGAAAGCAGATTTAACGATGTATAACTCTTATAATCGCCGAAACGCCATAATTCCATGGTGTCAAGGTGACGGACTTCCCAGGGTTTACATCCGGCAGTATCGAGGATTTTCGGCAACTTCAGGCGATGAATGAGAGCACGGCGTGCAATGTACGGAAAATCGAACTCTTTGCCGTTATGTCCGCACAAAAAATGATCATCACCGGAATATTTGGTGTTCAATAACTCGAAAAAGCGTATGAGCAAATCCTTTTCGTCATGCCCGTAATACGATTTTATGCGAACAAAGTACTGGTTATTGGTATTATACACCAAACCCACACTGATACAGATAATTTTACCAAATTCTGCGTAGATTCCGGCACGTTCATATACTTCGTCTGCCTTTTTTTCCTTATCAATTTTTTCAGCTTTTTCAGTCCAAAGTTGTTTGAAAGGTTCGGGTAATTCACCAAACTGAGGATATTGAGGCACAGTCTCTATATCGAGAAATAGAATTTTATTGAGAGGAATATTGGCAAAGCTCATTTTAGATTTGTTTTAGTTTACGTTCAATGACATGGGTTAAAATATCGATTGCCACCAGATTATCGCCACCCTGAGGTACAATAATATCTGCATAGCGCTTGGTCGGTTCAATAAATTGCAGGTGCGACGGCTTAACCGTTTTAATATAACGATCGAGAACTTTATCTACCGAACGCCCACGTTCAACAATATCGCGCCTTATTACACGTATAAGCCTATCGTCAGCATCGGCATCCACAAACACCTTTATATCACACAAATCGCGCAATGCCTGATTTGTAAAAATCAGAATTCCTTCTAAAATAATTACGTTCTTGGAGTAAACCGGAATTGTTTCGGGTGAACGAGTACATGTGAGATAAGAATATATAGGCATTTGGATAGGATTGCCTTGTTTTAGCTGTTTAATATGCTCAACTAAAAGTTCAAACTCAAGAGCATTGGGATGATCAAAGTTCATCTCCAGACGTTCTTCAAGTGGCAGATGGCTATTATCTCGATAATAAGCATCCTGTGGCATCACTACAACACCTTCGGCCGGACATTGTTCTACAATCTTCTTAACAACAGTTGTTTTACCCGAACCGGTTCCACCGGCAATACCGATAACTAACATATTCTTTTTTTTGGGAATAAAATTAATTCATTTTATCTTTGCTTTACTTAAACCATAAAAAAAAATGCTATGAAAAAACTCTTTTTATTTATTTCCATTATCACCATTGCTTTTGCAGCTTGTAAAAAAGATGATGATACATCTTCCAGTAGTTCAACGACAACAGGAACAACAATTACAGCTTCAGATTTCGGTAATGCCGGTGATACTATGTTATTAAATGTTGATACAACGGATCTTACCGGATTTAGTCTTGGAACTCCGGGACAAAATGTAACTTGGGATTTTTCCAATCTTGGTGTTGACAGGGTTGACACACAAGCTTTCCTGACTCCTTCTACTACACCTGGAGGTACATACTTCACTACTTCTAATTTAGCAATTCAACCAGAATCCGGACAATCAATTTATATGTATTTGTTAAAAGGTACTGATAAAGTAGAAGGAATTGGCATGTGGGCTAATTTCCAAGGAACCGAAATACATGCTAATTACACTGACAAACCTATAATGCTAAAATTCCCCATGAGTTATAATAGCTCATATAATGACACTTCGTTTCTTGAAGCATTAGTAAACACAACAACAAAAATAAACATTACTCAGAAATTCAATTGTATTGTAGATGCAACTGGAACAATAAAGCTTCCAAATAATGTTAGTTTTACTTGTATAAGAGAAAAAAGAACTGAAATTACAATTAATAATGTTTTTGTTCAAGTAATGGGTCAATGGATTACATATCAAACAACACAAGACACTTCTTATTATTATAGTTTCTATGCAAAAAATCAAAAATGGGATGTTGCAACAGTAAGAGTTGATAATTTTAATGCTAATACAATTAACGAAATTTCATACAAGAAATAATCCTATTGTCTCGTCCTAAAATAAGTTGACGATTTATAACTAAAATTTAATTAAACCTGTGGAGTAATCTTCACAGGTTTTTTCATGGACAAAATTAGGTGTTTTCATTTTTAAATTCAAATGAGGTCTTTTATTGTTGTAAGTATTTATAGATTCTTTGATTAGTATATCTAACTCTTTTCCTGTATTGCATTTTTCAAATAAGAACTCTTGCTTTAAAATACCATTTATTCTTTCAGCTAATGCATTTTGATAGCAATCATATCTGTAGGTATCCCCAAAACTCCTACAGTTTAAAAATGGACAAAAAAGTATAATTTTAAACTGTAAAAAAAGGGAAAATGAAAAAGACAAAATTCACCGAGAGCCAGATAATAAATGCCTTAAAGGAGTATGAAGCTGGCAAAAACATACTCGACATCTGTCGTGATTTACAAATAAGTCGCAACACTTTTTACTTGTGGAAAAAGAAATATTCCGGTATGGATGCTGATTTACTGCGCAGATATAAAGAACTGGAACGTGAAAACGCAGAACTAAAGCGCATGTACGCAGATTTGAGCTTAGATCACAGGCTTTTAAAGAATGTGATAGAAAAAAAGCTATAAGCCCCTCTCAACGGAAAGAAATAGCCAAAGAAATGACAACAGAAGAAGGCATATCCATTGTCAGGGCTTGCAAAGTAATAGAGCTAGACCGCTCGATGTATTATTACGAATCGGTACGTGATGACAGCGAAGTAGAAGAAAAACTTCGTTGGTATGGCGAATTGTATCCATCTCGTGGTTTTCCAGAATACTATAAACGCATACGCAAAGAAGGCATACTGTGGAACCATAAACGAGTAAGAAGAGTATATAAAAAACTTGGGATGAGTAAACGAAGAAAGATAAAACGTCGTGTATCCAATCCTGAAAAGAAAGTCTTATTACAACCCATTGTTCCAAATTTAACTTGGAGCATCGATTTTATGGAAGATCGGTTAGAAAATGGAAGAAAATTTAGAACACTAAATATTATGGATGATTATAACCGTGAAGCTCTTGCTATTGAAGTAGATTATTCTTTTCCTTCCATAAAAGTAATAGAAATGCTAAAAAGAGTTATAGAATGGAGAGGAAAACCCGAAGAAATACGAAGTGATAACGGCACAGAGTTTATAGCAAAAGTTTTTGATGACTTTTGCATAAACTCTGACATCAAACATGTTCGTATCCAAAAAGGAAAACCCATGCAGAATGGTTTTATCGAACGTTTTAACAGGCACTATCGTGAAGATGTTCTTGACATGAATATTTTTGAAAACATACATCAGGTAAGAGAAAAAACAGAAGAATTTCTTTACGATTTTAATCACTGTCACCCACATAAAAGCTTAGGAAAAATGAGCCCAATTGAATTTATGAATACAAGAAACAAAAAAAATGTCTATTTTTGAGCTGTAGGAAAAAGGGGGTACCTACATATCCATCTGTCATGGAAGGTGTTATTTTATTAGACCTTAATTCCTTTTGATAAACAGAAGAGCAATATTGTAATCCTCTATCAGAATGATGTATTAACGGTTTATTTGTTTTACGATGCATAAGAGCCATTTTTAAAGCTTGTACTACATTCTCAGCACTCATATCATCACTTAACTTATATCCCATTATTTTTCTACTATATGCATCCGTTACTAATGATAGATAATGTGTTTTTTCTCTACTTTTTACGTAAGTAATGTCGCTTACAAAAAGTTGTTCCGGTTCTTCTACATTTATTTCTTTCATTAAATTTGGATATTTTCTTAACCAATGTTTTGAATAAGTTGTTTTAGTATAGTTCTTCTTAGGTTTTATAAGCATTTGTTCTGAACGTAAATAATCAAATAAAGCATCTCTTCCTATTTTAATACCTAAATTGATAAAATCTGTTTTTAGTAAACAATACAACTTCCTTGTTCCTACTCTTTGCATTTCTTTTCTTATTTCTTGCACTAATGGTTTTATTTGTAATAATTCTTCCGAACGTTTCATTAATCTTTTTTGTGATTGATAAATAGCTTGTCTGCTTATCCCAAATAATTGACAGCAACGTGATAAACTTACTTGTTTTTCTTGCTGAATGTAATGGATTGTTTGGGCAAATATTTTTTTTTGATAGACGTGCCATACTCCTTATCTGATAGGTCTATCATTTTATTAAGTATTTCATTCTTCAAACGTTCATCGGACAACTCCTTTTCCAACCGTTTTATCTTTTGAGATGGAGTTTCTTTACACGTAGGGGGTGACATAAAATGATCTTTTGGATTTTTCCAGTCTAAGGTACCATGTTTTCTTAACCATACCAAAACCGTGCTTCGACCTTGAATATTATAAGCTTTTTGGGCTTGTTTATAGGTCATTTCGCCTTTTTCCACCTCAGCAATTACGGCTAATTTAAAGCCTAAATTGTAATCACATTGAGTTCGCTTTTTCTTTGTCTTTTCTTCATTTTTCATAAATAAGTCGATTTTCTGTCAACTTATTTTAGGACGAGACATGCCAAAAGGCAGCCTTTTTTATTTCAACATAAATCCCGTTTTAATCAATAAATGAACCGACATATTCAGTAAGTCTGCCCAAACAATTCACATAACTACCATATTCATTATCATACCATCCAAATATTTTTACATGTGTTACAGGTATATTTATTTCATTGATATCATTGATTCCAATTGAAGATAATATTTCAGAAGGCACCTGCAAAAAACCTGTTCTGGTATGTATTTCATTCCCTTCTATAGTAATAGCAGCAGGAAAACCAAGTAAATCGAGTGAAACATTTTGTTTTCCAGAAAAGAATAACAAATCTTTCTGCCCTCCATTAGCTGCGGTTTTATAGATATTTTTAATGTACTCAGCATTAATTAGTGGTCTTTTATTTTCTACCAGCACAGAACCAAGAGTTATATTAAGTGCAATAAGAGATACTGAAGAAGTAGGAATTCTTATTGAATCTGCCATAAAACCAAAGTTTGAAGTTTGCGGAATAACTTTTTCAAGAGTTTTAGCAGCTCCCGTTGAGGATAAAATAATATTATTCAAAACGGAACGACTTTTTCTTAAATCTGATGCTCCCGAAGAAGGTACTGAATCCAATACACTTTGTGTATTTGTAGCTGAATGAACAGTTGACATAGAAGCAGTCAGAATATTACTTGTATATTTATCTTCTAACAAAGGTTTTATCATGTGAGCAAGTCCAGTAGTGGTACAACTGGCTGCCGAAATAACGTGTTGTTTTAAATGATTATAAGATGTGTGATTAATACCATAAATTAAGGTTGGATAATTTTCTGTATTAGCAGAGGAAGGATTCTTAATTTTAAAAGGAGCACTGGCAATAACCTTTTGAGCACCGGATATTATATGCCCTATCAGACTTCCTTTCGGGTCATTGCCAGTAGCTAACGGATCTAAAAATTTACCAGTACAATCTACAACTATTCTAACTCCTTCATCTTTCCAATTAATATTTTGAGGGTTTCTCTCTTTAGTTAATATTTTAATTGGAAAACCGTCAATTTCAATTATATTTTTTAAACTATCAACTATTTCTATTTTGCAGCTTTTGTTTGAATGACCATATAAAAAATGGTTTAATGATCCATAAGTGGAATCAAAAGATATTGTTTGAACAAGGTCATCAAGACTACCTCCTACTTCCCTTCCGACGTTCACAACGATTCCTTCAAAATTTCTTGAAATCAAATGATACCAAAGAGTTAATTTTCCAATACGGCCTAAGCCATTAATTCCTAAAAGTTTTTTTTCGTTAATTTTAATTGACATAACTACCTCCTTTAATAATAATTTATAATTCCTGTATTTTTACCGGGTAATTCCCTTTATATACAATTCCTTTATTTCCATCAATAGCAACGGGATCATGTAATAGAAAAATAGTATCACCGATTATACATTTTTTTTCTTTTTCATAAACAATTAAATCATCGCAATTTACAACACATGTCATTCCAAGTGATGCTGCTGTAACTGCAGCGTGCGAAGTAGCGCCCCCCTTGGCTGTTAATAAACCATCGCATTCGAAAATTATTTCAATATCGTCAGGTACAGTATCTGGTCTTACCAGAACAGCTTTTTTCTGTGGATCATTTTGTTTTAATTCAACTACATCATCAATATCAAAAACAATTACTCCGTTCAGTACTTTGTTCCCTATACCAATTCCGCATCCCACCTGAGTCATATTAGCTTCAGGTACTGCAAATATTTCTAATTTTGTATTTTTATAAAGCAACATGTTCCTTGTTTGTAAAATATACAAATCTTTCGGTTCAGATGTTTCGAATGTGAATTCTATTTCCTGATGACTAAATCCGTGCGTCTCTATTAATTCTTGTGAAATATCCCTTAGTTTTGTATATATTTTTGGAAAAGCTGTCTCAAGCGAAAAAGGGCTTTTATGATAATATTTCAAACGCTGTGTTTCGCTTAAAGGCAATGTATTTACAAGTCCGGCTACGATATCTTCACCCTGGCTAAGAAATGAAAAATCTCCATTAATGTTGATTGAAGAAATATTGTCTTTTAAATCGTGGGTAAACAGAACACCAGAACCAGATTCATAATGAAGGTTTCCAAAAACCATTTGCTGTACAATAACTGCAGTCCCCCATTCTTCGGCTATTTGCAAATGTTTTCTATATGTTATTGCTCTTGGAGTATTCCAAGAATGAAAAACAGATAAGATTGCCTTTTTAAGTTGCTTTATTGGATCTAATTCAAAAAACACATTATTTTCCTCAAGGTATTTTTTATATGCAAATGCTATTTCTTTCATTATTTCAGGAGTAAAATCAACCTTTCTTGCAACATTATACCGTTCTTTATAATTAAGAATTATCTGGTCAAAATCGTTACGACTCAGACCATTGGCCATTCCCCATGTTTGAAGCAAACGTCTGTAGCAATCCCAGGAGGTCCAACCGAAATTATATTGCTTTGATAAGCATTCAGTTATCTCATCATTTAATCCTATATTTAAAAAAGTATTCATAACTCCGGGCATTGATATAGCAGCTCCAGACCTTACACTTAATAGCAAAGGTTTTTTGGTGTCGCCATAGAATAGTCCAGTCTTTTTTTCTAATTCTGATATTTGCTGCATAATTAAGCAGTCAATCTCAGCATTTAAGGAGTCAATCTTTAAAATCGAGTGGTATCTTCTAAAAATTTCGGTTGTAATTACAAATCCGGGAGGGACAGGATAATTATTAAGACTTAGTTTTTTTAGGTAATATCCTTTTGAACCTAAGAATACCTGATTATCAATTGAAGGAGTTTCGAGATAGAGTGGGCTAATAACCAATTCAGGGTTGTATGACATTATATTTTGAATTTCGTTATCATTAAGTTTGGTTATTAGCTTCCTTGAATTATTATGCAATTCGCCAATGAAATTATCTAATTGTTGTATGAGAAATGCCGACGAAAGTAGTTCCCTATAAAAAACTTCAGACTTTTGAAGTATCTCTTTTTTTAAGTTGTCATTATTAAATATATCTTTTTCGTTTAAGTATTGTGGAACTATTTGATTAATAATCTGTTCGTAAGGGTTAATGAAATATTTGTTAATAATTTCCTTTATGCTGACTTCCATAAACTGAAAGATGTTTATATATTGCCTAATATTAAAGCTACCTGATATTAAGCTATACTGAAACATTTTTAGATTTGAGTCAAGCCCCTGATTATAAATCCCATCAAGTCGTAATCCCTCCCATAATAACTGGATAACTGAATAAATATCTTTTAAACTTTTTGCTGTAAAATAATCTGTGTTTATACTGGAAATAATCTTTCCTACTATAATGGAAGCAACTCTCTCCAGTCTAAAAGTTAAGCCCATTGCTTCAAACTTTGTTTCCCTGTACTGTCCATACATAGATGGTATTCCAACAGCAATATGTCTTTTATAGTATATATTTTCCCAACCTTCGCTTTTTTGTGAATTAAAAATTATTCCATTTAACTTAACCATTAAAGAATATATTATTTTCAATGCTTCTATATTATCGTCTTTATGGATACATTTTTTTAATTGTTGAATATCCTGTTTGCCGATAAAATCATATTTCTCTAATATTTTAAAAATATTATTTGTTTCAAATAAATATTTTTCTTTTAAAAGCTGGTAAAGCTTTATTATTAAACGAACCCTTTGAATATCAAATTTATTGTTATGATTTATTGAATCAAATATCTTATCAAGGTTTTCGTTGCTTTTATCAATCAGCTCAGCTACGTTATCATTGCATAATTTACTCGCTTTTAAAAGCACATCATGAACGCCGGTAACCCAAACCCCTTTAATATCAACAGATTCAAACACGTTTTTAGGTAAAATATTGAGCAACCTGTTCTTATCTAAATCATACCAAAAATTTATTACTTCGAAAGTAATATCAATGTGAGAATTATTTCCTTCAGTATGAATCTGTTTTCTTAAGAAATGTATCAGTTTGTCATTTCTATGCGAAAGTTCATCGATTTCAGTAGAAACATCTCTTAATTGCCCCTCTGCTCCAATTTCATTAAAGTAAACAGGAAAAATCCTAAGAAGTTGTTTTATTTGCTTATAAACAGGAGAAATTTTTGAATTAAGTAAATTTGTTACATCTTTCTGGAAAAGATCTGAATCAAAAATAAAAATTCCACCAACACGTATATTTATAATTAAAGCTGACAAAAGTTTTTTCATCAACTCAGGGTTATATTCAATAAGTTCAAGCCATACACGTATATTTTTTACATGATTTGAATCTATTTTTAATTCCCAATCTTCAGTTAAATATGCAACATTGGGGGATACAAAACCAAAATTAATTACCTGATTAACATAACTCTGAATTAAATTATTATTCTTTGTATTAATAATCTCTTTTCCTAAAGTAAGTATTGCATCCAGTATATAATTTATATGCGATTTTTTTAAGCTTGTAAATATTATAAAAAGTTCATCAACAGATTGAATACATTGTTCTTCATTTAGTTCACTTCCAATTTTTTTTAAGGAATTATTAATTTCAATAAGCAAAAAATCTCTATGGTAAACAACTCCTGAAAGTTGAATTAAATAGAATAGATAATAGAGTTTTTCTGTTTCCTTTTTAAAAATATTAATTTGATTTTTATAAGCATCTATAATATCGGTAAAAGTGTATGAATTATTTACAAAACTCCAAGAGTTTGTTTTTTTTACTTCTTCATATTGTTTGAAATAAAAGTCTTTTCCCAACGTTTTTATTGAATCATAATAATCCAGCGACATTTTTGTCTTATTATCAACATACCATTTCTCAATTTCAGTTGTTTTTTCCCAATAGTTAATATTATAATTAATGATTCTTTTCATTAAACCAACAACGATTCCTTCTGTTCCATCACATTTATCTGCAATATTCAGATATTTTTTAAAGGAGCCTATATTGCTAATATATGCAAATTGATTATTATCAAAATTTTTATCTAATATATCAATAAATTTAAATATTAAATTTTTATATTCGCTAAAAATATCAAAGTTTTTATTAAAAAAGTCAAGGAAAATATATATCAGATTTTTTGATAAATCATCGGTTAATTTTTCTTTAAGTAAATTATCAAAAATATCTAACAAGATATGCACGACTCTTTCTCTGCTTTCACTATGTTTAAATACCCAGAAATCAGTAATAGAAACACTAACAAGATTATCAATTACTTCTTTTCTGTTTGAATATGGATGATGAAACTCTGTAAAAAAATCATACATTCTATTGTTTATTCCCCAGTAATTTTTTGTTAGTGATATAAGCCATAAATGTTCTTCAGGAATGGAGTTATCAACATTTTTTGTTTGTGTTAAATTTGCTTCTAAAGCACTTGAAATTAGTGTTTTTTTCATAAGTCAGACAAATAATTAATTAATTCAATAACCCTGGAAGAATAAGCGAATTCATTATCGTACCAACCTAATATTTGTACTAAATTTCCATCAATAACTTTTGTACATAAAGAATCAAAAACAGCAGAATAAGAATTATTAATTATATCAGTGCTAACAATTGATTCTGACGAGTACTCTAAATATCTCTTTAAACTATGTTTAGAATATTCCTTAAAAGAATTATTAATATCATCAACACTGACATTTTTTTCAAGCTCAGCAATAAGCTCAACAAATGAACACTCAGCAACAGGTACTCTTGTTGCAAAACCATCAAAAATATTATGCATGTCGGGAAAAATCATAGGGATGCATCTTGTTGCACTGGTAGTAGTCGGTATAATATTATTTAGCACAGACCTTGATCTTCTAAAATCACTATGAAAGGCATCCTGAATATTCTGATTATTTGTTGCAGGATGAACGGTGTTCATAAAAGCCCTATTAACTCCAAATTGATCTTTTAATACTTTTAGCATTATAGCTACACAATTTGTGGTACAAGAAGCATTAGAGACTATTTTGTCAGAAGATGAAATAGTTTTTTCATTTACTCCTAATACCACGACTCTGTCAATTGAATTATCATTTGGCGGGCAGGTTAAAATAACTTTTTTTACATTGCTATTAAAATGGCCTTGCAATAATTCTTTACTTTTAAATTTACCAGTAGCGTCAACTACCACATCGACCTTTTTTTGTTCCCAGTCGATTTCATTTGGTTTTGTATTCTTTGTAACTAAAATTTTTTTGTCTCCTACAGTAATAAAATCTTTTCCATAATTTATGCTTTTGTTCAGAATTCCATGTAAACTATCATGCTTTAATAAATAGGCTATAAAATCTGTATCCATTTTGTCATTTAAGTGAACTACTTCAACATCAGGATTCTCTAATGATAACCTAAAAACTAACTTACCAATTCTTCCAAAACCATTAATTCCAATTCTAACAGACATATATAATAATTTAAATAAAGATTTTTCTAAAGCAAAAATTCTCCGGCGGCTTCGGGTTGAAAAATAATTTCATCAATTTTCATTTTGGTAACACCTGATGGCACTAACCACTCAATGACATCTCCAACCTGATAGCCTATTAGTGCTGTTGCTACAGGTGATAATATTGAAATCTTATTTTCTTTATAATTTGCATTCTCAGGGTAAACAATCTGTATTTTAGTTTGTTTATTATTAGTAAGAAATGTCATCTTAACTATAGAATTCATAGTTACGACATTTGAGGGCATATCATTAGGATTTACAATTTCAGCTGAATTAATTTCATTAAGTAATTTTTTTAAATCTAAAGATGAAGTTAAGTTCAATTGTATTGCATCATTAATACACTTTAATATTCGGAAATAATCAAGTCTGCTTATAATTAATTTGCTCATAATGTACACTATCTAACCTTTACAAAGATAGTTCATATTTGTCAAGTTTCACAAGGTTGTTTATGATAACTTAATTGCAAAGATAAAACTTTATTTTTAAACTGCAATGGATTGTCTTTAAAAATTTCTGGTT
>Ga0116186_1001287_pt1 | contig 25639 bp, 20 predicted proteins | sample AD_JPNNA4_MetaG_FD_89806 | JGI IMG/M metagenome (GOLD analysis project Ga0116186, IMG submission 89806) | Active sludge microbial communities of municipal wastewater-treating anaerobic digesters from Japan - AD_JPNNA4_MetaG | ecosystem: Engineered > Bioreactor > Anaerobic > Digestate | place...
AATTGCCGGTAGCCGTTTGCCGCTCTGGAGACGGGCGGGATAAATCCCAACGTCTCGTACAGTCGCACGGTGTTGGGATGGCATCCGGCAGCTTTGGCGACGTCGGACGTGCGGAGATACTTTATTGTCATCCGTATCCGAAGAGCTTCTGCAACAGCCAACTGAGCGCCGTGAGCATACTGCCTATGAACGTACCCCCATCGCTGCGCAGGACGACGAACGGCTCGCTCGGCACACCGAAGAACGGGCGCAGCGCCCACGCCATTTGCGTGCCGACGAAAGCGTAGATGACCAGCCATGTCGTCAGGATGCGCCACTGCCGCACATCGAGCGCCTGGCGTTGGACGTGGCGCATCCCCTGGCGCAGGAACGACAATCCCCACCAACTGCTGATCCCCAGGATGATGACGTTGAGCAAAATGAGAATCGTGTATTGCTCGCCGATCGTCAACCAGAAGAAGAGCGAAATCGAGGCGAAGGCCAGACTCAGCGCCCCGGTGATGGTGACGGCGGCCATCATCAGCGTCGTCGTTTGCTGGAACGTCAACTGCGAGCCGTAGAGCAGGTTGAAGAAGTAGAGCGTGGGCAGGCAGATCAACAAGGTCACCAAAAACAGCATTGGGAGTTTCACCGCCGACATCAACGCCTGCATCCAGCTATGCGACATACCGAGCACGACGCCGAAGAGCGCGAGGTAGCAGAGCGAGCTGAGGATCATGCTGCGCAACTTCGCGCCGAGGTCGCGGTGCGTGCGGACCTCCTCGAAGAAACTCAGCCGGTCGCGCATAATCCATTCCGACATCGTGAAGATGCGCCAGAAGCCGCGCAGTTCCAGCCACGTCGGGACGATCTCGACGGGCGGCGTGGGCGCGACGACGGGACGGGGCGGCGTTGGCGTTTCCACGATGGTCGCTTCGATCATCGTCATATCGGCCAACAGCGATTCGGATTCAGTCTCTTTGGTCACGTGTGCACCTCCTTAAGAATGGCGAATGGCGAATGGCAAATGTCCAACCTGTGTGAAGATTTGTGTAATTCGTGGTTAAATCTGTCATTGAATTCATCTTGCGCCGAACAGTCGCAGCACGGCGCTGCCGACGCTGCTGAAGAAGTCACTGCCTTCCAGTGGCACGCCGAAGAACGGGCGCATGGCATAGCTAAGCTGCGCGCCGATGAGCCCGTACAGCAGCAGCCAGCTTAGCAGCACCAGCGTGCGTATCCCGCCGCGCACGAACAGGTTGAACCACCCGCCAAATGTCATCCGCTCCGGTGGCTTGCTCTCGTTGGCGTACAGCGCGCCCTGCACGAGAAAGATCAGGCCGAGCGTCGCGCACAGACCCAGCGCGCTGATGTTGAGCAGCACGAGGAAGTTCGCGTCGGTCCCGCTGAGCAGAAAGAGCAGGCTGATGGGGGTGACGCCCAGCGCCAGCACCGCCGTGACGGCCTGCGAGGTGAGGATCAGCGTGATCATCTGCAAAAAGTGTAGCCGTGAACCGAACAACACGCTGAAGTAGTAGAGCGTCGGCAGGCAGATCAGACCGCTGATAAGGAACAGCGCCGGCAGTTTGACGATGCCCAGCAGCGACGGCCCCAGCGTGCGCCCGCTCAACCCGGCGACCCCGCCAAAAACGCCGAAACCGAGCGCGATGAGGATGAGCAGGTGTAGAATCTTGTCCGGCAAGTCCAGGTTCTGGCCGATTTCGGCGAAGTACGCGGTCCGCGCACGGAGGATACGTTCGACGATGCCAGAGGCGCTCAACACGTGTTTTAGTACGGACATCAGCCCCTCCTAAAAAATGGCAAATGGCAAATGGCAGCAAAGTCAGAAAAAATCCGTTAAAATCCGTTCAATCTGTTGACATTTTTATGGTTTCCCACGCGGCGATGACCTGGGTGTGGGTTTCGGCGAGGCTGCCGCGCGTGTCGATGATGACGTCCGCGCGAGCGAGCTTCTCGGCTTGCGGCGGTTGTGCGTGGATGCGGCGCAATGCCTCCTCACAGGTAAGATGGCGTGATTTCATCAGTCGCTTTACTTGTTCTGTTTCCGGGCACGTTGTCACCCAGATGGCATCGTAGTCATCGGCGACGCCACTTTCGAGCAGTTTGATGGCTTCGATAACGACGACAGGCGCTAGACTGGCAGCGACACGACGTCTCACCTCGGCGATCACGGGCGGATGCACCAGCCGTTCGAGCTGCGCCAGCGCCTCCGCATCGCTGAAGACAATCGCGCCGAGCTTGCCCCGGTCAATCGTCCCGTCAGGCGCGAGAATGTCCGCACCGAACGCCGCGACGACGTGGGGATAAGCCGCGCCGTCAACCGCCAGCACGCTATGCGTGAGCCGGTCCGCGTCAATCACTTCCGCGCCCAACTCGGCCAGCATCCGCCCGACTGTGCTCTTTCCCGTCGCAATGTTGCCCGTCAGCCCGATGCGGTAGGGTGGAGTAGGGAGGAGAGAGGAGGGAGTAGGGATTGGGGATTGGTGATTGGGAGACTCCCCATTTGCCATTTGCCATTCACCATTTCCCATTTTCTACTCCTTCAATTCCGCCGCACTTGCCCATTCCTCCAACAGATGATTGAGATCCGCTTCGACGCGATGGTACTCCGCGCCGAGTTTGGCGACACGGGCGACGTCTTGGGTGCGTCCGGCGGCGTCCAGGGCGGTGGTGAGTTCTTGCAGGCGCGCTTCCAGGGCGTGGATTTGCGTCTCCAGGGCGTCTAATTGCTTTTGCTGGCGGGCCAGCGCGCGCTCGCGTTCGCGTTCGGTTTGACGCTCGACTTCACGACGGGCGCGCGCTTCTTCCTCGCGTCGTTGCATGCTCGGCGCGTTGCCCTTGCGATAATCTTGATGCCACGCGGCGTAGGTGGGATAGCCCTCCGCGAAAACGTGCAACCTCCCGTCGGCGAGGGCCCACACCTGCGTGGCGACCTCGCGGATGAGATAGCGGTCGTGGCTTACCAGCAGCACCGTCCCGTTGAAGTTGGTGATGACGTCTTGCAGCACTTCCTGTGAGGGGATGTCCAGGTGGTTGGTTGGCTCGTCCAGCAGCAGAAAGTTGGCCTTTTCCAGCGTCAGAATCGCCAGGGCCACCCGCGCGCGTTCGCCGCCGGAGAGCACGCCGATGTCCTTGAAAACGTCGTCCCCGCGGAAGCCGTAGCGCGCCAGGAACGAGCGCGTCTCGGCGACGGATGCCATGCCCGCGTCGAGGAGTGTGTCGAGCACGTTCTTCCCCGCAATCAGATGCTCCTGCACCTGCGCGAAATAGCCAATATGCACCGCCGAGCCGATGCGCACCCGGCCATGCAGCGGCTTCAGCTCGCGCAGGATCGTGCGCAGCAACGTCGTCTTGCCGGAGCCGTTCGGGCCGACCAGGGCGACGCGCTGGCGGCGGCGGATTTCGGCCTCTTCCACGGCGACCATCGGTGCGTCTGGCGCGTAGCCGGCCAGCAAATCGTACAGGCCGAGCACCAGGTCGCCGCTGCGCAGCGTAGTTTGCAAGTCGATGTGGATGTGCGATTGCTCCATAGGGCGGTCCAGCCGTTCGACGCGCTCCAAACGCCGCAAACGTCCTTTCGCCTGCGTTGTGCGCTGCCCGGCCATGTAACGGCGGATGTAATCCTCGGTTTTGGCGATCTCCTGCTGCTGCGTCTCGAACGCTGCCTGCTGCTGCCTGCGGCGGTCGGCGCGTTGCTGGACGTAGGCGGTGTAATTGCCGCGATAGGCGTCGACGTGGCCGAATTCCATTTCCAGCACCCGGTTGGCGACGGCGTTTAGGAATTCGCGGTCGTGGGCGACGACGATGATGCCGCCTTTCCAACTTTTGAGTTGCTCTTCCAGCCACTCGATCCCTTCCATGTCGAGGTGGTTGGTCGGCTCGTCCATCAGCAGCAGATCGGGTTCTTCCAGCAAAAGTCGCGCCAGTAGCGCGCGCGTCTGCTCGCCGCCGCTGAGATGCGCCGTCGGCATGTCGAATTCGTCCTTGCGGAATCCCAGGCCGCCGAGCACCTGCCCGATGCGCGTTTCGTAAGTGAAGCCGCCCGCGCGTTCAAACCGCTCCAACAGCACACCATAGCGGGCTATCGCTGTTTCGCGTTCTGTCTCGTTGGAAGAGGCCATCTGTTCTTCCAGTCGGCGCAATGTTTCCTGCTGGGCGCGCAGGTCGGCAAACACGGCCTCCATCGCTTCCCACAACGTTCCCGTCGTGTCGAAATCGGGGATTTGCGGCAGGTAGCCGATGCGGATGTCGCGCGCGCGGCTTACCGTCCCGGCGTCGGGTTCCAGGACGCCAGCGATGATGTCCAGCAGCGTGCTTTTCCCGCAACCGTTGACACCCACCAGCGCGACGCAATCGCCTTGATGCACCTCGAAGGAAATCTGCGCGAAGATCTCGTCCGGCCCGAAGTACTTGCCTATATTGGATACAGATAATAACGCCATAGTGCTCGAATTATACCAGACTTCTGACGGCGCAATTCTTGTCTCCGGCGTTTTCGCGGGTATAATGATGGTAATTCTGGTTCCACTTGCTCTCAATCCTCGGGCTGTATTAGCGCGTTCGGGGGCGGAGAAGGCATAATAAATGGGGTTGCGCAATGAGTTTGCCGCCTGAATTAACGCACATCATCGCGGAAACGCGCTTGTTTACCGATGCACAACGGTACGTGATTCTTAAAATTGCCTTATCGCAAGGGCCTGGCGCTGTCCTTGCGGCTGAACAATTGGCAGTGCCATTTTGGGCTTATCTGTGTGACAAGGACGAGGCAACGCTGGTGGTTTCCAAAGCGGCGGGGGAGCAAATCCAACCGTTGAGCAGTGTTTTGGATATGTCGCCTCCCTATCGTCTCATCACGTTTGATGCGCCACTAGATTTTGGGGTGGTTGGTTATCTGGCGGCGCTATCGGCGGTGTTGGCGGATGCAGGGGTGAGCCTTTTCGCGCTCTCGGCCTTCTCACGGGACCACATTCTTGTTGGAGAGGCGGATTTTGACCGCGCGTGGCAAGCACTACAGGCTTTTATCCAGGCCTGTCGTGCGCAGGAAGTCATTTTATGTGATGGCGTGGAGTCAGTGTGAGTAGCGTTCTCTTTCTGATTGGGAAAACTCTCGGCAAGTACCAGGTGCTCGAACATATCGGGCATGGCGGTATGTCAGAGGTATATAAAGGCCAGCATGAGCAACTTGACCGTATGGTGGCGGTTAAAGTGCTGCACCCTTTCCTCGCGAATGAAGAGGGTTTCGTGATCCGTTTCAAGCGCGAAGCCAGCATCGTGGCCAAGTTGCGCCATCCCAACATCATGCAAGTCTTCGACTTCGACTACAACGAAGAGCTGGACATTTACTACATGGTGATGGAGTTCATTGATGGACCAACGCTCAAGGACCGTCTGAATAACGAAGCATTGCCCCAGGAAGAAGCCGTGCGCATTGGCGCATTGATCGCCGATGCGTTGGATTACGCCCATCGGCGCGGCATGGTCCACCGCGATGTCAAACCGGCGAACATCATGTTCATGCCCGACGGCCAACCGGTGTTGACCGACTTCGGGATTGCGAAGATGCTGACGCTTTCTGGCTTGACCGCCAGCGGCGCAATGGTGGGCACACCCGCCTACATGGCCCCAGAAGTGGGGATGGGACGGCCTGGATCGGCGGCGGCGGACATCTATTCACTCGGCATCGTGCTCTACCAGATGGTGACCGGGCGGCTGCCGTTTGAGTCTGAGTCCCCGATGGGGATGGTGATGCAGCACATCAATGAAGCCCCGCCGCCGCTGGAGCAGTTTGTCCCCGCACTGCTGCCAGCGCTCGATGCGGTGATCATGAAGGCGCTGGCGAAGCAACCCGAGGAGCGTTTTGCGAGTGCGGCGGAAATGGCCGCCGCGCTGCGACAAATTATCGGCATGGAAGCATTTGTAGGCGCGCCTGTCGTCTCCCCGCCGCTGGCAGCCTCGCCGTCGCCGGTTACGCCGCCGACGCTACCCCCTACATCGGGCGCTGTTACGCGTCCCGCCCGGCAGGTGGACGAGGACGAAGATGATCGACTCTTACGCACATGGCCGGTTCTGGGTGATAGCAAACCCGCAGTACGCACGCCGACCTTATTCCCTACGTCAAAAGCGAAGGCCGCGGCCGAGCAAGAGATACCGGCTGTTATGCCGCGGCGACGTTCACCGCTGTTGCGTTTGGCGCGGACACTGGTGGTATTGCTGCTCATCATCGTCGCCGGCGCTGTGGCGTGGTTTGGCATCCGAGGCAACATTCCTCCCGTCGTACAACACTTGCTGACCCTTGCCGCAGCGGTTCGCCAGCCCAGTGCGGCGCTTGTGACAACGGAATCGCCGGTGCTGACAGCAACGCCGACCTCCGAGGCCGAAATCACGGCCACCACGCTGGCTACCGCGACCCCCAAAGTTGTTGGCAATACTGCTACACCCACCGTCCCGCTGACCGCTACACCCTCGCCTGCCTCACAAAGGCCCATCTCAGAAACGTGTACCCCTCGCATCCGGCTTAACCAGGTGCGTGTAGAGCCGGATGATGTTGTCTCTCCCGGTGCGATGTTCTCCGCTTATGTGAGCCTGCGCAATGCCGGAGATTGTGCGTGGCCTACAGGGCTGCAATTCGCCTTTACCTCCGGCGAACAGATGGCGTCGCTCACTGCGATTCCTGTTCAGCCGATAGCGACAGGCGAAAACATCCAGGTGATCCTGCCACTGCAAGCCCCGCTGGAAACCGGCGTTTATACGGCAAGTTGGCAAGTGCGACAAGTCGCCGGGCCAGTGTTGGGCAGCGCGATCCCCATTCGCATTGAGGTTCGCGTAGCCGGTACGCCGACGCCAACGCCCAAAGCAACGCGGGCGACGGCGACAACCACACCGACCTCGTCTCCGCCGCTGGTCTTGGTGACGCCAGTGCTGTCAACGTGGCGTGAGGATGCAGTCTCTGGCGTCTGGTCGGGGACGGTTGTGTTACAGGCGACTGGTGGGGTTGGAAATTATCGTTATTACCGGCAGACCATTCGGGAGGATACATGGCTCCCCGATGGACAGTTGACCATCGAAGGCCGCCGCTGCCAGGCGGCGCCGGTGACTGTCCTGGTTGTTTCTGGGCAGGACGAGGCCCGCTGGGAGGGGTGGATCGCCTATCCGGCGGCAGAGAATTGTCGCTAAATGTTTGTGCTGCGTGACGAATGGCCTGAGGGAGCTATGGATCACAAGGGGATGGTGAACCTGATCCGCTCGCGGGGCGTGCGCGACGCGCTGGTTTTGGAAGCGCTGGCGCGCGTGCCCCGGCACCGTTTTGTGCCCGAAACGCAGCGCGCTTACGCCTACGACGATCACGCGATGTCCATCGGCTGCCAGCAGACGATCTCCCAGCCCTACATCGTGGCTCTGATGACGGAAGCGCTGGACCTCAAGCCTGGCGACCGCGTTCTGGAAGTAGGAACCGGCTCTGGCTACCAGGCCGCAATTCTAGCGGAAATGGGAATGGACGTCTACACCATCGAGCGCATCCCCGAACTTTACGCGCAGGCCAAAGCCTGTCTGGATGAGCTTGGTTACACCGTCCATATGTGCCTGGGCGATGGTTCGCAGGGCTGGCCGGAGTTTGCCCCTTACGACGGCATCATCGTCACGGCTGCGCCGGAGGAGATCCCGTCCGCCCTCCTCGAACAACTAACTGACGGCGGGCGGCTGGTCATCCCCGTCGGTCCACGCCACGGCTACCAAACCCTCTGGAAAATTGTAAAGCATGGCGACGACATCCGCAAAATAGACCTCGGCGGCGTCGCCTTCGTCCCTTTTATTGTAGACGGTAGTCGGTAGACAGTAGACAGGGAGAAGCCCCCCTGTCTACCGTCTACCTGAACATCGTGAGCAGCCGCCTGCCTGGAATCTGCGGGAAGGTTGCGCCCTGGCTCACGGCGAGCAGCGCGGCTGCGGGATCGGTGAGCAACGTCCCGGCGATGGCATCCACGCCGGCCTCGAATAACACCGGCGAGAGCGGGGTGCTGCCGCCCAACATCACCACGAAGGCATCTTTACGGCATAACGCGATCAAATCCTCGAAGGTGTGGTTGAGCAGCGAAGTTCCCGTTAGCGCGACGACGTCAGCTTGTGGCAGGATGTCGGCGGCCATACTGGCGGGCAAATCGCCCTCGCGCGGGCGCAATTCCAGCACCCACAGATTTTGTATGATGGCGCGCAGGCGCGGGATAAACGGAAAATGCCCGACGACAGCAACATTTTTCCCCGCGCCGCGCTCGGCGATGATGTCCGCCGCATTGATTTCGACGCACGCGGCTTCGTCCACGTCCAGTAGCGCGTTGATCGTCGCAAAGCCCACACTGGTCTCCGCCAGGCTTTCCGACCGCGCCAACGCTGCCAACTGCGCCGCGCTGTATGTCAGCAAGCGCCCTGCATCCCTGACTGGCGCGCCTTTCCCGAGATGGTGTTCATCCCCGTTGCCCAACGATGACGATAACCCGCCGCGCACCTGCCCGCCAAGCTCAACCGCAACGGCTGTCCAGTGCCCGCCGATACGTACATCCACCGGGCGCGCGGCTGCGGCGTTGGCGGTAATGTGATCGAGGAAATGGTCAATGATGGTCATAGGTATACTTTGCCTCAAGTTATCCCGGTACACGTTTTACTTCGGGCATTTGATCGAAGTACTGATCGAACGTGAATATCTCAGATATTCGTAAGCGGCGCGCTGCCGCTAACAGTGAACAATCCACATAGCTCCAGTTCTTATCCGTATAACGGCTGAAAATTTGCCATGTGGCCTGACGTTCCGCACGAGTCCACGGAAGCATGACAAACCATGTGCTGTTTGTGAGCCGCATACCAAGTTCTACCGCAGCTTGCGCTCCCAAACGCGCTTTGACTAATACCATCGTCTCGATAAAGACTGTCTCCGGCACATGAAACTTTGAGGCCCGGTCACTTTGTACAAATGCAGCAGCCGAGGCATGGTATTTGTCCCCGGCATCTATCATCGCCAGCAATGCGCCTGAATCTACAAGCAGCGCAGTGTTCATGGTTGATCCTCAGCGACTACCCCTATCCGCACCGGGCGATTATCCGGGGCTTTTCGATAGCGCATTGGGGCAATCTCCCAGGCATGTTTTTCTTCCGAGGATTCGCCGTATGTCGCTTGTAGGAGATACAAGTCGGGGTCTTCACTTGCCGGGATATTGTCAATCAGAGGTTGATTGCTATGGTAAGCGCCGATGAGCGCAAAAACAGGATCACTTTGATGTGATTTCACGGTATCCCGCTCGGCCAGTTTGAGCAGGCGGCTTATAACTCCGACCACATCAGTCTGCTCTTCTTCCGCCAGCGCGGACAAATCGGCGTAAAGTCGCGTTGGCACCTGGAGCGTTATAGTTTCTGTACTCATGGCGTCTTCCTTTTATCCTGCGAGTTTGTTTTCATCATATCACAGCTTGGGCTATGGTGCAATGATTTTCGTTTGTCTTTTCACCACTGCCTATTATAATCAGCCTCGATGAAACTACTACTGGCCCGCCACGGACAATCGGAATGGCAACTCAGAACGCGGGATGGCGATCTGGATTCGCCATTAACGCCGTTGGGCGAGTCGCAGGCGCACCGGCTTGGCGCGTATTTGGCGGCGGACGCGCCTATCACGGCCATTATCGCCAGTCCATTGCAACGCGCGCGGCGCACGGCGGAAATTGTCGCGGACTATTTGGCGCTGCCTGTCGCCGTGGAACCGGATTTCTGCGAATTTGAAGATTGGGCGAACGGCTGGGCGCCGCTCCCTGTATCAATGTGGGATATGCGCCCCAATCCGCCAGAGCTGACGCCGGGATATAGTCGCTTCCGCGCGCGCGTCGCGTCGGCGTTACAGCGCGTCGTTGCCGCGCACGCCGACGCGGAACAGCTTTTGCTGGTGACGCACGCCGGAACAATTGGCGCGCAGGTGCGCATCCTTCTTGGTTCCGATACGCCGCGCCTGTGGATGAATAACACCGGATTAAGCCTCTTTGAATGGGGACATTCGGAGCGGGAAGGCAGTTGGACGGTTCACTACCTCAATCGCCTTGAGCATCTGCCGCCACCGCTGAGGACTGCATAATGGACAACGCCGCGCCTAATCTCCGTCGTACAGATTTTTCCCGTTTCTGGGTGTGGAGCGGCCTCCTTCTTGCTGTGGTGGGCGCCGCGCTGTTTGTCATTTTGACGCCCCCCGGTTGGTTGCCCAAAGCCGACGCCATCGCTGCCGCAGTGTGCCACCGCATCCCTTCACACTCGTTCTTCATTGACGAACATCAACTGCCGTTGTGCCAGCGTTGCACCGGCACGTTCCCCGGCGCGCTGACGGGGCTGCTCATCCAGTGGGGCGTATGGCGGCGACGGCGCGCGCAACGCTTCCCCAAGTGGCAGGTGTTCGCCGTCCTGGCTGCTTTTGCCGGGATGTGGGGCCTGGATGGCTTGAATTCTTACTCGACGATGCTCTTCGGCAGGCCGGAAGGCATTTTGGGCTACGCGCCGCAGCCGTGGCTGCGCCTGCTCACCGGCGCGTTGATGGGGATGGGGATGAGCATCGTGCTTGTCCCGGCCTTCAATCAGGCAATGTGGGCCGATGGCGAGGCTGCCGCGCCGTTGCGTTCCTGGCGAGAGTTCGTGTTCCTGCTCGTCGTAGAACTGACGATGGCGGGTCTGATCTACCTTCTGGAACCGGTCTTGCTCTATCCGGTCGCGCTCTACAGCGTCGCTGGCGTGCTGGCGATGTTCGTCTGCCTCGGCGCGATGATCTTCGTGATGGCCCTGGGGCGCGACGGCGCGTTCACCGGCTGGCGTCAAATCTGGCTGCCGCTCGTGTGGGGCCTCGTGTTCGCCCTCATCGTCGTCGGCGGGATGAATTTCTTGCGTTTGAAGATCACGGGAACCATCGAGGGGGTGCCTGGTTTATCGTGATTGAAGATTTGGGGATTGGAGGAGGGGAGGATTGAAGGATTGGAGATTGGTTGATTGGTGATTGAAGAAGGGGTTCGGCATTTGTAACTCTTAACTCTTAACTCATAATTCTTAACTCGCTACAGGAGGTGAATATATGTACAAGAAACTGTTTATTCCGGGACCAACCCACGTGCGGGAAGAGATTTTAGCCGCGCAGACCGCGCCGATGATCGGCCATCGCGCCAAAGACTACTCCGACCTGCAGGCCGACGTCACGCCGAAGCTGCAAAAGCTGCTCTACACGCAGCAGCCGGTCTTCATCTACGCCTGCTCCGGCACTGGCTTGATGGAAGGCTCGCTGCGCCAGAGCGTGCTCAAGCGCGCGCTGATCACCGTTTGTGGCTCGTTCTCCAAGCGCTGGTTCGAGGTGGCGCAGGGCAACGGCGTGCCTTCTGATAGCCTGGAGGTCGAAATGGGGCAGGGCTTCACGCCGGAGATGGTTGACGCGGCGCTGGCGGCCGGCGACTACGATGTGCTGACCCTGACGCTCAATGAAACGTCCACCGGCGTCATGAACCCCGTCCAGGAGATCACGGCGATGGTGCGCGAGAAGTATCCTGACGTGGTCGTGTTGGTGGATGCGGTCTCCGCAATGGCCGGCGTGAAGATCGAGTTTGACGCCTGGGGGACGGACGTGGTTTTCGCCAGCTCGCAGAAGTGCTTCGCGCTGCCACCGGGCCTCACCATCGCCGCCGTCAGCGAGCGCGCCTTTGCGCGAGCGCGGCAGGTGCCCAACCGGGGCTACTACTTCGACTTTATTGACATGCTCAAGTACTACCAGCGCAACCAAACCCCCGCAACGCCGGCGATCAGCCTCATCTACGCCCTGAACAAGCAGATGGACGACATCCTCGCCGAAGGGCTGGACAATCGTTGGGCGCGGCACATCGAGATGGCGGAGATCGTTCGCGCGTGGGCGCGCCAGCACTGGGCGCTGTTCCCCGACGAACGCTTCCTCTCCAACACGGTGACGACGGTGACGAACACGCGCGGCATCAGCGTTGGCGACCTCAACAAGGCGCTGGCCGAGCGCGGCGCGATGATCTCCAATGGCTACGGCACACTCAAGGAGAAGACGTTCCGCATCGCGCACATGGGCGACCTCACCGTGGCCGACGTCCGCTGGCTGCTCGCGCAGATTGACGACATTCTTGGTCTGTCGTAGAACAAACCTGACAGGTCTTCTGAGACCTGTCAGGTTTGTCTGAATCCGTTTCATCCGTTCAATCCGTTGACTTATGAGGAGGATGCTATGGCAAAAGTCTTGATTTGCGATTCGGTAGACGCGCAGGCCGTGGAGGCGATGCGCGCGGCCGGCGTCGAAGTAGACGTGCGTGACACCATCACGCTGGATGAACTGGGCCAGGTCATCGGCGGGTACGACGGCATCGTGGTGCGCAGCCGGACGAAGGTGCGCGCGCCGCTGCTGCAAAATCCAGGCCAACTCAAACTCATCATCCGCGGTGGGGTGGGCGTGGATAGCATTGACGTGGACGTGGCCGAAAGCAAGGGCATCAAAGTCATCAACACCCCCAACGCCAGCTCCAACGCGGTGGCGGAACTGGCGCTGGCGATGATGTTCTCCCTGGCGCGCAGCCTCGCCTGGGCCGACGCGACGATGAAGGCCGGCAAGTGGGAGAAGAAGAAGCTCGAAGGCGTCGAGCTGGCGGGCAAGACACTCGGCGTTATCGGCTATGGCCGCATCGGGCGGCTGCTCGGCGAGAAGGCGCGCGCACTGGGGATGACGGTCGTGGCCTATGATCCCTACATCCAGAGCGCCGACCTCGTCTCGCTCGACGAGCTGTTGGCGGCGGCGGACTACGTCAGCCTGCATATCCCGCACACGCCGGAGACGCACAACCTGCTCGGCGCGGCGCAGTTTGCGCAGATGAAGAAAGGCGCGTGCCTCGTCAACGCGGCGCGCGGCGGCACGGTAGACGAGGATGCGCTCTATGATGCGTTGGTCAGCGGGCATTTGGCTGGCGCGGCGCTGGACGTCTTCACCGAGGAACCGCCGCAGAGCGAGAGCCTGAAGAAGCTGATCGCCCTGCCGCAGGTCATCGCCACCCCGCACATCGGCGCGGCCACCGTCGAAGCCCAGGAGCGCATTGGCGGCGAAATCGTCAAGCTGGTGCAGGAATATCTCGCGGCATAGTCGCACCAAACTATGCCGAAACCATTTTTTATCAGCAGATTAAGCAGATTTAGTGGATTATATCGTTGTCCGAATAAAAATCTGCTTAATCTGCTAAATCTGCTGATTAAAAAGGAGGACGTATGACAACGATTCGACCATTTCGGGGGTTGCGCTACAATCCTGATAAATTCTGTGATTTGTCCGACGTGATTACGATGCCCTACGACCGCATCCACGACGCGGAGCAGGCGCAGTATTACGACCTTTCGGCATACAACTTTGTGCGCGCTATTCTAGGGCGGCGCACCTCCGCGGATAACGACGAGAACAATGTTTACACCCGCGCGCGCGGCTACCTGCATAACTGGCTGGCGGAGGAAATTTTCATCCGCGACCCGGCCCCCGCGCTCTATGTGTTGGAGCAGACGTTTACGACGCCCAACGGCGCGGTGTATACGCGGCGCGGCCTCACGGCGGCCCTCGAGCTGAGCAAATTTGACGAAGGCATTGTGCTGCCGCACGAACATACCTTGAGCGGCCCGAAAGTAGATCGGCTTAACCTGACCCGCGCCACGGCGATGGCTTGGGAGCACATCTTCATGCTCTATCCCGACGAAGCCGGCGCGGTCAACGCGCTGCTGCAACCGTTCCTGGATTCGCACATGCCGGCGCTGGTGCGTGAGAAAGTGATCGAACCGGACGTAGAGCAAGCGTTTTGGGTGGTCAACGATCCGGCGCTGATTGAAGCTGTGGTTGCGGAGATGGCGACGAAGCAGCCGCTCATCATCGCCGACGGCCATCATCGCTACGAGACGGCGCTGAACTACCGCGACGAAATGCGGGCGCAGCATCCCGACGCGCCAGCGGACGCCGCTTTCAATTACGTCATGGTCACGTTCGTCAGCATGAGCGATCCGGGTCTGGTGGTTTTGCCCACGCACCGGCTGATCCACTCCTACACGAAGATGGATGGGAAGGCGTTACTTAAGGCGCTAGAGCCTTATTTTATTGTCGAGCCGGTCGCGGATCGAGCGGCGCTGGAAGCCGGGTTAGCCGCTGCTGCGCCTGACCATCCGCGCTTCGGCTTCTACGACGGCGAGTACGCCCTGCTCACGCTCAAAACGTTGAACGCGATGGCGGCACTCGCGCCAGACCGCGATCCGCACTGGCGCGCGCTCGACGTGGCGGTGCTGCACGAGCTGGTCATCGAACACGTGATGGGCCTGAGCAAAGAGAGCGTGCGGCGGCTCGAGAACCTGGCCTACCTGCGCGACCCCGATCCTGGCTACATTGCGGTGGACAAAGGCGAAGCAAACTTCATGTTCCTGTTGAACCCAACGCGCGTCGAGCAAGTGCGGGCGTGTACCGTCGTTGGCGAGCGGATGCCGCAAAAATCCACGGATTTCTTCCCCAAAATCGTCAGCGGCCTGGTGGCGTTGCCGCTGCATGATGCCCTTTAACAAAAACCCTTGCGAAGGTTCAGGTGAACAGAGTTCGCATACCTTCGCAAGGGTAGCAAACGAGTCATTATGAAAATCGAACGACATCAACTTGTGGGTGTATTATTGACCAGCATGGGATCCCTCGCGCTGGAAGTGACGCTGACGCGCATCTTCTCGGTGACGATGTGGTATCACTTCGCGTTTCTGGCGATTTCGTTGGCGATGATGGGCAGCGCGATGGCTGGCGTGGTCCTGTATTTCTTCCCCAAAATCACGGCCCCGGAGCAAGCCCGGCGGTGGATCGGGTGGGCGGCCCTGGCCCTGGCGGTTTCCGTCCCGATGACCTTCTGGCTTTACCTGAAAATGCCGTTTCACGTGGCGATGAACCGCGAGGGCGGCTTCAGCGTGCAGCAATTCCTCGTCCTCGTGCTGATTTACCTGGACTTGACGATCCCCTTCTTCCTCAACGGCGTGGTGATGGCGCTGGCGCTCTCCGGGTGGGCGGCGCAGGCCGGGCGGATTTACTGGGCTGATTTGACCGGCGCAGCGTTAGGGTGCCTGTTCAGTATTCTAACTTTGGATGCGCTCGGCGGCGCGGGCGCATTGCTGGCTTTGAGCGTAGTCACCGCGCTCGCGGGCGTCGCGTTCAGCGCCGGGTGGTTCCCGCGCAAACCGGCGCAAGCGCTGCCATTGGTCGGATTTTTGTTGATGGCAGCCTTGTTGGTGAGTAACGTGGTTCATCCGTGGTTACAGATTCGCGTCAACAAAGCTGGCGGCGAGGAAGCCCCGCTGCTCTACGAGAAATGGAACGCCCACTCGCGCGTGACAGTCTACGAACCGAATTACTACCCGTTTTTCTGGTCGGTCGCGCACAAGTATTGGGAGAAAGCCGTGAACGAAAGCGCCACTTACGGCTACGCGCTGCTGCTCATTGACAGTGTCGCCGGTACGCCCATCCAAAATTTCAACGGCGATATGAAGCAGGTGGACTTTCTGCGCTACGATCTCACCTCCTTCGTCTATCACCTGATCGAGCGCCCCGAAACATTGGTCATCGGTCCGGGTGGCGGGCGGGATGTGCTGGCGGCCCTGGCGACGGATGCCCCGCACGTCACTGCCGTCGAAGTGAACCCGGCGGTGATTGACGCAGTGCGCGGCCCTATGCGCGACTTCGCGGGCGACATCTACGGGCGCCCCGATGTGAGCGTCGTCATCGCCGACGCGCGCGGCTACATTGATCGCAGCCCCGCGCGCTACGACGTGATCCAGGCATCGCTGATTGACACCTGGGCGGCGGGCGGCTCCGGCGCGTTTGCGCTGTCGGAGAACAGCCTGTACACGCGCGAAGCGTTCAAAACCTATTACGAGCACCTCTCCGACCGTGGCATCTTGACCGTCTCCCGCTGGTACTTGCCGGAGCGCCCTGCCGAAACGATGCGCCTGGTAGCGACCGGCATGGCCGGCTGGGAAGCCGCCGGCGTCACCGATCCGCGCCAGCACGTCGTCGTGGTAGTGCGCTATGTCTCCGGCGCGACGACCGAGGGCCTGTCCACCGCGCTCTTCAAGCGCGAGCCGTTCACCGAGGCGGAGGTTGCTGCGCTCCTGCAGAAGGCCGCAGACCTGGAATTCACGGTGATCTACGCGCCCGGCCTGCAACCTACCGAGGAAGTCGGCGCGCTCATCACCGCGCCGGATCGCGCCGCTTTCATCGCGGATTACCCACTCGATATCTCCCCGGCGACCGATGACCGCCCGTTCTTCTTCAACCTGGTGCTGCTCGGCGATTTGCTCGATCCGGCGTTGAGCGGCAGCGGCGTCTACCGCACCAGCATGGAAGCGATCCTGATTCTCTTCGCGGTGATTGGCGTGTCGGTGCTGTTTGGCGGCGTATTCGTCATCGTTCCGTTGCTCGTCGGTACGCGCAAGCGCAAGTTGCCGCGTCCTCCGGCGCGCATCCTGGGCTATTTCGGCGCGTTGGGTATCGCCTTTATGCTGCTGGAAATCCCCATCATCCAAAAACTGACCGTTTACCTGGGGCGACCAGTTTACTCGTTGGCGGTTGTGCTGTTCACGCTGTTGCTGTGTAGCGGCTTGGGCAGCCTGTGGAGCAGCCGCTGGCCTGCCGAGACCATCGCCCGGCGTGTGCGGCAGATTTTCCCGATTTTGCTCGCCGTCATCGCGGGCTACATCATCTTGAATCAAGGCATCCTGCGCCTGACCCTGGGATTGCCGCTCGGCATCCGCATCGCCGTGGCGGTGTTGATGCTCGCGGCGTTGGGCTTCTTTATGGGCATCCCCTTCCCGGTGGGGATGCGCTGGTCGGGCACCCGTTGGCCGGGTGTGGTGCCGTGGCTGTGGGGCGTGAACGGCGTGACCTCGGTGCTCGGCTCGGCGCTGGCGACGGCGCTGGCAATCCACGTAGGCTTCCGTGTGACGCTGCTATGCGCAGCAGTCGTCTACGCGCTGGCAGGTCTGCTGTTCACCAAAGAACTTGCCGCCCCCGAAAATTCGCCCATTCGCTGATTCTTACATTCGCTTATTCTTACATTCGCTGATTCTCTATGCCATACATCATCTTCGATCTCGACGACACGTTGTACACAAACGAGACCGGCCTCTTCAAGGAACTGGGGACGCGGCTGGTCTACTGGGTTTCGCAACAATTGGGCATTTCGCTGGAAGAATCTGCTGCGTTGCGCCGCGAATACTTCCAGGCGCACGGCACGATGATGCGTGGCCTGCTGCTGCATCATCCTGAAGTGAACATTGACGCTTATCTGGATTACGTTCACGACATTGACGTCAGCCGCTACATCGCGCCCAACCCCGCGCTTGACGCGATGCTCGCGCGGCTGGATGCGCCCAAAGCCGTCTTCACCAACAGCGTGGCGGATTGGGCGGAGCGCATCCTGCGACAATTGGGCATCCGGGGGCATTTCACACACATCATTGACGTGCGCGCCGTGGATTACCAGAGCAAGCCGCATCCCCACGCCTTCGAACGGGCGCTCGCCATTCTGGGAACGCCGGCCTCGGCCTGTATTATGTTGGATGACCAGGTCAGCTACCTGCGCGGCGCGGCGGCGGCCGGGATGCGCACCGTCCTCGTCCATCCGGGGGCGGAGGCGGTGGATGGCATTGATTACGTCGTTGGTTCTATCCTTGAAGCTGAACCGGTTCTACAACACTGGCTCACTGAAGGCTAAGACGACAATAAAAACCGGGATTTTTCAAAATCCCGGTTTTTTATCGTGTATTTCTATATCCGTGGTGTCATCCGTGGTGTTACTCTGCCACCGTCCAGCTATAATCCAGCCCGGCCAGTTGCTTGTAGTACACCCACCGCGCCACAGCGTCTTGCCGCGCCAGCGCCAGCAACTGCTTGGCGACCTCCGGCTTCGACTGCGTCAGCGTCTTGAAGCGCACCTCGTTGTACATATACTCGGCGATGTCCAACTGCGGCTTGTCCTCGCGCTTGTGCGGGCCGAAATCCAATTGCAGCGGATTCTTGCCTTCCAGCACCAGGCGCGGATCGTAGCGGTAGAGGATCCACGCGCCAGAGGCCACGGCCTTCTTCTGCTGCTCGAAGCCAAGCTTCATCTGCGAGAGGCCCTGGTTGATGCAGTGGCTGTAGGCGATGATGAGGCTGGCGCCTTCGTAGGCTTCGGCTTCGCGGATGGCGCGCAGGGCTTGCGCGTCGTCGGCGCCCATCGCGATCTGCGCGACGTAGACGTTGCCGTAGGTCATCGCAATCAGGCCGAGGTCCTTCTTGGGCAGCGGGCGCCCGGCAGCGGCGAACTTCACCACCGCGCCGCGCGGCGTCGCCTTCGACATTTGACCGCCCGTGTTGGAGTACAACTGCGTGTCGAGCACCAGCACGTTGACCTTGCGGCCCTGCGCCAGCACGTGATCCAGCCCGCCAAAGCCGATGTCGTAGGCCCAACCGTCCCCGCCGAAGATCCACACGGAGCGGCGCACCAACACGTCAGCCAGGCTCAGCAGGTCTTTCGCCTTCGGGCTATCATCTTCTGCGAGGCGGATGCGCAGTTGCGCCACCCGCTCGCGCTGCGCGGCGTAGTCGGCTTCGGTTTGCTGCGCGGCATTGAGCAGGCCGTCGGCCAACTCGTCGCCGAGTTTCTCGCGGAACTGCTCCACCAACTCGCGCGCGTACTGCTCCTGCTTGTCCATCGTCAGCCGGAAGCCAAACCCGAACTCGGCGGCATCCTCGAACAGACTGTTGTTCCAGGTGGGGCCGCGCCCGTCGGCGTTGAAGGTGTACGGCGTGGTGGGCATGTGCCCGCCGTAGATGGACGAGCAGCCGGTGGCGTTGGCGATGATCGCGCGGTCGCCGAAGAGCTGGCTGACCAGGCGGATGTACGGCGTCTCGCCGCAGCCGCCGCACGCGCCGGAGAACTCGAACAGCGGGCGCAGGAGCTGCGTTTCCTTGACGGTGTTCAGGTTCAGGTCGGTGCGGTCGAAATCCGGCAGATTGTTGAAGAAGAAGTTCCAATACTCCCGCTGCTGGGCGCGGATGGCCGGTTGCGGGGTCATATTGATGGCCTTGCGGCCGGGGTTCTCCTTGTCTTGCGCCGGGCAGGTCTGCACGCACAAACCGCAGCCGGTGCAGTCTTCGGGCGCCGCCTGGATCGTGAACTTCATGCCCTCGAACTTCTTGCCCTTGGCGTCGGTGGATTTGAAGCCTTCGGGCGCGTCGGCCAGCAGCGCCGGATCGTAAATTTTCATGCGGATAACGGCGTGCGGGCAGGCCATCGCGCACTTACCGCACTGGATGCAGACGTCGGGATTCCATACGGGCATTTCGAGCGCAATGCTGCGCTTCTCGTACTGCGTCGTGCCGGTGGGCACAGTGCCATCTACGGGCATCGCCGAGACGGGGACGGTGTCGCCGGTGAGGGTGGCGATTTTCGCCGCGACTTCGTACACGAACTCTGGCCCGCCCTCGGTCATAATCGGCGGCACGACGACGGTGCTGGTGGCCTCGGCGGGAACCTGAATCTCGACCAGGTTCGCCAGCGCGTTGTCTACCGCGGCGAAGTTCGCATCTACGACAGACTGACCTTTTTTGATGAAGCGCTTGTGGATGGCTTTCTTGATCTCAGCGATGGCTTCATCCCTGGGCAGCACGCCGGAGAGCGCGAAGAAGCAGGTCTGCATGATCGTATTGATGCGCCCCGGCATACCGGCCTTGATGGCGACATCGTAAGCGTTGATGGCGTAGAACTTGAGTTTCTTGTCAATAATCTGCTGCTGAATGTGACGCGGCATCTTGTCCCAGGTTTCGTTGGGATCGTAGGGCGTGTTCAGCAAGAACGTGCCGCCTTCGATGGCCGGGCCGAGCACATCCAGTTTTTCCAGGTAGACGAACTGGTGGCAGCCGATGAAGCTGGCCGACGTCACCTGGCAGGTCTGGCGGATGGGGCGCGGGCCGAAGCGCAGGTGCGAAACAGTGTACCCGCCCGACTTCTTGGCGTCGTAGGCGAAGTAGCCCTGCGCGTAGTTGGGGGTCTCCGAGCCGATGATCTCGATGGTGTCGTGATTCGCGCCCACCGTGCCATCGGACCCCAGCCCGAAGAACATCGCGCGGACGACATCCGCCGGTTCGATGTTGAAAGACGGATCGTAAGCGATGCTGGTGTGCGTCACATCGTCGTTGATGCCCACGGTGAAGTGGTTCTTGGGCGCGTCCTTCTTCATCTCATCGAAGATGCCCTTCACCATCGCCGGGGTGAATTCTTTGCTGGAAAGGCCATAGCGCCCGCCGATGACGGCGATGTCTGTGCGCCCGGTCTCCTTGAGCGCAGCGATGCAGTCTCCGTACAGCGGCTCGCCGATGGCGCCGGGTTCCTTGGTGCGATCCAGCACCGCGAGCAGCTTCACGCTTTGCGGCAGCGCGGCGGCGAAGGCATTGACATCAAACGGGCGATAGAGGCGGACCTTGAGCAGGCCGACGTTTTCGCCGTGCGCATTGAGGTATTCCACTGTCTCGTGCGCCACCTCTGCGCCGGACCCCATCATCACGATGACGTGTTCGGCGTCGGGCGCGCCGACGTAGTCGAAGAGGTGATATTGGCGGCCCACCAATCCCGCGAATTTATCCATCGCCGCCTGGACGATGGCGGGGGTCTTGGCGTAGAACGGGTTGACCGTCTCGCGCCCCTGGAAGTAGACATCCGGCCCCTGCGACGTGCCGCGAGTCACCGGCTTGTCGGGGTTCATCGCGCGCGCGCGGTGCGCCCGCACCAGATCGTCGTTGATCATCGCCTTGAGGTCGTCAATGGTCAACTGCTCGATCTTGTTGATTTCGTTGGTCGTGCGGAAACCGTCGAAGAAGTGAATGAACGGCACGCGCGCTTCCAACGTCGCCGCCTGGGAAATGAGCGCGAAGTCGTGCGCTTCCTGGACGGAGTTGCTCGATAGCATCGCAAAGCCGGTCGAGCGCACGGCCATCACGTCGCTGTGATCGCCGAAGATGGAAAGCGCCTGCGTCGCCAGGCTGCGCGCCGCCACGTGGATGACCGCCGAGGTCAGCTCGCCGGCGATCTTAAACATGCTGGGGATCATCAGCATGAGGCCCTGCGACGCGGTAAAGGTGGTGGTCAGCGAGCCGGTTTGCAGCGCGCCATGCACTGCGGCTGCCGCGCCGCCTTCGGACTGCATTTCAACGACGAGGGGCACCGTGCCCCAGATATTTTTCTGCCCCGCTGCTGAGAAAGCATCGGCGCTTTCGCCCATCGAAGTAGATGGGGTAATTGGATAAATAGCAATCACTTCATTAATTTTATGGGCGACCCACACACACGCGGTATTGCCATCTATCGTCACCATTTTACGTTCTGCCATACCAAACCTCCTATAACTTAGTGTAATACCTCAAAGCAGAGTATTTTTTCTGTATAATGTGGAATATGACCAGGTTTGCCCGTAGTCGCGGGGATAAGCCGGGTAGTGTTTTGTGTCCTTTTTATCAATGCGTGCCTCACTGGCGGAAATTATAGCATACCCGTCGCTTTCGTCAATAGTTTTGGCCGAATTTTACAATTTTGCTCCCGCTGGCGAGCCATTTTGCTCCCGTCGGGAACCATTTTGCTCCCGCTGGCGAACCATTTTGCTCCCGCTGGCGAACCATTTTGCTCCCTACCTCCGTCTCGGGTCTTACTTTGCTCCCTGCCCCCGTCTCGGGGGCAGGGAAGCTTTTATGTTAGCCCAAGCCTGACAGTTTTGAGGCGGCTCAGCGCATTCACGATAATCTCGGCTACCGCGTCGGTGTCCCATTTTCCGGTGTTGAATGTCAAGTGGTAGAGCAGTGGATCGCTCCAATCAATGTCGAAGAATGTGCGCAAGTAGGTCTCGGCGGCTACATCCTTGTTTTTGGTTAGATCGGTGGCTTCGCTGATAGTGATCTTCTCGCGTTCTTTGACGCGCATCACCCGCGCGCCAAGTGGCGCTTCGATGCGCACGTGCAGCACGCCGGGCTGTTCGCGTAAAATGGCTTGCCCGCCGCGTCCCACAATGACAACGTTGCCATGCTGGTATGCCCCCATAATTGTATGGCGCATCAGAGCTACACCTTGCTCTTCGTTCAGCGATTGCACGTAGGCTGCCTTTGGGCTGCCCAAGGGTCCGGTTTGGACCTTGATGCGGCGTCCGCCAAACAACCGTTCCATAAAGTTGCGCATCATATATGTATCTTCGGATATGTCAACGATCTGCTCTTCTTTGAACATACCTACTTCTGCGGCCACTTTGACGATGAGATTTTTGTCGAAGTAGGTGTAGCCGAGAATATCACAAACGCGCGCAGCAATTTCCTCGCCGCCGCTGCCATATTGCCGGGAAATCGTAATGACTGCCATGACTACCTCCTTCAGGATGATTGCCTATCTGTATCAGTGTGGAATCCCTTGACTTGTGTGATGTCCGCTTGTGGTTATCAAAGGGCGCGCTACTTACTTTAACTATACCAGATGTTGACAAGTTAATCAAATTTGCTTTGTGGGCAAGAGCTTCTACAATATGTGATAGATATGAGGCGGGATAGTGTTGACGTGACAGAACCTAAAACTTTTATTCGTACCCCTGCTTTGCAGTTCAATCTTATATCACCGCCGGTTGATTTTACTGGGCGGAAGGCGGAGCTTGCCACGTTGTTGGCGAATTTCGAGCGCGGCGTCTTGATCACCAGCGCCACCGACGATCTGGGGAATGGGATGACGGCGTTGGCTCGCCAGCTTGCCGCCGAATTGAGTAAGGATTTCCCCGATGGCTGCCTGGAGATTGACCTGCGGGGTGGAATGTCCAACCTTATCGAACCATTGACCTCGGCTGCGGCGCAGCGCCGTCTCCTCATGCTCTTCTATCCAGACACGGCGCTCCCGGATGACGAAAAAGCGTTGGACGAATTGTACCGTGAAACCTTCACCACACGCAAAGTGCTATTGTTGCTTGATAACGCCGCCAGCCCTGCCCAATTGCGCCATCTACTGCCGCGCCAATCCTCAGCGGTCATCGTTACGGCGCGGATAGAGTTCCCTACCTTGGGGAAATTGTACCCCTTCAGCCTGGGTGGCCTGCGCCCGGAGGAAGCTCGCGCGCTCTTGATGCACGTCGCGCCTGGCTGCGCCGCAATGCCGCCGCGCAGTATCAACAAAATACTGGAACATTTCGACGGTAGTCCGCTGGCGTTGCGGCTTGTCGGCGCATTGTTGCGCGATGTCACGCCGCGTGCGTTACTGAACCGCTACAAAGTGATCAACCGTCGCCTGATAGCCTTGCGCCCTGCCGGCATCAATCTGCCCGTGACCATCGCCCTGGAATTGGTTTACGAGACATTGCCGCTGGAACAGCGCAGCTTCTTTGAAGCGTTAGCGATCTTCCCCGCGCCATTTAGCCGGGGAGCCGCAGCGATGATTTGGGGACTTGACGTAGACGCCGCCGATGCGCTGCTGGTTGCCTTCGTGCGCCGCAACCTGGTGATGTATTACCCGGAGGTGGATCGGTATGCCTTACACGACTTGGTTTCCGTCTATGCCCAGGAATTGCTGCTTGGGCAACCGGAGTGGACCCGTCTGGTGATGGCGCGTTATGCGCGCTATGCACTGATGGAAGCCAGTCGCGCTAATGTCCTCTACCATGCAGGGGGCGTTCGCCGTGAAGAAGGCGTGTTGCGCTTTGCCGCTGTCTGGCCGCACGTATGGTCAGCCTGGTTGCGAATGAGCAACGCTGATCCCGGATGGCCGCGCCCGACGGACGTTGACCAATGGTTGTGCGATTTTCCTGGGCGTGTTTTCCCTATTGCTCATCTTATGCTGCCGATGGCGGAACGCACGGCTATTCTGGAACGTGTGCTGGAGGCGGCGCGGTCCCTGGATCGCGCGGCTGAGGGGCTGATCTTGAATTATCTGGGGCAAGCCTATGCCGCACAAGGCGAATCGGAGCGGGCGCTTGAGGTCTATGACGCCTGTCTCAAAATCGCTTATGATCTGCATGACCGTCCCGGCGAAGCGAATGCCCTGCTGAATATCGGGATTGTGTGTGGCGCATTGGGCAACATCAAGCGCGTGCGCGAAAGCTGGCGGCACGCCCTGGCGCTCTTCAAAATGATCGGCGATCCGCGCGCCGCGCAAGTTCGTGCGTGGCTGGAAACTTTGGAAAGCAAGCTCGCGCAGTGAAAATCTGTGCTACAATGAAGGTACAGTATTGGGTCAGGTGGACAAAAATGACAGCCTATACAACAGAAAGAGTATTAGCATCGCTAGGATACGCTGATCCGCTGGATGCTGCCCGGCAGCAAGCGCGGATGATTCTCTTGGGACGCAGGGCGCGCTATGAGGCGCGGATTCAGTCGTTGGCAACCAAGTGAGGATCTTCCGTTGCCGAGATGCGCGCGCGTTATATGCTTGATGGTCAAGAGGATTTCGAGGCCGATGACGATTATGTGCAGTGGCAATGGTATCTGGACGCACTATCCACGCTCGACGCGCAAATAGTGGTTATCTCTTGAATTGCGGTTCTGACAAAAACGCGCCTGATTGGTTTTCCAATCGGGCGCGTTTTTTGTGTCCGTCTTAGCACTTCCGAAAATAAACCGCTAATCTCGCGGATCGTCGCGAATCTTTTTTTGAATTAGCGAAGATTCGCGTGATTCGCGGTTAAAATCTGCTCCATCTGCTCAATCTGCTGACGAAATTTCGCTTGATGCGTAAGTGTTCAGGATGCTCCCTTGAGATACGCAATCATTTGCTCTGTAACAAGCGGGACGAGGTCGCCGATCATGTGCGGCATCAGGTTGTCCATCACCTTCGGCATCAGCTCCGGCATCTGCTCCGCCATGTAGTCGGGCATCGGGATTTGCGCGGCGACGCGGGCGAGCATCGTGTCCATCACCTTCGGCATCATCAGCGGCAGCAGTTTGGGGAAGAGAATGGGGAACATCGGCTTCATCAGCCCCAACGCGCCGGGGATTTTGCCCATCGCGCGCATCATCTTGCCCATGCCGAACGGCATCGCGTCAATCAATTCGGGCCACATCGTCCCCATCAGGTCGGCGAAGCCCTGCGGCGTCATCAGCGCGATCATGGCCTCGAAGACCGCCCACTGCGCCTTGACCTCCGGGTGCGGGTCGGGGAAGTCGGTGTAGCCGAGCGCCTCGGCGCAGAAGCGCGCCAGGTCTACGATCTCAATGTCCAGGTTCTTCTTGTCGCGGGCAACGCGGAACTGAAATTCGCAGCATGGGCAGGCCGCCAGCATTTTCTGCGCGCCGGCTTCGATAGCCTCGTCCAGGCGTGTTTTGCCCACTTCCGCGGCGATGGGCGGGTCCTTGATGAGGGTCAACACGCTGCCGCAGCAGTGCGCAGCATCGCGGTTGTATTCCATATCTACGTAGTTCACGCCGGGGATGGCCTTGATCACGTCGCGCGGCTCTTCGTAAACGTGCGAGACACGCCCTATGTGGCAAGAGTCGTGCCAGGTGACGGTCACAGGCGCGACGCCGGCTTCCGGGAAGGTGAAGGAACCGTCGCGCACTTTCTCGGCGACGACCTCGCTA
>Ga0116186_1001294_pt1 | contig 25558 bp, 20 predicted proteins | sample AD_JPNNA4_MetaG_FD_89806 | JGI IMG/M metagenome (GOLD analysis project Ga0116186, IMG submission 89806) | Active sludge microbial communities of municipal wastewater-treating anaerobic digesters from Japan - AD_JPNNA4_MetaG | ecosystem: Engineered > Bioreactor > Anaerobic > Digestate | place...
AGAAGAAAACTTACATTCTGCATTATTTAGACAGTTTAATCGTTTCCAAGGTAATCCACCTTATTTGAGAGGAGTTATTGAACCTTTTAGATAGGCATGAAATCTTCTATGCAAAGGAGTATATATTATTTCTTTGCAGGAATAAAATTAATCTTTCTGGCTTTCTGTAATAGTCTAAAATAGGTCTGCCGGATTGCTAACTATACTATTCAGTTTTTATCCTTGGTAACTATTATCCTAATATCTTTTTTTTTCATTCCTGTAAAGATTCTTTAGTATCATAAATTGCAATAATATCAGGTTTTGCATTTGTATACTCTTGTTGTAATATAACTTTATTACCAGTATCTATACATTGTTCACCTATACGAAAAATTTCTTCTAGTATATGCACATAAAATGCCCCATAACGTAACATATCTAAAATATGAGTTTGATTAACTATAAAATCATGATTATAAAATTCCTTATTTTCCATTTATTCATTTCTCCTTTATCAGACATATTAATTTGTTTATTTTATTTACCCGATTTAAGGCATTTTGAGCTTCCCGGTCAGTACGGCTATTGCCACTTCCTCATCGCTCATTTCAAGAATCCTGTTAATAGAGCCTTTTTTGACTTCCTCTGACACTGCTATTATATCTTTGCACATATTCCGGTATTTTACCATCTGGCCGGTCAGACGCTCTATCTCCCTGCTCTGCTCGCCGGTGGGATTCTCTTTCTTCCATCGGGTAAGCTGTTCGTCGTAAACCCATGCCCCTTCCAGATATTTTCTGTGGTTGCTTATGGCACGCTCCAATGTCATGTCATCCATTACATGGGGTTTTTCCCTGGCCTCACACAGATTTTTGTAAAGATCCTCAAAATTCTCCACTTCCCCATCAATAATCGATGCAATCGTAGGTATCATGCTTAAGGGCTGCCAGTTTGGTGTTTCATTTTGTTGTTTTCTCTGTTCTCTGCCATGCTTTTTACTGCTCATGTTAAATCTCCTATATATAGTAAGAATAGGTAAATATTATCACAGGTTATCTAGTTTTACAATAAGAGGAAATTCCTTGAGCATATCTGAATAATATTTCAAGTAAAATTCAAAATATGTCCCTGGATGTATAAAGAATATCCGGGTAATTAAACAAACAGGGTAAATCTTCCATAGAAATATCGTATAAACCCTTTATTTACAGTAATCTTATTTGTTTTTTTATGTCTATTCAGTAAGTCGGTCATTTCTGATTTTTGGATAGTTTGGAATGGGATAAAATGCTGTAAGAACAAGATTTTTATGTCTATAAAGGTTTAAATTCTGACAGAATATACCAAAAATAGGTGAGTTTGAGAATTTTTTGTCAGAATTTTGAAATAAGCCTTCAGGTTTGTCTGGAATGCTTTTATGGATGGATCTGTTTGGTACCCTTTTTAGATAAAATTTAGTTTTATACTTTCACTAAAACTTCCTTAATTATGTGTTAAAAATGGTATTAGTGATGTTTTTCCATATTTTTTTGAATATACAAAAATTCCTAATTTATAATTACTAGTAAATTTACCTCCAATAATAACTAATATATTTTCATGGCAACATAAATTATTATCATTAATAATAGCAAATTGGCTATTATCATCAATAGAACTAGGTTCTGCTAAACCATTCGGGTGGCTATGCCATTCTCCTATATAGTACAATTGATTATTAAAAGATTTATTTAATTTTTTGAAAAAATTACGAAGTCCCTTTGTTCCTCTAAAAAAAGAGGTTCTGGATGTTTTTGTATCTGTTGTTATAGGAGTAATATTTGTAATGAATGCTTCGAATCCATCATCAGAATATAAACCGATTAGTTGAGAACCTATTTCATTAGGATAGTAATTTTTTGCAATATCAAGCATACTGTTTATACAATCATATGAGATATAAACAGTATATTTATTACAGGATGAAGACCATTTTAATAATTTATTTTTATTTTTTAGTATTTTTTCATCCATATAGTTTCTATCAATGAATTTGGAGAAATTTTGCTATTAAAAGAATTTCTTTGAATAATTAAAGCAAGTCCTTCTTTATAATTAATATATGAATTAATAATAGATACAGTAGTTGAGGCTAACATATAAATATGAGAGTTTAAAGCTGGAAAAGAAGGAAAACAGCAACCAGCTCCTTCTATAATTTGCTCTGCTTTTGTTGGTTGGTAAAAGTATTTTTTTGCAAATGTAGGGTTTTCTTTTTTAATACAATTTCTTAAGTCATTATAAATAAAAGAACAGGATATATTAGATCCTGAAATAATTAATGTAAGTAGCTCTGCGTGAAAGCTAAAAAATATAGAAATCATCCTTTTATTTTTTGTATTTGCATAATTATCCAGCCATTCAAAAGCTTCATCACTTGTTGTACAATCTATAATTATATCTAATTTTTCCATAATTTCCTTAATATTATTCCATTTTTCTAAATTAATTGGAATTTTATTCGGATATGCATTAATTTTTACTAAAGGATTAACAGTTACAAGCTTTTCTGATAGAGCTTCAGCTTTATTATATGTTAAATTTCTGCCATCAAGAGTATGGCGGCATAAATTTCCAAATTGTATTATGTCGTAATCGAAAAGACTGAAATTATTAATTCCTCCTCGAACAAGTAGTTCAGCAATTATACTACCTAATGCACCACAGCCGAATAAACTTATGTTTTTATTTTGAAGAGAATCGGATAAATTGCCTCTAGAATAAAGTCTTTCATGTGTTAGATTTATCGATTTTCCCCAGGGTAACTGGTTATCAGGTTTAAAGCAGTATTCTTTATTTAATTTTTTCCATATTTTATCTTGTTGTCTGGATTTTATATTATACAAATTATTATTCTTACGGTAATATGTTAAATTATTAAAAATTAATGGCTGCCAATGTATCTCAAAATTTTCGTCACCATATATTTTGGGGATAGGAAATCCAATCAATATAAAACTTATATTACCATAAGAATTAAGATTCCATGCTTCTTTTAAAATTTTATAAAAATCTATATTGTATTTTAAAAATAATTTGCATATTTCTTCATAAGTTTGAGGTGGACGATAGCGTTGAAAAGAAATATCAGGAATTAAAATCCATATACCGGAAATCTTTTTGTCTTTACGGTAAACAGATTGATTAAAAGGATTTTCTGATATGAGTGTATTATTGTTATATTCAAAAAATTGAACAGTAAAAATTCCCAATATGTTTTTTCCAATAAAAGAGTCTACAATTCCAAATTTTCCTAAATAGCGTAACCATTTTTGATATGAGGTATTAGTTTCACTAAAAATTATAGGTTTATATGTTGGTATATCATTTTTTAATAACTTACGGCTGAAATCTGGTAATTCATAAGGATCTCCAGCTTGTAACAGTTCACCATTAACTGCATCTATAAGCCATTTTTCTGCCCATTTTATGTAGTGAACAAGTCTTTTTTTGTCTCTTGGGGCTAAACGTTCCTCATATAAACATAATTTGCCAGTTTCAGCATCTTGATGAGGAAAACCTTTTACTTCATGACATAAAGGATAAAAATCTACAGGGTCATATGGGAAAGTTTCTGGTATAAAAACTTTCATATTCACTTTAGATGGGATATTTTCTTTATTTGGATAAGGAACTCGAATACAGCATTGAAATATCCATCCTGATTTACCTGTTATATCGCTTAAGGTAAGTTGACCAGTTATATCTACAATGCTGTATTGAAGAAGTAAATCGTAAGCCTCTAAAATAATTTTTGGAATAGTTTGATTATTTTGTATATCCATATTTTCTAGGTGTTAAATCACCTGTTTGAGACTTTATAGAAAAAGGCCCCTTTGAATCAAAGTTTTCGTTATCACTTTTATAATCTTTACTGGGTATAGGAAATTTCTTATCAAATAGTTCACGCCATTTTGTAGCAGCTTCAATAGAATTATCAGAATCCAGGGCTTCTCTTGCAGTTTTAGCAGCAAGATTTATATGATAATAAAACTTCTGAAATTCTTCTTCTGAAATTCTTGTGAATACATCATGTTCGGGAACTCCATGATCGTTCAGAAATGGTTTGCTTTCTACAATATATAAGTCATAGAATTCTTTAACGATTTTTTCTAATGTCAAAGTAATACCTTCTGCAATGGAATTAATATCATCTGGACAGCAATGACCTATAAGATGTTCAATAGGATATCCTTTAGGACGATCATCTTCATAGTTTAATTTTTGCCACCATTTAATAGCTTTTACAACATTGATATAATGAAAGTTACATCTAGCATTTTTACCTCTGGTCCATTTAATTTGCTCAAGTGGATGTGTTCTTTCCCATTCTTTTGTATCTCTGTTAGGAATCCATAATGGCTCAGTTTTCCATTCTGTTTCTTCTCTTATTTCTTTTTCTATTAATTCTTTTTTATCTCCACGTTCTTCTCTGGGAATCCAGGATTTTACTAGTCGCCAATCTGTTTCATCTTCAGAAAAATAAATAGTATTTACGGAAGCACTTTTAAGTATTGCTTCATCTTTTTCTGAAGGTGCCGATGTAATAACTAAATCTAAATCAACATAAGAAAGTTCAATCCCAAAAGAACGCCCTTGCCTTTTATATTTACCTTTATAATATTTTTCTAAGAATGGGACGAATAAATTCATAGCTTTATTTGGATCTTTATAGTTATCTTTATCCAATCTAGTAACAACAATTACATCCACATCTGGCCTTAAATCGCCTTTTGGTCTGACTGCAGTGTATCGCCTATAACTTCCCTGCAAGAAAGTAGTAACTATTACAGGTTTTAATTCTTCATAATTAGTCAACCTGTCACGTAACGTTTTATGCCCTTGTTGATAATCTTTTTTTTGGGATTCCGTTGGTCGAATTTCTTGAAGAAATTCTTTAAAACAACTTGGTAATAATTGCATATTATTTTCTCCTTTTAATTTATTTTATCAGGTATTATTATACCTGGATAATATCGTAAATCGTATTTACTACCTTCAAAGTCATGTTCGTAAAGTTGTATTACTTTTGTGACATGCCTGAGATTATTACCTAAAATATAGGCAAAGGCTGCGGGGCATGAAAAAAACAAGTGCATTTTTTGACATTTGGATGTAAAAGAACTTCTAAGAATTGTTTGTAGTTCCATTCCTAACTGCCAGGCATGTTCACCATTACATATTGATTTTTGTCCTATTTTATTAATCGGTTCAAAAGAAAGTATAGGTAATTTGTCTAATCCTTTAGCTTCTAAGAAAGGAATTAAATGATTTTCAACTGGGTTAGTTATTGAAATTCCAATTATTACTTCTTCAGCATCAATCTTTTCATTGCTATTAATATTACTTTTCCATAAACCATGCTTAAGATTTTCTTTATCATACCAAAATTCATATCCATTTGTTCTTGTTTTATGGGCGGGAACAATTTGAAGCCCAAATTTCGGATCTAATAGATACCCTACTAAAAAAGCTATACTTAAATGGCAATCAAAAAATATATGAATTGGTGGTGGTAAATTTTTTATACTATCTTTCTTTAAAAATGAATCTATAATTTCAGGAATTTCTTTCTGCCAGTAACTTTCTTTAATATGGTAACGTTCATCAAAGTAAGATGTTAAATCAAGATAATCTGCTTGAATATCCCTGGGACGATGGGCATGTTGAGGACGACTACATATAGATATTTCGCTGTAGTTTTTTTCTGACATGACAATTAATTTTTCCTCATTAAGCATTTGTTCAAAAGATTCCTTAGTAAAATAATTTCTCCCCTGTTCAAAGAGTTTCCATGCTAGATCATCATAAAATATGGTTGACGTGTCTGGCTCTATTGGTCTAAGGGTTGCATATGTTAAATCTGATTCTAATTCATTTACTAATTTAGGAAGATTTATTCCTAAATCAAATCTAACAGTAGATAAAAATTTTTCTAATTCTAGTTCTGAAATACCTAAATGATTTGTAAATACTTTTATTACTTTTTTCTCTTTCCGTCCATTTCTATAAAATGTATCACGAATTCTATCGTCTGACAAATGCGTTGCAATAGGATCGTCAGGGTGCCAAAACCAATTTGATACTACATGTAAAAGGAATTCATTTGTTTCATTTGTTAATTTTAGGTAAGCATTGTGTAAACGTTCTAACATTGATTGTTTGGAATGTATAAAATCTGGATCTATTAAATTTTCATATCTGAAAGCATCTGATTGTGTCATATGACATTTACATTGATAATAATCATATAGAATTTTTTTATTAGTGGATTTTTCGTTTATTGGTTTAATATATTCAACTATGATATCATCAACAAAAGATATTTTATCACTATCTAATGTTACTGATTTAAAGTAATCATTAATTCTAAGTTTTATTAGTTTTCTCCAAAAGAATAAAGCTTGATATGAATCTCCTTTTCGTCGTGCTACAATACAGCGGGCCATAATTACTCCTTTCTTTTGATTTTTTATTATAAACTCATCGTAAAGGAAAAAAATTGTTAAATTTTGTCCTTGACTCATTTATTATAGCTTCGGGTTTTACTATTATTTGTCCTTGTTGTCTAATAATATTTCCGTTTATAGTGCCTGAAATTTCTAAATATCCACCATTATTAACTATATCGCCACTTACCATACCACTAAGATAAACAGTAGCTTTTTCTTTTAGAAATAACCTTCCATTTAAAATACCACTGAGATTAAATATTGTATTTTCAGCAACTGTTATCGAACCATTGACAATACCACTAAGTAAAGTATCCTCTGAAATAAAAATATCGCCTCTAATTATTCTTGCTATATTTTTCATAATAATTTTATAACTCTCCTTAATATATATTTTATTATTATACTATTACAATATTTTTAGGGCTTTGTAACTTATAATTACAAAGCCCATGATTTTAATTAATTGAAATTTTTTTCCATGGAATAGCATAAAGAGGAATATTAGACAGGAATTTTACAATGTCTTTTCTTCCATAATAAGTTGCTCTACCATGGTAATCTTGTGCCATAAGTACAACGGGTAAACTAGGAAAAAATGGTTGGAAATTACATATACATTCATTTGCCGTAAAAGTACTATCAATGACGTGTTTTTTTACTATCACTACTGCAAATGTTACGCCCTGTTCTTTTATTATGGCCCCTTGAAAATTCATAAAATACACCTCCTTTATAAAAATTTATACAAATTTCACCAAAAGACTTTTAAAAATTGAGATTTTACAAAAGGATTTTTTAAAAATATTTAGAATAATAGGAGTTATAGCGAAAATACGATTCGCTTTTTTAGTCTTGTAGGCTGGGTAAAGGCGTTTAAATATTTACCCAGCTATTTTATTTATATATACGATATCAGGTATGAATTTATCCACCTCCTATAAAAGTAATAAATGGAAATTAGATAACTTAGCAAAGAATTGACTTTTATAAGGGAAAAATCATCTATTTCCTTTTGTAGATATATTCGACATAAATGACTTTTTTCCTGCTAATAACAAGAAAAAATCCTTTTCAAAGCCAGATTATAACTATTATTTTACCATGTTTTTATATTCATAGATACGAAAATTATTTGACATGGTAATAAATTACCTAAATCTATTTTTCTTTAGTTACTCCTTTAAAAGGTGTGTCTCCGGATTTGACATCCATAATTTTTCCAGTTGCAGTATCTCTTTTAGTCCAATTTCCAGTTACCGGATTTTTAAACTGGCTTCTGCCTCTTACAGCCCCATTACGATGACCATCGCCGCGGGGTTTGTTTGTTGCCATGAAAATCACCTCCTGTTTTATTTTAATAGTTTTTCAGCATAATATTCATCTGGTATTAAATCGTTAATTTTGTATTTATATTCATTGAAATTTTTTCTGGAAGTTAATCCGGTATGTTGTAAAATACCAACAATAATTCCTGCACATATCTGAAGTTTCTTTTCGGCTTCTAAAATTGAATGATGTGTTTTGTAAGTTTTATCTTTAAAGAATTCAATTATCTCCTTTTCTTTTACAACTTCTAAAGCGAATTCATCAGCTTCTTTTTCTATTTCTTTTTGTCTTGGAACCTTATTCATGTCAAAATTAATAGAATAATAATCTTCTTTTTTTTCTAAATTCTTAATTATATGTGATATTTCATGGGCAATAACAAACCAGAAATTGTCTATTCTATCATATCTCTTACTGTAAACTATAACCGGATTTTCGTTGTCATAAAATGAAGCACCATCAATATAGGTTTTATTAAGATGAGATAAAACGAAAAAGATAACACCGGCATCATTTAAACATTGAATAAATTCTTTGACCCCATTAGAAGAAATAGTAAATTTGTGTAACTCTTTTGATAAAGATAAAAGTGTGTCTTTATTATATGGATTTATTTTATTATAATGTTTAGCCATTTTTTTTGCCATACTGTACCAGACTAAAGCATTATATTCATTATATTGAGAGTATGCTTCAGATTTTCGGAATAATGGTAAATGTTCTTTATATAGATCAAAGTTTAATTTTTCCCAATTAAAGAACTTTAATACTTCATTTTCCAATTCTTCAACATCTCCACATAGTTTTATCCATTTCTTTTTTGTTATTTCTCTAACAGGCATATGACTGTAAATATAAGATTTTTTTGTAACTTCATTAGTGTTATTTTTCTTTTCTAATTCACGAAGAATATAGTTGTTATAAAGGTTAAGCCAATAGTTTAATGGCTGGTCGAAAGCTTTAGATAATAATCTTGCAATTTCAGGAGTAATAGCCTGTAAATTATTAATTAATTTACTGACAGTTTTAGGTGAAACACCCATTACTTCCGCTAAGTCTTCCTGTGACCAATCTCTTTCCTCTAGTTCCTCTTTAATAAATTCCCCTGGAGGAATATTTTTAAAAGGTGTGTACTTTGTAATCATCTTTACCACCTCATAATTTGATTTATATTTTTATTTAAAATCATATAAAGATTAAATTTCCTTTTTATTCATAATGTTTTGATAACTCTTTAATAAATATTGTTCCAACTGTTTCTTCTTCATTTTCAAAATCTATATTAAATTCTAATCTCCATTTTTTATCTAATCTTACAGAAAATCGATTTTCCTCTCCTTCCAGTTTTTCAAATTTTATTTTTGGTAATTTCCAAAAATAATGAATACTTTCTGCTGTTTCTAACTGTTGTATTCTCATAAAGTATTTATCAATTACCTCTTGTGGAAGTTTATATTTTTTGCTTTGTCCTTTTTTATATAGTTCTAACAGATGCTTATTGCTAAATTCAACTGTCACTATAGTTCGTGCCCCTTTCCCAATCCCATGATATACAAATTATCATACAAACTTATCCTTTTTAAGTATATTATATAAATAAAGGTATGTCAAGAGTGAAATTACCTATCAGGTAATTTTTTATATATAAATTACTATATGAGTAATTTATATTAGTGGACAGCATGCTGTCCACCCATGATCATTTATTTTAAAGTCCTTATTTTGAACTTCCTGTAGTATGTTATTCAGTAATAAAATTCTATAGAGTAAAAATTAAACACGAAACCGAACATTTGTAAACGATTCTGACTGGTACCCTCTTAAGGTATCTTTAATCTTTATCTGAAAGGATTAAAGAATTTCTTATGTCATCATAATTAAAGTTTAAAAATTCTTTTTTCGTAACTACAGGGTTTAATATTTTCTGTTCCCCAGTTCTCATCCAGACTTGTCTAAAAGGTTCTACCTTTACCTTTACTGTACAATTATGCCCGGAAATCAATTCTTTAATTTCTTGTAACAGGACTAATTCTTGTGTATTATCAAAAGGATATTTTTTCAGGGTAGCTTTTAGTAGTTTTATTTCTTCTTCAGTGCATCCATAAGTTAACTTTAAATCTCTTTCAAATTCTTTTTCACTATAGCATATATTCCAATAATTTTGATTACAGGTAATTTTATATTTTGATAGACTGTTTATAATGTCATCGAAACGTGTTGACTTATGTTTGTTATCCAGTATACCTTCATCTGGTAATATCCCTTGATAATATACTTCTTCTTTTGATATATCTTCTTCTGTGAATTTTCTTACTACATACTTGTTATCAGAGATATAGGAAGTATCAACATCTTTATATTTCTTTAATATTTTAATTAGATCTGCTTCGAATATATTACCTTCGTCTGTCATTTTCTTTTTTATTAATTTTATATCTTCTTCAGAAAATAGGTTTTCAATTTTATTTATATCATCTCCAAATCTATAATAAGGTTCTTTATTTTTCGGCCCTCCTTCAAAATGATCAAAAATTTTTTTCCATCTTTCTGGGTTAATTCTATTACTTATCCCCAAAAACTTTTTTCTATTAAATTCATAATTACAGGGAGAACGGTCATCATTATAATAATAAAACGTTGTACGTGATAGCTTCATTTCTATGTTTACATTCTCATTGAATAGTAAGGAATACCTAATTTCAGCTTTTTTTATAGTTTGGAGAAATCTTAAAAATTCTTTTTCTTCTTTTTCAAAATTATTTTCATTGAATATAAAAAACGCTTCTAAATCCCCCTCTAATTTTAAATCTTTAGTCACAAGTTTTGGTATGTTATTAAATGGTTTGTATTTACCTTCACCGATATGTTTTTTTATTAACTGATCTAATACTTCTTGTGCATCCATTCTGTTCTTATGAGCTTCTTCATGTAAAAGTTTATGTGACTCCACACTCATTTTTATTGGTTTACAAAATTTTCCTGTTTTAATCATTTTTTTTTATCTCCTTATAATTTTTTTTATTTTCTATAAAAATTATAATTAAATATAAAATGTTTTTCAAGACTTTTTATGAAAAAAAACAAATTTTTAGTATACTTAGTATATTATAGTATACTGAAGAACAGAAAAACATTAGTATATAACGATTTACCGGAATAGCAGTTTTACTGGACAGCATGTTGCCCACCCTGATAATTTGCTTTAAATCTTCTAAATCGCCTATAGAGAATATAAGAGTTAGAGGATATTTTATAAATAGTGAAGAATTTATAGAGGCTTCAAAATCATAGCTACAGAGGTTTTATACATTATGCTTATTCAAGATCTCAAGCCAAATTCTATAGTCCAGGGGCCTTTATTTAAGGAGCCTGTGCAGGTCAGTGTTATCACTCCTATGGGTGATTCTATTAAACTTATAGGCAAGGGACTTAATACAGGTGGTTTTTATGATCCGGTTTTGTCGGCGGAGCAGGTGGGAAGTCTTTTTTCTACTCCTGAGAAAGAACCTTTTACAGGTAATCCTGAGCATTTCCGTCTTGGTATAGAGTCCATGAGGCTAGGACTTGCTTATGAATATGATCCATATTTTACTTTATCTATTGCCAATATACATCCTCTTCCCCATCAGCTTGAGGCTGTTTATGATTATTTTTTGAAACTTGCCAGTATAAGGTTTCTTCTGGCTGATGATCCAGGTGCAGGTAAGACTATTATGGCCGGCCTTCTTATAAAGGAATTGAAGATAAGAGGTTTAATCAGCAGGGTTCTTATTATTACTCCTGCCAATCTGACTTTTCAGTGGCAGAGGGAAATGAAAGATAAGTTTCGTGAGAATTTCCTGATTATAAAAGGTGATGTTCTTCGTTCCAATTACGGGGCAAATCCCTGGCAGGAGAATAATATGGTTATAACGTCTGTCTCCTGGGTTTCCTGTATTGAGGATGCTAAAGATAGTCTTCTGCGAAGCAGCTGGGATCTTATTATTGTGGATGAAGCTCATAAGATGAGTGCTTATAGTAAAGAGAAAAAGACTCTTGCTTATCAGCTGGGTGAAGCTCTGTCTTCCAGGACTGATCATTATCTTCTTATGACTGCCACTCCTCATAAAGGTGATCCTAAAAATTTCTGTCTTTTTCTGGAGCTCCTGGATAAGGATATTTATGGTGATGTGAAGAGTCTTGAGAAAGCTATGGAACGCAGGGAAGCTCCTTTTTATCTTCGAAGGGTGAAAGAGGCTCTGGTGAATTTCCCTGATCCTGAGACAGGTCAGGTGCTGGCTATTTTTACAAAGCGTAATGTGGAAACTATTGAATTTCAGATTAATGAGCAGGAGATGGATTTTTATGATGCCCTTACCCGGTATGTAGAGGATCAATCTATAAAAGCTTCTTCTGATTCTTCTGCCAGAGGCCGTGCTCTTGGTTTTACTATGGCTATGCTTCAGAGGCGTTTTGCTTCATCTACCTGTGCCGTGAGAAGAAGTCTTGAACGTATGAAGGAAAGGCGTGAGCGTATATTAAAGGACCCTGAGAGCTATCGTAATGAACAGATTGCAAAGAAGTTACCTGAAGATTTTGATGAATTGACTGAAGCAGAACAGACAGAGATAATAACTCAACTTGAAGAAGTAGTGGCTTCATATAATCCTTTTGAATTGAAAGAAGAGATCCTGGAGTTAACTAAACTGATTGAACATGTAAGGCTTCTGGAACATAATGAAATAGAATCAAAGCTTTTAAAATTAAAAGAAGTTATGACTGACAAAGGTATATTCAGAGATCCGAAAATGAAACTGCTGATTTTTACGGAACATAAGGATACTCTGGATTTTCTGGTGGAAAAAATGACAGGCTGGGGTCTTACTGTCACTCAGATTCATGGCGGTATGAAGATAGGTGACAGAGATACTCACGGAACTCGTATATATTCTGAAAGAGCCTTTAAAGAAGAGTGTCAGGTAATGGTTGCTACCGAGGCTGCCGGCGAAGGTATTAATTTGCAGTTTTGCTGGTTTATGATTAATTACGATATCCCATGGAATCCTGTCAGACTTGAGCAGCGTATGGGCCGTATTCATCGTTATGGCCAGGTGAAGGACTGTCTTATAGTTAATTTTGTATCTATAAATACAAGAGAAGGCCGGGTTCTTAATAAGCTGTTTGAAAGAATAGAGAGTATAGAAAGAGATCTTGACCCAAAACGTACCGGAAAAGTTTTTAATGTTCTGGGAGATATATTCCCCTCAAATATGCTTGAGAAGATGGTAAGGGATATGTATGCCCATAATTTGACTGAAAAAACCATAACTGACCGTATTATTAAAGAGGTAGATACAGAAAGATTTCGTAAGATTACTCATAGCACTCTTGAGGGACTTGCCAAAAAGGAATTAAATCTTGCAGCTATTATTGGAAAGCAGGAAGAAGCAAAGGAGCGTCGTCTGGTGCCGGAAGTAATAGAAGATTTTTTTGTTGAAGCTTCTCCTCTGGCCGGTATATCTCCTAAAGAAATTAAGAAAGGTCAACATGTCTATACTCTTGGGCGGGTTAATCGCATTCTCTGGCAGATCGGGGAGAGACTGGAGAGGCTTTATGGTAAACTTGGTAGGGATTATAAAAGGATTGTTTTTGATAAAGCTTTACTTACAGATGATGCTACACTGGAGTGGATAACGCCTGGACATCCTTTGTTTGAGTGTTTAAGAGAATTTATACTGGAGAGAGTGAATCAGGATTTATTGAATGGTGCAATATTTTATGATATTCATAGAAATGAAGCAGCAAGACTGGATGTTTTTACTGCTTCCGTTAAAGATGGCAGAGGTAATGTGTTACATCGCAGGCTTTTTGTATTGCAGACTGATATGAACGGTAATATGACAGTCTGCCAGCCTACTATTTTTCTTGATCTTATACCAGGTAATAAAGAAGAAGACATTCCAGACGATTCTAATTTGCCTGACAGGGTAAAGATAGAACAGACTCTTTTTGAACAGTCATTAAAGCCTTTTCTTGATGAAATAGTAGAAAATAGAAAAAAAGAGATAGAAACCATATCACGCCATCTTGAAATCAGTCTGGTAGAACTTATTAACCGCCAGAATATGCGTATGGTTGAACTATATGATAGGCAGTCTGCAGGGGATAAAGATCCTCTTTTGGCTGCAAATATTAAGCAGGTAGAGGATCGTATAGATGAACTGAATAATCGTCTTGAAAGACGAAGAGAAGAGCTTGCAAAGGAAAGAAATTGCACTGTATCTGATATTCGCCATCATGGGAGGGCATGGGTATTACCTCACCCTGAAAGAAATGTTCCTCCCATAACAGATATGGTTCCAGATAAAAAAATTGAAAAGGCTGCTGTAGATGCAGTAATAAAGTATGAAACAGAAAGAGGCTGGAAAGTTCAGAGTGTTGAGTCTGAAAATCGTGGTTTTGATCTTATATCCCGTAAACCACATCCGGAGGACCCAGAGACTGCTATAGAAGTTAGATTTATTGAGGTTAAAGGCCGTTCAGGCGTGGGAGATATAGCTTTATCTTCCAATGAACACAGGACAGCAGAAAGATTAAAAAAAGATTACTGGCTTTATGTGGTATATAATTGTGCCACCAGGCCGGAAATTAAAATACATCAAGACCCATATAGCCTCGGATGTGTTCCTGTAACAAAAATAGAACATTATCAATTAAGTGCCAAGAAAATACTGGAGGAAAATAAATGAGTGATAAAGCTAAATATCCCAGAAGGCTTATAGAAGTAGATTTGCCGATAAAGCGTATTTCTGCTCAGGCTACAAGGGAGAAATCTATAAGGCATGGTCATATATCTACTTTACATATATGGTGGGCAAGGCGTCCTCTTGCTGCATGCCGTGCTGTTCTCTGTGCTGCTCTCTGGCCTGATCCGGCAGATCCGCTCTGTCCTGAAGAATTCCGTGAGGCCGCAAGGAATTTGATGAAGAAATGGGCTAAAGATCATCTGGCTTTACTTACAGGTGATAGTTATAGAGATTTTGTGGGATATCAAAAAAAACCTGATAGGCTTGATGATAATAAAGAATTAAGAAAGGCATTGCTTCATTTCATAGCTGATTTTTCTAACTGGAATAAGTCTACAGACCAGAATTTTCTTAATACAAGTAGAGAACTGACACAGTCGGCACATGAGGCGTTGGGAGGAATAAAGGGGACAAAACCTCTTGTGGTTGATCCTTTTGCCGGTGGTGGTGCTATGCCTCTTGAAGCTCTCAGAGTTGGGGCAGATGCCTTTGCAAGTGACCTAAACCCTGTAGCAGTATTGCTCAATAAAGTAGTTTTGGAATATATACCAAAATACGGTCAAACTCTTGCCAATGAGGTACGTAAATGGGGGGAATGGATTAAGAAAGAAGCTGAAAAAGAGCTTGCAGAGTTTTATCCTAAAGACTCTAATGGTGCCAATCCTATTGCTTATCTCTGGGCAAGGACTGTTGTATGTGAAGGGCCTGGGTGTGGTGCCGAAGTGCCTCTTATGAGCTCTCTATGGATTGCGAAAAGGAGTAGTAATTCTGTAGCTCTTAAAATAATTCCTAATTTTGAAAAGAAACGTGTTGATTTTGAAATTTTTTATGATGCTAAATCTAAAGATGTAAAAGACGGAACTGTTAAAAGAGGTTCTGCTACCTGTCCTGTATGTGGTTATACTACTCCAGTGGCATCTGTGAGGAAACAACTAAAATTACGGAATGGCGGTGCGAAAGATGCAAGATTATTCTGCGTTGTCACTACAAAGCCTGGTCAGCAAGGACGTTTTTATCGTTTGCCTACAGAAAAAGATATAATAGCAATAACAAATGCAGAAAATGAGTTAAATAAAAGAAAGAAAGCTTGGTCTGAAGATCTAAGTTTTTTACCAGATGAATCAACTCCATCAGGAGGAGGACCTGGTGCAGGCAGAGGCTTTTCTCTTCATAATTATGGTTTATATTATTTTAAAGATATTTTTACACCTAGACAAAATTTAGCTTTAACAATATTTGCTAAATTATGTAAGAATGTAAGTGAAAATATGGATAATAATTTGGTATATGTCTCAGTTTTGTTATCTTGTGTTCTAAGTAGGGTTCAAGATTTAAATGCCTCTCTTAGTCAATGGGCTAATACTATTCAGGCTATTTGTGGTGCAAATCGTGCTCAAAATCGTATGCCTATGGTTTGGGATTTTGTTGAAGCTAACCCTATTGGAGATGCAGGAGGTAATTGGCTGGGACAAGTTGATTGGGTTATAAGAGTTATAGAACATATAAATAATATTAATATTCAACCAGGAACCATTCAACAATCTGCTGCTCAAGAACAATTACTTCCAGATGATTTTTGTGAATCTGTGATAACTGATCCACCTTATTATGATGCATTTGGTTATAGTGACTTATCTGATTTTTTTCTTGTATGGTTAAAGCGATCTCTTCCTATATCTATTACTAATAATTTTCAACTAACATCTCAAGGATTAACTCCAAAATCATTAGAAATTATTTTAGATCCTATTCCTAAAATTGATGTTAGTAGAATACAGGATAAACAATGGTTTGAAGAGCAAATGCAAATAGCTTTAGAACAAATAAGGAAAATTCTAAAACCTGATGGTATAGGCGTAGTTGTATTTGCAAATAAAAGTACAAGTGGGTGGGAAGCATTATTAGAAGCAATATTACAAGCTGGATTAATTATAACAGCTTCTTGGCCTATAGACACAGAAAGAATAAATAGGCAGAGAGCACAGAATTCTGCTGCTTTAGGTTCATCTGTACACTTGGTATTTCGCCCTAGAAAATACCCTGATGGTACACTTAAAACTGATGTTATAGGCGACTGGCGAGACATTCTCCAAGAACTCCCTGTCCGTATACATGAATGGATGCCACACCTTGCATCAGAAGGAGTAGTGGGAGCAGATGCTATATTTGCCTGTCTCGGACCTGCTCTTGAGATATTTTCCCGTTACAGCCGCGTAGAAAAAGCAAGCGGAGAAGTGGTCACTTTAAGAGAATACCTCGAACATATCTGGGCTGCTGTATCAAAAGAAGCTCTTAATATGATTTTTAAAGATGCCGATGCATCAGGCTTTGAAGAAGACAGCCGTCTTACTGCTATGTGGCTCTGGACTCTTTCTACAGGTAATGGTAAAGTTGAATCAAATGAAGAGGAAGAAGAAAGTGAAGAGGAAGAATCCGAAGGCAGTAAAAAGAAACCTGCAGGAGGCTTCACGCTTGAATATGACACTGCAAGGAAGATTGCCCAGGGACTTGGAGCACATATGGACAAACTTTCTTCTGTTGTTGAAATAAAAGGAAATAAAGCAAGACTTCATTCTGTGTCGGAGAGGGCAAAATTTCTATTCGGCAAAAATGACAGTCTGGCTCCAAAACAAAAGAAGAAGAAAGATAAACAGATGGATCTGTTTAAAGAATTGCTGGCTGATACAGAAGAGATTAACAGAGATACAGGAGATATTTCCAGACCTGAAGCAGGAAATACGGTAATGGATCGGCTTCATCAGGCAATGCTCCTTTTTGGTGCCGGCAGAAGTGAGGCTCTGAAGAGGTTTCTTGTAGAAGATGCAGTGGGACAGGATCTTCGTTTCTGGAAACTTGCACAGGCTATGTCAGCTTTATATCCGTCTAATACTGATGAAAAGAGATGGATTGACGGGGTAATGACACGGAAGAAAGGACTTGGATTTTAGGTTTGTATAAATATGAAATAATTATTTACTGGAGCGAAGAAGATAATTCTTATATAGTTGAAGTGCCGGAATTACCGGGATGTATGGCTGATGGTAAAACATATGATGAAGTTATGAAAAATGTACAGGTAGTTATGACAGAATGGATAGAAACCGATACAGAACTTGGAAGAGAGATCCCACAACCAAAGGGAAAACTTATGTATGCATGATTTTTATTAAAAATACAGTAAATAAAGGAAATATTTATGATTGATAAGAAAGTTGAAAAATCTACTCCTGCTGAACTGTATAGGATTATGAGACCAGAGTACTTCTCAGATACAGAAATTATTAGAGAAATTTTTCTACCGAGAGAAGTATTATCTCTGGAATTAGAAAATATAACGACTAACCAAAAAGAAAATGAGTTTGAGACCTTATGTCGACGGCTTTCTGAGAAGTTTATTACTCCTAATTTGATACCTCAAGTAGGGCCCACAGGTGGAGGAGATGGCAAGACAGATTCTGATACATATCCAATATCAACTTTTATATCTGATAGGTGGTTTACTCCTGAAGCTGGGTGGGAGAAGGATGAAAAATGGGCATTTGCTTTTAGTGCTAAAAAAAAATGGAAAGATAAAGTTAAAAGTGATGTCGAAAAAGTAGTTCTTACCAAGCGTGGCTACACTAAAATCTTTTATATTACAAATCAAATGATCTCAAGTAAAAAGAAAAAAGAAACACAAGATGATTTAAAAAAGGATTTCGATATTGAAGTCACAATTCTTGATGGGGAATGGATAATTGAAAAAATATATAATAACGATCTTATCGATTTAGCAGTTGATTGTTTAAATTTAACACAGACTTATAAAAATGAAAAAAGAATTATTGGTAAAAATGATAGTCAAAGGATAAATAGATTAAAAGAGTTAGAAAATAATATAAACAATCCCAAAAGATATTTTGAATATGACTATCAAATTGTTGAAGATGCACTTGAGGCTGCTATTATTTCTAGAATGCTAGAGAGACCTAGAGATGAAGTAGAGGGGAAATTCGATAGAGCATTAAGATTCTGTAAAAAAGTAAATTTTGATAAGCAATGGATAAGACTTCACTACCAACGAGCATGGACCTATTTGCATTGGTATAATGATTATTCTTTGTTTATTGATGAATATAGAAAATTTAAGGTATATACTTTAAAGTCTACAGATATTTCAGATGTAGACTTATTCTTTAATCTTTATAATCTCTTAATAGGAATATCATCAACTATAAACTTAGAAGATTATCAAATAAATATAAAGGAAGAAAAACATGAATTAATAAAACTACTTGATATTTTTGAAAATAATGTAGAAAGGCCATGCTCATCATTAATTTCAAAAACGCAAAAAGTGATGATTGAACTTTTTGAGTGTATAAAAAATAAAAGCGATCCATCTTTATTGTTAAAGGAATTAACTTATATAATTGACAAAAGCCAGGGTTTATTAGAGTATCCGTTTGAAAGTTACAAGGAAATAATTGAAAAATTATTAGGAAGCCTTTTTACTAATGAAATTGAATTTGATAATTTAATTGACAAAATTGCTTTTATTTCTGAAATACGAAACTCACAAAAATCTGCTGGTGAAGTATTCTTTAATAGAGGGGTACAAAAACTAGAAAGTGAAAACTATAAAGACAGTGTGATATACTTCGGTAAGGCTGTAGTAAAATTAGCTAAGGAAGAAAGTCAAAAATGGATGTTTCTTTCCTTAATCGGGTTAGGGCATGCATATAGGAATCTGGGTTTAATATGGGCTTCAAATAATTGTTTTATTTCAGCAGCTTTTATTTCTCTTAAATCGTGGTTTGCATCTCTTAAACTTACAACTCGTGCAATAAAATGCATAAAACAACTAGCAGAACAGGAATTATTCATTGGAAGGATTCCTGTTTTTTTTGCATGGTACGAAATGTATTCTATATTATCCAAGCAGGTTGATATTCAAAATTCCGAAACTGATATATCCATTGATGCACTTTGGGATGGATGTTTAGGAACAAGATTACTAAATACAGACTTCAATGAAGTAAGTAAACAAACATTTCTTCCAGATGTATTAGATAAACTCGGATTATGGATGTCAAGAAAAAGCCTTTTATATTTATTAGGATATACTGATATTCTGACAACAGAAAATAAAAAAGAAGGTCTTTTCAAAGATAAAAATTTTGAAGAATTTTTTATTAATTGGGCCAATCAACCATTTAAAAATCAAATAATATATAGAACAGACTTTCTTTATGGTGAAAAAATTAAGCTATCTTCAAAAATTCTGGGCTGTGAAATAGTAATCTTAACAAAACGTAGTGTAGAATTTATATTAGCTGCTGAAACATTGCTTTCATTTTTGGAAGGTTTTCTTGCAACATGTTTGGAAGGAGTATATCCGACAACAGAAACATTAATTATTAATATTCTTAAAAATGAAAAAGATAATTCGTTTTTGTTCAAAAAAGATGAAAATAATATTTATAATTTATTTATAAAGGATTTTAAACTTAAAGATAATGCTCATGAGATTATATGGCAATTTCTTATGGAATTTACAATTACTATTTTAGTAAATCACTTTTATATTGATAAGCCATTAGAATATATAAAAGGATTGTTTGAGAAAGAAGAATTACATGAAAGATTATCTCTTATATTGAATCATAGAGATTTTACAATTAATATTTTGGGAGAAAATCCTAAATTTTTTATTGAGAATTGGATTTCTAAATTAGGTGTTGCTGAATATCCTTTAATACGTATAAAAGCACCACATTTGAAAAGAAATAATTTAGAGGAAGAGGAAGATTATTATAAAAGTAAATTAAAGTTATCTACATTGGGACATAATAAAAGAACGGTTATTTCATTAATAGATGATAATTTATGGAATAAAGCCGAATATATTGGGTTTGGTTTTTTTATTGCTTTTAATTATGATTTAGGTTTAACACTGTGTTTTAAGGATGGTAATGCTGGTAAAAGTATTTTCAAAAACTGGATTCAACGAGTAGGAAATGATGATAGAGATGAGCTTATTAGAATTTCAATCATAAAAGGAGTAAATAAAAATTATCCACATTGGTATAGAGTTCACATTACCGCAAATATAAGCAAAATGGACTTACAAGAAACCAGCTTCTTTCAAGTAACATCAAGAACCCATGAAATGAATGCAAATAATTCAGAAAATTTAGATAGGATTATAGGAACTTATAATATCAAAAAAAATTATAAACTTTTTCCTGCACAGATAATTGATGGGAAAATAGAACCTTTTTTTGATTTATTTATATCTAAAAGAGAATTAAATATAGTAAATGCATGGGAAATAGATGAACATGATTTAGAATCTACAGCAATTAAAAAAAATGATGAACCTTTTATACCTGATAATGTTACTGATGCGCCTGTAAATAAAGTTCTTAACAGGAAATGTTTATAAAACTTTATTTAATAAGAACAATTTTTAGAGGTTATATAGTTATGTTGTAGTTCAGAATAAATAATAACTTTATTTGTTGAGTGAAAGGAGTCCCTTTATATGTCCAAATTAAAACCCTGGTACAAAGTAGTTACGCCGAGAGAAGATTTAAGAGAAGGTAAGCCTCTTGATGCATCTGAATTTGCAGTTCATCTGGATCAGGTTCGTGATGGGAGAGCACCTGAAGATTATCAAAATCCTGAGCGATTTTTTGAACGAACTTATATAACACAGAATATAATGTCTCTTGCTTCTGAAGTATTACGCCGGCTGAACGGCATAAAAATGGAATCTTCTCCTATATTTAACCTGTCCACTCAATTCGGAGGCGGTAAATCTCATACACTTACCCTTCTTTATCACCTGGCCAATAACGGTGATAAAGCAAAAAACTGGAGCGGTGTAAACAGATTGATGGAAAAAGCCGGTGTAACTAAAGTACCACAGGCAAATATAGCTGTATTTGTGGGTACTGAGTTTGATTCTATTACAGGCCGGGGTGGAACTGATGGTGCTCCTGTCCGCAAAACTCCCTGGGGAGAGATTGCCTATCAATTATCAGGTAAAGAGGGATTGAATTTACTAGCTGAACATGAGAAACAAATGATGGCTCCTGCCGGAGATGTTATCAGGCAGATACTTCCTAAAAATAAGCCATGCCTTATCCTTATAGATGAACTTATGAATTATGTAAGCAGAAATCGTAAAAGCGGTCTTGCTGCTCAATTATATAATTTTATGCAAAATCTCTCCGAAGTTGCCAGAGGAGAGGATAATGTAGTTTTAGCTGTTTCTATACCTGCTTCTGAAATGGAAATGACAGGTGAAGATCAGGCTGATTTCAACAGATTAAAAAAACTTATGGATAGACTTGGGAAAGCAGTATTTATGTCTGCAGAGTCAGAAACATCTGAAATTATCAGAAGAAGATTATTCGAATGGAATTTAAAGGCTATAGCTTCCAATGGAAAAGTTAATATCAGTAAAGATGCTATGGAAGTCTGTAAGGTTTATGGAGACTGGATAGTTGAACACCGTCAGGAAGTTCCCGGATGGTTTCCTGTAGATAATGCCCGTGAAGTTTTCGCCAATACTTATCCATTTCATCCTATGGTTTTATCTGTTTTTGAAAGAAAATGGCAGGGACTTCCCAGATTTCAACAAACAAGAGGAGTATTAAGATTACTTGCTCTCTGGGTTTCAAAAGCCTATCAGGAAGGCTATAAAGGTGCTCATAAAGATCTTCTTATAAGTCCTGGAACAGCTCCTTTAGATGATCCGTTATTCAGAGCTCCCGTATTTGAGCAGTTAGGAGAGAACAGACTTGAATCTGCAATTACTACTGATATATGTGGTAAGGCAGAGGCACACTCTATAAGACTTGATAATGAAGCTGTAAAGGAAATAAAAGAGTCCAGGCTTCACAGAAAGATAGCTACTGTTATATTTTTTGAGTCCAATGGAGGGCAGGTTAAAGAAGGTGAAGCGACAGTGCCGGAAATAAGGCTTGCTGTTGCAGAACCATTCCTTAATTCAGGTAATATTGAACCAGCACTGGAGGCTTTAAGTTCTTCCTGTTATTATCTATCAAATGAAAAGAACAGGTTTAAATTCAGTATAAGACCAAATTTAAACAAGCTCCTGTCGGACCGGCGTGCCAGTATTAAGCCGGAGAAGATTACAGAGAGAGTAAAAGAAGAAATAAAGAAAGTATTTGAAGCAGGCGGCGGGATAGATAAAATTTATTTCCCTGAAAAAAGTAAAGAAATACAGGATAGACCTGCTCTAGCTCTTATTATTTTATCACCTGAGTATTCCATAGAAGATAAAAATCTTATGTCTATGATTGAAACTATGACCAGGGAGCATGGAACATCTGCCAGAACGTTTAAAAGTGCTCTTATATGGGCTGTTGCGGAACAGGAAAGCAATCTTAAGGAAGAGGCCCGTAAAGTGCTTGCCTGGCAGGAGATAGAGGATGAAGCTGAAGAACTGCGTCTTGATGAGTCTCAGAAAAAGCAGCTTTCTGAAAGTCTAAAGAAATCTTTACGTGATCTGAAAGAATGTGTCTGGAGATCTTATAAAAACATTATACTTCTTGGCAAGAATAATACATTAAGAGTTGTAGATCTGGGCCTGGTTCATTCCAGTGCTGCTCCTAATATGACAGGGCTAATTATAAACAGATTAAAACAGGATGGAGATATTGAGGATGCCATAGGGGCTAATTTCCTTGTTCGCAACTGGCCTCCTGCATTTATTGAGTGGAGCACTAAATCTGTAAGGGATGCTTTTTTTGCTTCTCCTCAGTTTCCGCGTCTGTTACATCCTGAAAATTTGAAAGATACTATTGCAAGAGGAGTTATGAATAAAGTTATAGGTTATGTAGGGAAAACTCCTGATGGCAGGTATGAGCCTTTTTATTTTGATGAGAGTTTATCTGTTTCTGATATAGAGATATCTGAGGATATGTTTATAGTTACTGCTGAGACGGCAATAAAAAAGATAGAACCGCCCAGGCTGGAAAGTCTGGTTATATGGCCGGAAAACGTAAAGCTTGAGTTCAGAGAGAAAAGAAGTTTTACAGTTAAAGGATTTGATCAGGATAATAATTCTTTTGACGTTGATAATGTTGTATGGGATGCTACAGGTGGAACGATAGATGAAAGTGGATTATATGAGGCCGGAGATGTGCCGGGGAGTTTTATTGTTACTGCTAAATGTGGCGATATATCACAGAGTTTATATATTAATATTACGAAAAAACCGGATGAATTGGAAAATGGTGAGGGAGAGGGAAAGGGAAAGGGAGATTTTCCGCCTCCACCACCTCCGGCAAAAAAAATTATGTGGCAGGGGACTATTACTCCTCAGAAGTGGATGAATTTTTATTCTAAAGTACTGACGAAACATCATGCTAATAAGAGTCTTAAGATATCTGTGAGTTTTGAGTTTGAGCCTGATGGCGGTGTAAATACTCAGAATGTAGAGGAGATCCGGGTGGCTTTGAGGGAGCTCGGTTTGAAGGATAATGTTGATGCAATCTGAAGTCAAATTTTTGCCTTTAAAAAATTCTTGATAGTTTCAGTCAGTTATTTTCGTAAAAGCCTTGATTTTACTGGTTTTTTCGTAGTTTATAAAGAATGAATTTTTTATAATTTATTGGATTGCAAGAAACCCTTGCAATTACAGGGTTTTAATTTTCCGAAATGTCGTTAAAGTAGCATTTAACGACGTTATTATAAATAAAAGTTCATAATCAATGGAATTATCGTTTTTTATAAATATCTCCCCTGGGGCCTACGGCTACAACAACTAAAGTTTTATTCTCAAAATCTACTCCGATTAAAACCCTTCTGCCACCTATTCTTTTACTCCATTCTGGACGGCCTTTCAATTTTTTGATCTTTCCTCTCGATAGTCCATTTGCCAGTTCCTTGACTTTTGTTTTTATTCTGGCTGCTTCTTTAGGAGGTAGCTTTGTTAGCTGCCTTTCGATCCTGTCAGGTATAAAAACTTTCCAATCACTCATTATCAGTTAAATACCTTCCTTTGCCTTCTAAATACTCTTTCCAGCTTGCTTCACTTTCTTTGATTTCATCTTCTGATAAAGGTTCTTCATCGTAAGGAGCATTTTTTAGAATATCTAAAATGGATATCTTATTTTTTTTCTCATATTTATCAAGATAATCTTTTATAATCTGATTGGTAAGCTCCCTTATTTCCATATCTCTTATTGTTGCTAAAAGCTTTAGTCTTTTGTGGTTATCATAAGAGATCCTTAAGATTTTATCTTCTTTTTCTTTGGTTTTAGTTCTTGGCATTTTTAACACCGCCTTTATAATATATTATGATATTATTATACAGAAAAAAACGTTATAAATCAATATATTTTTGTAAAAAGTATTGATTTTTTTTAATAATCATGTTAAAATTAGAAGTATAAAAGGAGGTGAAAAAGTGAGTAAAATAGCGAGTTTAATCTTAAAAAGAACATGAAAGAGGGTATAAAGCAAGAAGAGAGTTAGTCTTCAAGTTTTGCGGCTAGAAACTAACCCTCCTCGGTAAATCCATTCTACCATGAAATACCCCTTTCAATCAAGAAAGGAGCAAAAATCATGTTAGCAGTAAAAGAGACAAGGGAGAAGAAAGAGACTTCAAGAGAAGAGGAACAACAAAAGAGGTTTTTCAATTACCAGAAAGACGGGGATTCTTTACAGGTGAGCCAGTTGGAAGAAGAAGGAACATTCAGAGTAGATAATTCAATAAATTAAACCACCCTTAACCAGCTTCTTTTATTCACTTCGGCCAGTAAGAGACGAAATTTAAAAGAGTAGCCGAACAGGTTATTTTTTTTCGCTCCGCCAGTCCGGCAGAACCCACACTCACAGGGCTTTGAAAAACGTTTTGCATGCTTTGCTTTTTTGCCTTCTTAACCAGCCCTCTTTGGGTAGGAAACTGTCAATATGGAGATAAAAAATTTTTTACTGAAAATTTTTTATACT
>Ga0116186_1001300_pt1 | contig 25507 bp, 21 predicted proteins | sample AD_JPNNA4_MetaG_FD_89806 | JGI IMG/M metagenome (GOLD analysis project Ga0116186, IMG submission 89806) | Active sludge microbial communities of municipal wastewater-treating anaerobic digesters from Japan - AD_JPNNA4_MetaG | ecosystem: Engineered > Bioreactor > Anaerobic > Digestate | place...
AGAAGGTGCATTAAAGAAAACGGAGGAGGCCTTAAATGTTGTATAAAATGGAGGGTGAATGACATTTGATTTTATCTTTAAGACAGAAGTTTTATTGTATTCCCCCAAGAATTATGTTTATTTAAAAAAAATACCAATGAGAATAAGACAGAGCCTTAGTTCTCATTGGTAGGAGCTATGAACGTTTTGTTAATCTACGTTTTTGTTTAAATAAGGATTTTCGGCACTAATTTTAATGATATCTTCATCGCTATCAAAAAGTGTAAGCCTTGATATTTCTGGCCCTGATGCTGATTTAGATTCTTTAAGCTTAATGTTTTTTCGCATAAAAGCGGGAGTATTTTCCAATTCTTCTATTACATTAGGGTCGAGATGATTAGGTAGTATTCCATCAGATTTTACCGACTGTTTTTTGATTTCCGAAAGCCTTTCATTGGCTTTACTTTGGTTGATAGGACTTTCAACGAGGGGTACATCTAATGCCGATGAACCAAAATCAAACTCAATGGTTTTTTGGATAGGTTGAAAGTTTTCTTTACTATGCTTTACTTCAAATGGAAGCTTAGATGTAAAGGGCTCATTTATTGTTGCGGCAACTTTTGCTGGTTGAGCTTTACGGGTGATCAACTCTGGGATGGAGTTGTCAGGGAAACCTGTGGCAATAATGGTTACAGAAATTTTATCGTCGAGTGAAGGGTCAATACCTGTACCCCAAATCATAAGCGCATCTTTGTCCACGCAGTTGACTACAAAGTCAGTAATAATACCAACTTCATCCATTGATATTTCATCTTCGCCAGAAGTAATGTTGAGTAAGATGCTTTTTGCCCCGCGAATATCATTATTATTGAGTAAAGGAGAGGTGAGGGCTTGTTGAATAGCTTCAAGGGCCCTGTCTTGTCCAGATGCGGTAGCTGAACCCATGATGGCAACACCACTGTTGGCCATAATCGTTTGTACATCAGCAAAGTCAACATTGACATAACCATGAACAGTGATAATTTCGGCAATGCCTTTAGCAGCAACAGTTAAAATGTTGTCGGCTTTGGAAAATGCTTCTGAAATCTTGAGATTGCCATATAATTCTCTGAGTTTTTCGTTGTGAATAACCAACAGCGAGTCAACGTAATTTCGAAGTTCATTAATACCCTCAATTGCCTGGTTGATACGCACCGGGCCTTCAAACCTGAAGGGAATGGTAACGATACCAACAGTCAGTATGCCTTGTTCTTTAACAGCTTTGGCAATAACCGGAGCTGCACCGGTACCTGTACCTCCGCCCATTCCGGCAGTGATAAAGGCCATTTTTGTATTCATCGAAAGGGCTTCCATAATTTCAGGAAGGCTCTCAATAGCAGATTGACGGCCTACATCTGGTTTGTTGCCAGCACCACGTCCTTCGGTGAGCGAATTGCCCAGCTGAATTTTTATTGGAACGGGGCTGTTTGCAAGAGCTTGGGCATCTGTATTACATACAATAAAGTCAACATCTTTAATCCCCATGCGAAACATGTGATTAACAGCATTGCTACCGCCTCCTCCAACACCTATCACCTTGATGATAGATGATTTGTTGGCTTGTATGTCAAAGTTGATTAAATCTTCCATAATGATTAGGGTTTATAATTTTTTTAATGGCTACATTTTTGTGTCGTTTTCATCAAACATAACGGTAAATTTGTATAATAAAGAATTGAGAAAATTTGATTTGGTAATGTCTTTATTTTCGGGTTCTTTAAATTCTTCTTCCTTAACAGCTGTTTTATTTTCTGAAGTTGGAGCTGTGTTAGGTTGAAAACCTGCGGTAATTTCTTCTCCAATATTAGTAAAGCTCATCACTTCTTTGTGTTCGTTAAGATATTGATATCCTTTAAAAACAAGGCCTATTGCTGTTGCGTATTTTGGATGGTTGACATCTGCTACGGATGAAGCAACAAGGTGTTCTGTAGGAAAACCTATTCGAGAATCCATGCCTGTGCGAAAATTGATAAGCTGACGGATATTTTTCAGCATAGAACCGCCGCCTGTAACAACAATACCAGCGCTAAGTTTGTCTTGAAACCCGCTTCGCTCAATTTCGAGGGCAATGAAGTTTAAAATTTCTTCTACACGGCACTGGATAATGCCCGCTATTGTTGCAGTTGATATTTCGCGAGGTTCTCGTCCTGAGATGCCCGGTACCGAAACAAAGTCGTTGGGTTGGGCTAATGCTTGCAGTGCAGATCCATGTTTAATTTTAAGCATTTCGGCATGGCGCGGGAGAATGCAAAGTCCATCCTTTAAGTCTTTAGAGATAATGTTACCCCCAAGAGGTATTACTGCAGTATGTCTTATAATATTTTCATAGTAAACTGCAAGGTCAGATGTGCCTCCTCCAATATCAATCATTGCTACTCCAACTTCTTTTTCATCTTCTGTCAAAACGGCTTCTGATGAGGCTAAAGGCTCAAGGATCAATGATTTTACTTGTAATCCTGATTTTTCGATGCAGCGTTTTATATTATTTGCAAAAGTTACAGAAGCAATAACAATGTGAAAGTTTGCATCTATGCGTTTCCCAAACATGCCCACAGGGTTTTTGATATCGGGTTCGTTGTCCACAGTATAGCTTTGTGGTATCACGTGTATGATTTCCTCTCCTACATCAACAGGTATTTTGCGCATATCGTTTTCGAGACGTTTAAGGTCTTCAGCGGTGATTTCGTTGTCATAAGAATCGCGTAACAAATAACCACTGCTTTTAATGCTGTGAATGTGCTGACCGGCAATACCTACAAACACTTCGTTGAGCTTATATCCTGCCTGGGCTTCAGCTTCTTTTATGGTATGTTTGATAGACATTACTGTTTCTTCAATGTTTTGAACAACACCTCTTTTGACCCCTCTTGATTCTGTGCATGACAGGCCAAGGACTTCAAGGCGCTGATTAGCGTTGATTTTTCCAATAATAGTTACAATCTTTGTGGTTCCGATGTCCACTGCTCCGATAATTTGTTCTTTATGTATCATAATATTAACGTTTTGTGCAAACTATTTGGTTACTGTATTTTAGGTTAATGGTTTTATAGTCGTTCCATCCAATTTCATTAAAAGCATAATAAAGAGAGCGCAATTTTTTGAATTTAATATCAAGATTGGTTATATCTCCGAGGATAATTACATGTGCACCAACTCGGGGGATGACCATGAGATTGTTATCGCCGTCAACATAAATTTGAGATATATGGTTTTTCCAGAAGTTATGGGAATTAATATATTGAGAGAGCTTAAATATGCTGCTAATATTGTTTTTGTTGTTGTTCAACGTGTCCATCAACAAGCTCTTTTCGGTATGCGCTTCGTTTACGTTAAACGTTTCTTTTATATTGCCGTTGGCAAATAAACAATAGGCCGGGGCTTCAAAGCGTATTGGGATAATATATGCTTCGTTATCAATGTAATACTGTTGCATACGGGCATTCATTACCATAAGTATGGGTTCGCGCTGCTCTGCTTCAACGTTTAATATACCATCTATGGTGGTATAAATAGCCACTTGTTTTATTGTCGCATTAGATTTGAAAAGGTTTTCAAGGGCAAAGGTGTTGATTTTGTTTACTTGTTTGCCGATAATAGGGATATGGCTGTTTTTTATGGTTGCCAAAATGGATTTGTTGCTGATTAGTTTATTAGTTTCATTGTTGACAACAGATACATTGATATCATTACAAATGATTCCTTTGTTTTTTTCTTCAACAAAGCCGTAAATAGCCCCCAAATAAGCTATCAGTACAACCCAAAGCGATATGTTTATTGCCTTTTTCATGCCTGTTGTTTGATAATATTGCAAATATCTGCTGCCATTTGGTCAACATCACCTGCCCCCAAAGTAAGCAATACGTCAATGTCCCTGTTTTTTAATTCTTTTATTAATTGGTCTTTAGAACAAAGGACTTTGTTGGCATTTTTCATTTTTTCAAAAATGACATGCGAGGTAATGCCTGGAATTGGCTCTTCGCGTGCCGGATATATGTTGAGTAGTATTATTTCGTCAAGCATATCTAAACTTTTGGCAAATTCATCTGCAAAATCGCGGGTGCGACTGTACAAATGTGGCTGAAATACGCCGCAAAGCTTTCTGTTTGGGAATATCTGGCGTGCCGATTTGATGCAAGCCTTTAATTCTTCGGGGTGGTGGGCATAGTCGTCCACGTAGGTCCTGCCATTTTCATTCAAATGAATTTCAAAACGGCGTTTAACGCCTTCAAAACTTTCAAGTCCTGCAATGATTTCATCGTAACCGACACCTAATAAATGCGCAGCAGCAGCTGCTGCGGTTGCATTGAGCACGTTCATAGCGCCACCAATGCGTAACTGGATGCCTTCAAGGTTTCTCTCTGGGGTATAAAGGTCAAAACAGAATCCTCGGCTTTCAATTCTCAGGTTTCTGGCTGAAAAGTCAGCGTCATTGTTTATATCGTAGCTGTATTTATTGATTTTTTCAAGTTTGTTTAAATCAATGGCAATATTTTTTTTATAAACCAAAGCTCCTCCTGGTTTTATCTGGTTTACAAAGTCGTTGAAAGATTTGATTACTTCAGAGTACGAACCATAAATGTCAAGGTGGTCAGGGTCAACCGAGGTTACAATAGCTACAGTTGGGTACAGGCGAAGGAAAGACCTGTCGTACTCATCTGCTTCGGCTACTACTATTTGACTTTTGTCTGAAAGGAGCAGGTTGGAATTGTAATTTCGGGCTATACCGCCTAAAAATGCGTTGCATTGCTTTTGCGAGTTGTGTAAAATATGGGCAAGCATGGTAGAGGTCGTAGTTTTGCCGTGAGTCCCGGCTACAGCAGCCCCAATGCCTTGTGAAAATATATGCCCTAATACTTCAGCCCTTTTCATAATTGTAAAACCATTGTTTTTGAAAAAATTAAGTTCTACATGCCATGAAGGGACTGCAGGTGTAAATATGACAAGTGTATTGTCTTTTTCTTTTTTGATGTATTCAGGAACAAGCGCCAAATTATCATCGAAATGTATATCAATACCTTCTTCTGTTAGCTTAGAAGTTAGTGGGGTAGGGGTTTTGTCGTACCCGGCAACATTGCGGCCAATGGTTTTAAAGTACCTGGCCAATGCACTCATGCCAATGCCTCCAATGCCTACAAGATATACATTTTTTATATTTTCAATTTTGAATGTCATTGGTTAGTCATTTCTGGTTTGACATTTTTAATAATCTCGCGTGCTATATTCTTTGCTGCATCATGCATGGCAAACTTTGAAATATTGTTGGCCAGCATTTGAGATTTGTTTTCGTTGTTAAGTAATGCAAAGGTTTCGTCAATAAGTTTTTTGGGGGCATCATTATCTGTAATCATTACTGCTGCATTTTTTTCAGTAAGGGCTAATGCGTTTTTTGTCTGGTGGTCTTCGGCTACATTAGGTGAGGGAACCAGAATAACCGGTTTGCTTACAAGACAAAGCTCTGAAATGCTCAATGCCCCGGCTCTGCTAATGACTACATCGGCAGCAGCATAAGCCAGGTCCATACGGTTGATAAAGTCGTAAAGCTTGATATTTTGATTTTTTAGGTTTTCTATGCTTTTTTGACAAGCTGCATGGTAGTATGCTCCGCATTGCCAAATAAGTTGATAATTGCTTTCAACTATTTTGTTGATATTATTAATAATGCTTTCGTTTAAAGTTCTTGCACCAAGGCTTCCTCCAATACAAAGTATAGTTTTCTTTGCCGGGTCTAATTTGAAAAAGTCAATAGCTTCGTGTTTCAGGTTTGAAACATTGTTTAGGCCTCCTCTTACAGGGTTGCCGCTTATAATAATACGGTTGGCAGGGAAAAATTTCTGCATGTCGGGATAGGCAACAAATATTTTTTTTGCACGTTTTGCAAGCAACTTATTAGTTACTCCTGCGTATGAATTTTGTTCCTGAATAAAAATTGGCACCTTCGAAAAAGAGGCCATCCAAAGGAGTGGGCCACTGGCATAACCTCCAACTCCAATGGCCATATCGGGTTTGAAATCTTTGATAATCTTACGGGCTTTAAAAAGGCTTTTTACAAGCTTGGCTAATACTTCAAAATTTTTCCATAAGGAGCTTCGGTTGAAGCCCATAATAGGAAGCCCGACAATGTTGTATCCGGCGGCCGGAACTTTCTGCATCTCCATACGCCCCAGAGCTCCTACAAATAGAATTTCGGCATTTGTTTTTTCGGCTTTTATTGCATTGGCAATAGCAATGGCCGGAAATATATGTCCTCCGGTCCCTCCGCCAGATATAATGACTCTTATTTCTCTATTTTTTTGCATATTAGCTTGTTAATCCCTTATATTGTTTGTTTTTTATTTATTCTGTTTCTTTTTCCTGAACTTTCTCTTTTGCTTGGGTATTAATATTGTTTTCGTCTTCTTTTTTTTCTTTATTTTCATCTTCTTTGTTTTCTTCCTTAACTTCTTTTTCTTTTATTATAGAGCGCGAAACACTAAGGATTATGCCAATTGCTGCGCTGGTAAATAACATAGACGAACCTCCCATGCTTACTAAAGGGAGCGTTTGTCCTGTTACAGGGACAAGATTTACTGATACCGCCATGTTTATCATAGCTTGAAATACGAGTAATAATGCTAATCCTATAGCAAGGAAGGCCGGAAAAGTTCTTTCACTTTTTCGTACAATAACTCCCGCCCTGAAAAGTAAAGCTAAATATAATGATAAAACAAAAATACCTCCTACAAGCCCATATTCTTCAACTATTATAGCATAAATAAAATCAGAATAAGGATGGGGCAAAAAGTTGCGTTGAGTACTGTTCCCGGGGCCTTTGCCTAATATGCCTCCGGTTGCAACGGCTATTTTGGCCTGCTCAGATTGGAAGTTTGCATCGTTGGTTTCCTTTTTATCGTCATTATTCCCACTAAAGTTGACAATACGGTGTTTCCAGGTTTTAACGCGGTTGCCAAGGTTTGTATGGGTCATTGGGGCAATTATGATAAATAATGATAAAAATATAATGCCACACAATCCCAATAAAGAAAGGTGCTTTATTGATACCCGGCCAATAAACATTAGTATTACACTCACCATAAATATCATCAATGCAGTAGATAGGTTTGCCGGAAGGATAAGGGTACATATAATCCCTACAGGGATTATTACCGGGAGGAATGCCTTTTTGAAATCCTTTATTTCATCTTGTTTCAAGGCAAGAGTCCTGGCTACATACATGATTAGCGCTATTTTGGCAAAATCTGATGTTTGGATGGTAAGCCCGATGACAGGTACTGTTAACCATCGCGATGCAGAGTTAAGCGATGTTCCCATGACTAAGGTTAGCAATAGTAAAGGAGCTGAGAGGTAAAGGAATATTTGGGCCAGGCGTAAATAATATTTATAAGGGATTAGGTGTGTTATATATATAGCGCCTAATCCTAATAACATGTATGATGCATGTTTGAAGAAGTAGTAAATAGTGTTTCCCCCGTGATAGCGGTATGCAAGCGTTCCGGTGGAGCTGTATACCGCCAGTAATGACAATAACGAGAGCAACAATATTATTGCCCAGATTATTTTATCACCTTTGAGGTTTTTTTCTACTCGTTCAAACATAATAATATGGTATATCTTACAATTCTTTTACATATTTTTTAAACTGTCTTCCGCGGTCTTCGTAGTTTTCAAACAAGTCAAAGCTGGCACAGGCAGGGGAGAGCAAAACAGTTTCTCCTGCTGAGGCCAAGTGGAATGCTTTCCGGACAGCTTCCTGCATCGAGGATGCATCTTGTATAATTTTAATTTTATCATCAAATGCTTTGTGCAGCTTTGAGTTGTCCACGCCAAGACAAACAAGCGCCTTTACCTTTGATTTTACAAGTTCAAAAAGTTCGGAATAATCATTGCCTTTGTCTGTACCGCCTGCAATCCAAATAACGGGGGTAGTCATGCATTCAAGGGCATACCAGACAGAGTTTACGTTAGTTGCTTTGCTGTCATTGATAAAAGAGATATCATTAACTTTGCAGACCATTTCTAACCTGTGCTCTACGCCTTTAAAGTCTGATAAGGCTTCGCGGATGATTTCATTGTGAATACGCAAAGCGTTGCCTGCAATTCCGGCAGCCATAGAGTTATATGTGTTGTGTTTTCCTTTAAGTGACAGCTCGTCAATAGACATGGAAAAGTCAACATCGTCAAGTCCAATATGTATAAAGTTGTTATCAACGTATGCGCCGGGCAATTTTTTTTCTTTCAATGAAAAAGGTAGTTGTTTTGCTTTGGTGACAATTTTTTCCATCTCACGGGCAGTAAGCTCGTCGTCTGAGCAGTAGATGAAATATTCTTCGTCTGTAAGGTTTTGGGTGATACGAAACTTTGAGTCGATGTAGCGTTGCAGGTCGTAGTCGTACCTATCAAGGTGATCCGGGGTAATATTGAGCAAAATGGCAATGTCAGCCTTGAATTCGTACATGTCATCGAGTTGAAAGTTGCTTATTTCCAATACGTAATAATCGAAGTCTTGTGTAGCCACCTGGTAGGCAAAGCTTTGGCCAATGTTGCCTGCTAATCCTACGTTTAATCCGGCTTTTTTTAGCATGTGGAAGATAAGCGAGGTGGTAGTGGTTTTCCCATTGCTACCTGTAATGCAAATCTTATAAGCATTGGTGTAGCGTGCGGCAAATTCAAGTTCGCTTATCACAGGTATTTGTTTTGTGCGAATCTTTTTTACCATTTCAGCTTTTTCAGGTATCCCCGGGCTTTTGATAATCTCGTGAGCATTTAGGATAAGGTCTTCAGAATGTTTGCCTTCTTCAAAATCTATTTGATGCCCGATGAGCATGTTTTTGTAGCTTTCTTTGATTTTGCCGGCATCAGAAACAAATACATCAAAGCCTTTGGCTTTTGCAAGGACAGCAGCACCAACACCACTTTCTGCTGCACCTAAAATTACTATCCTTTTCATATTTGACATGTTGTATTATTTACCTGATTTTTATTGTAGCCAATGTTATAATAGCCAACAGAATTCCTATAATCCAGAAGCGTGTGACAATCTTGGCTTCATGATAATTCTTTTTTTGAAAATGGTGGTGGAGCGGGGCCATCAGTAATATTCTTTTTCCTTCGCCATATTTACGTTTGGTATATTTAAAGTAGCTTACCTGTACCATTACTGATAAATTTTCTGCAAGGAAAATGCCGCAAAGTATTGGAATGAGAAGCTCTTTGCGTATTACAATAGCAAATACAGCAATAAAACCTCCTAAAGTCAAACTGCCAGTATCGCCCATAAATACCTGTGCGGGGTACGAATTGTAATACAAAAAACCAATTGTGGCTCCCATAAAAGCTGCGGCAAATATCATCAACTCTCCAATATGTGGGATGTACATGATGTTGAGGTAGTCTGCATAAATGATGTTACCTGAAACGTAGGCCAAAATACCAAGAACAGAGCCTATGATTGCCGAAGTGCCTGTAGCTAAACCATCTAGGCCATCTGTTATATTGGCACCGTTTGAAACAGCGGTAATAATCACAATAATGACAAGAATGTATATTATCCACTGGAATTTCCTGGCATTTTCGCCCATAAACCACAGTAATTTGTTATAGTTGAATTCGTGGTTTTTTACAAACGGAATAGTAGTGGCGGTTGACTTAATGTCAACTTTCTTTGCTATTGTTTGGTCTGTTGTTTGTACATTCTCCATTTTCTGTTTATGACTGGCTTTTTTATCTCGGATTACAACATCCTGATGGAGCCATAATGTAAGGCCCACAACAAGTCCTAATATTATTTGCCCTGCTATTTTAAATTTTCCATGAAGCCCTTCTTTGTTTTTCTTGTAAACTTTGATGTAATCATCAATAAACCCTATCATACCCAACCATAGTGTAGTAAATAGCAACAGAATGGTATATATATTGGTTAAATCAGCTAAAAGCAAAACAGGGATAACTATTGCAGCAATAATGATAATACCTCCCATGGTTGGAGTGCCTTTTTTCTGCATTTGACCTTCAAGGCCAAGGTCGCGTATCTCTTCGCCTATTTGTTTTCGTTGTAAAAAGTAAATGATTTTTTTCCCAATCAGTAATGCAATGGCTAAAGAAAGCAGTGCGGCCATAGAAGCCCTGAACGAAATAAAGTTGAATAACCCGGTACCCGGAATGTGGTTTACTTTATCGATATATGTGAAAAGATGGTATAACATATGTTTACTAATTACTAATTGCTAATGAATAATTTTTATTGTTTTTATTTTGAGCGAGCAGTTTCTCATGAATTTTCACTCTTATCAATGCCGCTACTTTTAATAGCTGCTTTACAATTGCTAATTTTGCTGTGTTTTCGAACTTTTGGCAAAACTCAATAAAGCTCAATGCCAGTTGAAAAGGATTACTAACTATAATATTTTCTTTGTTTTCAATCATTTGTCATTTGTCATTAGTAATTGTGCAATTTCTTCTTTGTCGTCAAAATGATGCTTCACCCCTTTAATTTCCTGATAAGTTTCGTGCCCTTTGCCTGCAATCAGGATTATATCATCAGGTGTAGCTAACATTACCGCTGTTTTTATTGCTTCGCGGCGGTCTGTTATTTTTAAAGTTTTTAATTTGTCTTTTGCATCAATGCCTTGCATCATATCTGCAATAATATCTTCAGGCTCTTCAAAGCGTGGGTTGTCTGAAGTTATTATAACCTTGTCAGATAAAGTAACGCAAACTTTTGCCATAACAGGCCGCTTTGTTTTATCGCGGTTTCCGCCTGCCCCAACTACAGTAATTATTTTCTGATGACTTTGACGAATTTGTCTTATTGCATTTAATACATTTTCCAAAGCATCTGGAGTGTGAGCGTAGTCAATAATAGCTGTCATACCGTTTTTGGCGCGTATTGTTTCGAAACGTCCTCTTACATGGCCAAAAGTGCTAAGTTTGGTCATAACCTCTTCTTTATTACTGCCAAGCATAACGGCAGTACTGTATATAGCTAGTAAATTGTATGCATTGAACTTGCCTGTTAATGGTGTCCAAAAGTCTTTACCGTCAAATATCAGTTGCATACCATCAAAATGGCTTTCGATAATTTTGGCCTGAAAGTCGGCAACCGACTGCAAAGCATAAGTTTTTACCTCTGCTTTGGTGTTTTGTACCATCACACGTCCATTTTTATCGTCAATATTGACAATGGCAAAGGCTTCTTTGGGCAGAGAGTCGAAAAGTTCTTTTTTAGCTTTAAGATAATTGTCAAAAGTTAAGTGATAGTCGAGGTGATCGTGGGTAAGATTGGTGAAAATAGCACCATCAAAGTGAAGCCCTGCAATGCGTTTTTGAGCTATCGAGTGCGAGCTTACTTCCATAAAACAATACTGACAGCCCGCATCTGCCATTTTTGCCATAAGGCTGTGTAACATTAACGGGTCTGGCGTTGTATGGGTCGATTCAAAAGCTTCATCATTTACATAATAGATGACAGTAGAAATTAAGCCAACTTTATATCCCATTGCCTTATAAAGCCAGTAAAGCATAGTGGCTGTTGTGGTTTTGCCGTTAGTGCCTGTTACCCCTACAAGCTTAAGCTTAGAAGAAGGATTGTCGTAAAAATTGGCTATGGCTATGCCTAAAACCCATGCAGAATCTGCTACTTCAATATATGTGATGTTTGTATTTAACGATTTGGGCAAAGTTTGACAGATGATAGCTGTTGCTCCCAATTCAATAGCCTTTTCAATATACTGGTGCCCATCATTTTGAGTGCCTGGGACCGCTACAAAGACAGTATTTTTGACTACTTTTCGAGAGTCAAACTGTATGCCTTCTATGGCTATGTCTATCGAACCTTTGATGCTCTTGGCTTCTACCGATTTTAGTATGTCTTTTAATGTTTTCACGGTTTATGTTTTTATCGTAGTTGCAGAATTATTGACGAACCTGATGAAGCCTTGCTACCGGGCCCGATTGACTGGCTAAAAACTTTGCCATAGCCTTTGACAATTGGGTGTAATCCGGCTTTTTCGACTAAATATACAGCATCTTTAGCTGGCATGCCGGTTACATTAGGTACAAGGTTGGGGATAACGGTTCTTTTCTTTAGTTTAAACTCATTATCTTCTTTATACAATGAAATCCATTGGCTCTCATCATTTTCGTCATAGTCTATGCCCAGTTCGTCCAATACTTCTTCAATTTGTTCTCTGTTACCGTCATAGGCATAAGGGAGTTCAGTCTTTAGGTTGTTTCGTCCTCCAATTATCTCGTCGTGTAGCTCAAATGAGGTGGCATAAACCTTTTGTGCTATCTCTTTAAAAACAGGCCCTGCCACTAAATTGCCATAATAAACAGAATTTGAAGGGGCATTTACAACAACAATGCATGAATATTTAGGGGCTTCTGCCGGAAAATATCCTACAAATGAAGCTTGATAAGCAATCTGAGAGTTTTGTCTATATCCTTGGTTTTTTCGGGCTATTTGTGCAGTACCTGTTTTCCCGGCAATATGTAAAACTGAGTCTTTCAGGTTTGTGGCTGTTCCGCGTAAAACAACTCCTTCCATCATTTTTCTTACTTTGCGGATGGTTGACATAGAACAAATAGACGATTTAATGGTGTGGTTTTCAAAACGTTTTATTGTCCTTCCGTTTACCCGCAATTCTTTGACAAATTGCGGGCGTACAAGTCGTCCATTGTTTGCCACTGCATTGTAGAACGCAAGTACCTGCAACGGGGTCAGCCTAAGTTCATATCCATGGCTAATCATAGCCATAGATATGCCTGACCAGCCTTGTGTATGAGGGTATTTAATCATTGGGCTCCCTTCCCCTTTTATTTGCAGGCCCAATTTGTCGTTGAGCCCAAATGAATAGATGCGTTTGATAAATTGTTCTTCCCGGCCTTTGTAATTGTCCATAACAATTTTGGCAACCCCAATATTTGATGAAAGTTCAAAAACCTGGTTTATTGATATTTTCCCGTATCCTCCTTCATGCGAGTCTTTTATTTCTTTGTCATAAATTTTCCAGGTGCCGTTTTGTGTGTCAATGGTATCATCTGGTGTTATATATCCATCTTCGAGAGCGGCCATTATGGTAGCCAGCTTGAAAGTTGAACCAGGTTCGGTACTCTCAGCTATGGCATAGTTAAACATTTCGCGATATTGGCCATTTTCTGTTTTTTCTAGGTTGGCAATAGCTTTAACTTCACCGGTTTTTACTTCCATTAATACAGCCGTGCCATGATGGGCATTGTGTTTTTGCAGTTGGGTGCGTAATGCTTCCTGGGCTACATCCTGGATGTTGAGGTCGATGGTGGTAACAACATCAACGCCATTCTTAGGTTCAATCTCGTTTTCACTATTAATTGGCATCCAAATTCCGCCCGGAACGCGTTGCATCAGTTTTATGCCTTTTACCCCGCGCAATTCTTCATCGTATGAGCCTTCAATCCCAACAACTGTACCTTCTTCACTTTTGCTTATATATCCAACAGTACGTGCTGCAAGGTCTCCATGAGGCATAAAACGTACCCCGTTAGGTATTACTATCAGGCCCCCTTTGTTTTTTCCAAGGCGAAATATAGGACAGTTTCTTAACTGGTGCAGCTGTTCGAAATCAGCTTTGCGTTTGAGAAGATAATAACGATTATTTTCATTTCGGGCATGAATAAGTTCACGTTTGTACATCCCCCATGATTTATCTTTAAAAATTTGTGCCAGACGAGTTGCCAGTGAGTCTATTTTTTCAATAAAAAGCCCTGAAGGTACTGTTTCGCGACTGATGTCAACCCTTATCTCGTAATAAGGGACTGAAGTTGCCAGCAACCTGCCATCACAAGCCAGTATATTACCACGCTCCGGGATGATTTCTATATCCCTGACCGATAGTTTTTGTGCTTTCTTGGTTAAAGGCCCTACTTCAAAAAACTGTAAATAGACAATACGCATGACAATAGCAATGCCAACCAGCAGCATTACTACATAAACCAGAGCTATACGCCATACTATGTCTTTTTTTATTGACATTTTTATTTTAGTCTCTCCATTTAATACGTTTTGGTGGGGCTACGGCTTCTTTTAGCCCCAGGTTTTCCTGATTGACAAATTTTTGTACTTGCGATTGACGGCTCAGGAACATAAGTTCTGATGCTGTTGTGATAGATTCAGCACGCAATTCGTCCAGCTCTTGTTTTAGTTTGAGGGTATTGCGCATCAACCTTTCTGCATGATACCTGTTTGCTATATAAACAAACCCCAAAAAAGCCAGAAAAACAATGAAAGGTAATTGGCTGCGTATTTCGGCCGAAGCAAATACTCGCCCGGTAATCCAATGTTTAACGGAATACTTTTGTATCTCTTTTACTTCTTCTTTTTCGCTTACAAATTCTATATTTTTCTTTTCCTTTTCTTCACTCATGTTATTGATTTTAAAGCTTTTCGGCTATGCGCAGCTTGGCGCTGCGCGACCTGTTGTTTGTTTTCAGCTCTTCATCCGAAGGGGTTATTACCGATTTGTTGATGGCTTTGAACGGAGCATTGCGGTTCCCGTAAAAATCTTTGTTTTCATTACCTTCTACGTTGCCACATTTAATAAAATTTTTCACCATGCGGTCTTCCAAAGAATGATAAGTGATAACTACCAAACGGCCAGAAGGGACAAGCATTTCAGCAGACTGTTCGAGCAATTGTTTTAGGTTGTCGAGTTCGCCATTTACTTCAATACGGATAGCCTGAAAAACCTGGGCCATATATTTGTTTTCAATTTTTTGCGGGATGCAACTGCGGATACATTCAACCAGCTCGCCTGTAGTGCTTATTGCTTGCCTGCTACGTGCTGTTGTGATGCAATGTGCCAGTTTGCGCGCATTTTGAATTTCGCCGTAAAGATAAAAGAGGTCTGCCAGCTTTTCTTCTGTCCATTCGTTGAGCAGTGTTTTGGCCGAAAGATTGGAGTTCTTGTCCATACGCATGTCTAAAGGGGCATCAGCCCTAAACATAAAACCTCGCTGAGGCTCGTCAAACTGGTGAGACGAAACGCCAAGGTCGGCTAGTATGCCGTCAATTTTTTCCACTCCGTGGTAATTCAGAAAATTTTTCATGTACCTGAAGTTTTGTTTCACGAAGGTAAATTGAGGGTCAGAAGGGATATTTTGCATGGCATCTTCGTCCCGGTCAAAACCAAAAAGACGCCCCCCTTTAAGTTGGGCAAGAATGGCTTTTGAGTGGCCTCCGCCTCCAAAAGTGGCATCGACATAACAGCCTGAGGGTTTTATCCGAAGCCCTTCAATGCTCTCATGCAACATTACTGGTATATGGTAGGTCATGGCTTTTCGGTTTTTTGATTTGTCCCGCCAAGAATTTTCCCGGCCAGTATGGCAAAGTCTTCGCCTGCATCTATGGTGTCGTAGCTTTCTTTGCTCCAAATTTCAATTTTGTTGTCGATGCCTGCTAAAACGGCTTCTTTGCCTATCCCGGCTTCATCGAGCAATCGCCTCGGTATTAGCAGCCGGTTGGTAGCGTCGAGCTCAACCTCGGCAGTGTCTTTATAAAACCCGCGTAAGAAAATCATGTGTTCCTTGTTGTAAGGGTTAAGGCTGGCACGGATTTGTTCTACCTGCTTTTCCCACTCATTTTGAGGATAAAGCACAAGACATTTTTGGTAAATATCTTTTTTTACAATAAAAGTATCATGCGCCTCTGCCGGAAGGGCTTTTTTAAAAGCCGTTGGCAGGGTGACTCGTCCTTTTTAGTCTGTTTTACAGGTGTAATTTCCTATAAATGATGCCATTGGGATACTTTTATTTTGGTTGTAAAAATATATAAAAATTTTCCATTATTTACCACTTATCCCCACTTTTTACCACTTTGTTGATAACTTTTTGGATATAAAGGCGTAGTTCAATAATAGAGCGGATTTTGAAAGTGTTTTCTATGTAGTTGGTTGTTAATGAGAGGGTGATGGATTTTGAAAGCAGAATTTTAAAGTAATGTCTGTTTGACAAAAGAAGAATGTCTGCATATTTTATATTTACAAGTGTTCTTAAAGTTGTAAAAAAAGGGGTGTCGTATTTGGGTTAAATAATGCTTTATTGGAGACTTAGGACATTTGGTGTATTTGGTCATCCTTCAAACAGTTTGCAGCTACGCTGCTATTATTTAGTCGCGTAGCGACGTCCTGTTTGTAGTAAAATTAAACATCGTTAAAATTAAGCCCCGGCGGGGCGATCAGTTTCATATCAACGATATTATAGTATTTCTAAATTGAAAGAATGATTTTATTAAGTCTAATTTAGAGACCCAAATCGACTGTTTGGCTTATGGGCTAACGAGAGAAGAAAATATCATTGCTGAAAATAGCGAAAAATAAGACGTGTCAAATTTTACTCCGTCAGGGGGAGTTTGTAATTTTTAGGGGCAAATGGCTTACAGCTAAAGATTGAAAAATAAATTCAAATACTTTAAGAGGCAACAAGTCAATGGCCGGCTTTATTTTGCCATGAGATATTTCTTTACATATTCTTCTACACCATCTTCAAGTGAAGTGAAAGGTTTGACATATCCAATACTCCGCAATTTGTCCATGTTGGCCTGAGTGTAGTATTGGTATTTGTCGCGAATATCGGCAGGGGTGTCAATAAAATCAATCTTTTCAGGGATGTTCATAGCTTTAAAGGTAGCCTTTACCAAATCGATAAATGTACGGGCTTTTCCGGTACCGAGATTGTAAATGCCACTATTTTTGCGATGTTGCATCAAAAATAAAATAACATCGGCCACATCTTTTACATAAATAAAGTCACGGAGTTGTTCGCCATCTTTGTAGTCAGGACGGTGCGAACGGAAAAGCTTCATGCTGCCGGTTTTCAATATTTGGTTATAGGCATGATAAATAACAGAAGCCATGCGTCCTTTGTGGTTCTCGCCTGGCCCATATACATTAAAAAACTTGAGCCCTGCCCAAAAGTATGGTTGTTTCTCTTGTTTTAAAGCCCATTTGTCGAATTCATTTTTCGAATCGCCATAAGGGTTAAGCGGTTTAAGTTGCGGTATAATGGCATGGTTGTCATCATATCCTAATTCTCCATTACCGTAAGTAGCAGCAGATGAAGCATAAATCAGGGGCAAACCATATTCGGTGCAAAGGTTCCACACTTCTTTGCTGTAATTGAGGTTGAGCTTGTCAAAAATGTTTTTGTCAAATTCGGTAGTGTCGGTGCGGGCGCCAAGGTGGATGATAATTTGTATAAAGCGGTGGTTTGCTTTTACCCAGCCGAAAAACTCATCTCTATTTACCTGATGGGTAAACCTGAGGCCCTCGTAATTGTATTTTTTTTCTGTTTTAGAAAAATCGTCAACAATGACAACGTCATTAAAGTTATTTTCATTGAGGAGTTTTACAACATTGCTTGCAATAAAACCAGCAGCTCCGGTAACAACTATCATAAGTTTTTTTTGCAAAGTTAGATATTTTATGTCACTGGCAAAATCTTAACCAGTTGATTTTATTCGATTCGGCTATAAACCCATATTTTCAAATCTGGATGGGTTTTTGAAATCATAACATATTCGTCAATAGCGTCAGTTCGCACTTTGAATTTTTTTAAAGAAACGCGGAAAAGTGTATCTCCCAACGAAATAATTTTTGGTTCAAATCCTTTTTTTATAAGGTCTGTTACAAGCTTTTCGGCATTATTGCTGGTTTTGAAGCTCCCGGCAATTATGTAGTACGTCATACGGGCATTTGGGGCTATAGGGCTTTTTTGTATTGTGTCTTCCGAGTAATCTAAGGCTTTTCGTTTTAGCGCTTCTGCGTCAATTTTATTTTCAAGGGTATCGGTATAAGCATAGGTTTTTTCTTTTTCCTGCTTCTTGTCAGATGTGGTGTTGAAAAAGCCAAACAGCCCTTTTTTTGAACTAATCTTGCCCCAATAAGTGTAAGTGATGCTAACAACTATAAAAATAGCCGAAATGGCAATAGCTATTTTTACATATTTAGGTATTCCTGTTTTTTGTGCTTGCGGTTTTTTAGTTTGATGAGGTACAGGAGGGGGCAGGTTGACAACCTTAGGCGTAACCGTTTCTTTATTCGAAACTGAAGGGGCTTCAGTTGTTTTTGGTTCTGATTTGAAAGATTCGGGTACCTTTACATCTTCAAGCCCATAAAAATCCTGCAATAAAAAGCTGTCTTTGTCAGGGACAAAGATGAAATTGCCACTTTCGTAGCTTATTTTTCCAATGTTTTTAAAAAAGTATCCTTTGCCGAGTATCGCATTGTCTGCAATAGTAATACATTCTTTAATGTGAAAGTCAATATCAGGCTGGCTTAATGAAGGTTGTATTTGTTTTATGCTTTTTATAAATTCGTCTTTCAAAAAATCAGCTTTAACATTCTCGAAATGAAAGTTTGAAGAAGGTGGTTTGATTTTGTTGCCTGTTTCGTCTATGTTTGCTGCAGAGTAGGTAATTTCAATTTTCCCAATGTTAGGGATTGAAACTCTTCCCTGTTTTTCGAGCATTAAAACCAATATTTCATCAATAACCATGTTGCTGATTTTTGAACAAACATACATGTTTTTTGGCAAAAATATCAAATGTCAAATATGAATTAAAAAAACAATGCGTAGCTTCTGATGTCAGAACTGATTTGGAAATAAACATGCGATTTTTTATGCATCATAGCTTTTTACTTGACAAAACGATATTGTTTTATAATTTGGTCATTGGTAATTAGTTTTAACCATTAACCATTAACCATTAATTTCCTACCTTTGCATAAAAAATGCACAAAGCTGGTTTTGTAAATATTATTGGTAAACCTAATGTGGGAAAATCAACACTAATGAATGCCATGATTGGTGAGAGGCTTTCAATTACTACTCCGAAAGCTCAAACAACAAGGCACCGTATCATGGGTATTGCCAATGGTGAAGATTATCAGGTGGTTTTTTCGGATACCCCCGGCATCATAAAGCCTAAATACAAGCTACAGGAAAAAATGATGAATTTTGTTGAGTCTTCGTTTTATGATGCCGATATAATGCTTTACCTTACTGATGTTGAAGAAAAGTTTGACAATCATGAATTGATTGAAAAACTCAACAAAATTTCTGTGCCGTTAATAGTGGCTATAAATAAAATTGACATTTCAGATCAATCAAAAACATTGGTTTTGCTGGCCGAATGGCAAAAACTTTTGCCTAAAGCCGAAATTTTTGTCATATCAGCGCTTCACAAACATAATATTGATGGTCTTTTTAAAAGACTGCTTGAGCTGTTGCCGGAAAATCCGCCTTATTATTCCAAAGAAGACTTATCAGACCGCAACCTGCGCTTTTTTGTTTCGGAAATTATCCGTGAGCAGATACTGAAAAACTATTCTAAAGAAATACCTTATTCGGTTGAGGTTGCCATTGAGTCGTATAAAGAAGCTAAAGACTGCGACCGCATTGCTGCTGTTATTTATGTTGAGCGTGATTCGCAAAAAGGTATTATTATCGGAGCAAAAGGAGAGTCGCTTAAACGTGTAGGCGTACAGTCGAGAATTCAGATTGAAAAACTTATTGGTAAAAAAGTTTTTTTGGAAATATTTGTCAAGGTAAAAAAGGATTGGCGTAGCGATGACAGCATATTGAAAAGTTTTGGTTATCAGTAAAATAATTCGAGTATCTTTGCAGCCCTTTTTTAAAACATCGTAATATGAGCAATATTGTAGCCATTGTAGGCCGCCCAAATACTGGCAAATCGACATTGTTTAACAGGCTTACCGAAAGTCGGCAGGCTATTGTTGACGAAACAGCAGGTACTACACGCGATCGCCATTACGGGAAAGCTGAATGGAACGGCGTTGAGTTTTCTGTTATTGATACTGGCGGATACGTCAATGACTCTGACGATATTTTTGAAGAAGAGATAAATAAACAAGTAGAGCTGGCCATTGAAGAAGCAGACGTTATCCTTTTTATGGTTGATGTTATTACCGGGGTTTCAGACCTTGACAAAGCTGTAGCTGCTATTCTTAGAAGGTCTGGTAAAAAGGTGTTTCTTACCGCTAATAAAGTTGATAATTACGGACTGGTTAGCCAGTCGTATGAGTTTTATTCTCTCGGGTTAGGTGATATTTATTGTATTTCAGCTATGTCTGGCAGTGGAACAGGCGACTTGCTTGATGCCATTGTTGGTTCATTTACTAAAGAAACTAAGGATGAAGCTATTGACTTGCCCAAATTTACTATCGTTGGAAAACCAAACGTTGGTAAATCATCACTTATTAATGCGTTAATAGGACAAGATAGAAGCATAGTAACCCCTATCGCTGGTACTACACGTGATTCAATATTTGTAAGGTACAATAAGTTTAATCACGACTTTTATATTGTTGATACTGCCGGCCTCCGTAAGAAAAACAAAGTAAAAGAAGATATTGAGTTTTATTCTGTAATGCGCTCCGTAAGGGCTATTGAACAAGCAGACGTGTGTCTTTTGCTTATTGATGCAACTATTGGCATTGAAGCTCAAGATATGAGCATTTTCCAACTATGTCAGCGCAATAAAAAAGGTTTGGTTATTGTGGTCAACAAATGGGATTTGGTAGAAAAAGACAATCACACTACTGAGCAGTACAAGCAGGTTATCTATAACCGTATTGCCCCATTTACAGATGTCCCCATTGTTTTTGCGTCAGCTGTTACCAAGCAACGTATTCACAAAATATTAGAAACAGCTATTGAGGTTTATCAAAACAGGACACAACGTATTTCAACTTCAAAGCTCAATGAGGTTATGCTTGCAGCGATAGATGCTTATGGGCCGCCTGCTGTTAAAGGAAAATTGGTTAAGATTAAATACGTTACACAATTGCCAACCCCTGTTCCGTCATTTGTATTTTTTGCCAATTTACCCCAATACATCCGCGACCCATACAAGAGGTATCTTGAGAATAAATTGCGTGAAAATTTTAATTTTAGCGGGGTCCCAATTCAAATATTTATAAGGCAAAAGTAGATGAAGATTTATCGGGCGATAATCTTAATGTACAACCGAAAACTGCATTGAGAGTACAGTTATATTGCCAAGTTTGTCAAAAGCTTTGATAGTCAATTGGTTGTTTTTGTTAAAGGCGTTTAAAAAACCTGTAAAAGGTATTTCTTTGCTTCCATTGAGCGAATAAGTCATTTTTTCGTAACCGGTAGTTTGGTCTGTAGCTGCAACAAATAGGGCTGCAAATGATGGATAAATGGGTTTTTGTGTGTTGTCTGATTTTATGGGTAATGAGCTAAAGCGAGGGAAAATCTCCGGGCCTGTATTGTCAACTACTACAGTAAAATAGCCCATGGTGGTGTTGTCAACGTTGTCTGTGCCAGAATACTGAATAGTGTGTATCCCTTCTTTGTCAATACTAAAAGGCTCTTGGTAGTTAGTCATGCCCAAATTATCTATATTGTATTGAATTTGACTAAGTCCGGCTTCTTCATCAACCCCTTTCAGATGTATTTTGGTATTTTTATTCACATAAATAGTGTCGGCATACTTAAATAGTGGCCCTGAAAATGAATATTTCATTGAAGGCCCGGTAAGGTCAATATAAGGCAACTGGGCTGATTGGGCTTCATCCCTGATTTCGGTACGGTTATTTACGTTGTCCAGGGCATAAGCTTTTATTACAAGTCCTCCGCTTATTGAACTAAGCAATACAGGCTTCTCATATTTCTTATATTCGCTGTTATTGATAGAATAGTATATCTCTTTTATCCCGGCTTTATTGTCAAGTCCGGTAATTTTCAACTGCGAACGCCCTGAAGAAAACTCTCTTCCGTTTATCATGTAGGTTTTTCCAATAATCTCCTGCATGATAGTGGGAGGTGTTTTGTCAACATAGAAATCAAGGGTGTTTTCAGTCTCTGCATTGTCAAGATTGTCAGATGCCAAGTAATACAACGTATGCTCTCCCTGTTCTATCGTAGCAGCCTTTATTGCAGAAGAATACTTTTGTACAGGGCCATTATCAAGGCGGATGTAAATCCCGGCCAAACCACTGCCAGTTTCTTCAGATTTGAGGACTATACTTGCATTGCCGGCAAGGATATTGTCAAAATTATCTCCTTTAAATTCATAGCTTGTCTTAGGTTTTGTATTGTCAACAACCAAAACAAGCGTATGTAAAGCCTCTGCATTGCCAACAAAGTCGTACGCAAAATATTTTAGTGTGTGTTCACCTTCGGCAGATATTTCAAGGGTTGAAACATAAGGCCTAAACTCTTCACCATCCAATGAATACATAATTTTATCCACTCCACTTAATTCATCGTTTGCTGTTAACGAAATTTGTGAAGGCCTTTTGACAAAAAGCTTATTGTCTTTTTTGAAGGTTTTTCCGGTGTTAAAAGAAATTTTTGTTACAGGGGCCTTGCTGTCTGCATAAACTTCAAAAATTATATCTTGCTTTCGAACCTCTTTTGTTTTTTGGTCAACGCAAAAAGGGCTACGAATAGTGTTTAAACCTTCTGTGTCGAAATACATTGGGTTGGTATAAGCTGCAGTACGTTCACTTTTTAGCAATACAGCCCCTTTATTGTCGGCATTGGTGTTGAGCATAAGATATACCGGCAACGATTTTTGTATGTACAGCTTGCCATCCGGAGCTGTGTACATTCGCTTCTCAATCAAAGGAAGCTCTTGCGAAAACAGACTTGTGTGAACCAGACAAACTATCCAAAGAAAAAGAAATTTTTTTAACATAATAAATCTTTTATTAATCTTGATAATACGCAATAAATTCAAAAGGGATACTTAACATGCTCTCAAATTCTTTACCTGTTTGCAACATATCTTCATCTAAATCGTGGTAATGCCATTTTACAAATACTTTGGCAGAGGTGTCATTGACAGCCTCAAGCATGTTGAGGATGTCAAGTAAGGTTTTTGAAGAAGCAGAGTTAAAATAGCTCAATTTTATCGAGAGCTCTGTTATAGGGCAAGGATTGGCAATATAGTCTTCAAGCCACCTGAATATTGGCGTATAGAAACTAAGCACGTCTTCGGGGATTGAATTGCCAATGATGGAAAATTTGCCAGTTTTTACATCAAAATTGATTTCGGGCGTATTCTTAGTCCCTTCAATTATTAACGATTTCATATTATTTGTTTAAATGTTTCTTAATTGTAGCTAAAAAATTCTTCAGGTTGATGGGTTTTGTTATGTAGTCGTTACACCCGGCTTCTTTAATGTTTTCAAGGTCATTTTCTTCACCATTGGCTGTTTGGGCAATGATAGGCACTTTAGGGTTAAATTCCCTGATTAGTTTTGCCGCTTCAATGCCATTCATTTCGGGCATGCGGATATCCATCAATATTACATCAACTTTATTGTTTTTGCAATATTCAACTGCTTCAACCCCATTTTTTGCACGTGATATATTTGCTTTAGTTGGTTTTAAAGCTTCAAACAAAAGGAAATAATTGATATCAATATCTTCTGCTATGAGTATGTTCAAGTCGTCCCACGCGTATTCCCTGTTCAATGCAGTGTTAATAATGTGATGGTCAAACCTAAAGCCTATCACCAATACATCGTCAACTTGTTCAAAGTCTCCCTTCCATTGGTTAAAGTAATCTTCAAGCAGTATTTTCTGTTCTTTCATTGATCTTTGATGGATTTGCATCAAAAATTTACGAAAGTTGGCGCTCATCATTTTCATATTCTTAGGGCCACCAATCTGGTCGTAATATCCGTCCGAAAAAATGTACACCTGGTCACCCTGTTCTAAGTTCACCTCGTGATTGGTAAAAGGCTGCGAAGATGTTTTGTAAATCCCGATAGGCATGTGGTCTGCTTCTATAACTATAAGTTCTCCCTTACGAATGATATATGCCGGATTGTGTGCCCCGGCAAATTGCATCTGCTTATGCTCTAAATCAACAATACAAAGGGCTATGTCCATCCCATCTTTTGCTTCATCTGGCCGGCCGGTTTGATGTAACGAGGTTATTACATTTTCTCTAAGCTGGTTAAGTATTTCATTAGCATGAAGGGCCAAAATATGCTTGTTGAAAGTAATTCGGTTTACTATATCATTTAAAAATGCTACGCCAAGCATGCTCATAAAAGCTCCGGGTACCCCATGCCCTGTACAATCTGCAGCTGCAATAATCACTACGCCCTCTTTGGCCGAAACCCAATAAAAATCGCCGCTCACTATGTCGCGTGGTTTGAATAATATGAAATGTTCGGGCAATACTTTTTCAAAAGCTGCAACAGGCGGGAGTACCGCTTGTTGTATGCGTTGTGCATACGAAATGCTGTCTGTAAGCTTTTTCTTTTGTTGCAAAACGAGTTTGTTTTGTTTTTCTATTTCAATTTTTTGTTCGGCTATTTGCTTAAAACTTTGCTCCAACATCAGGTTGGCCTTTTTCTTCTCTCTCAATTGCCTGAAAATAATCAAAAGAAAAACAGAAACCAAAAGCAATATAAACCCCAGCAAAGTAAGCCTGATGTTAGCATTTCGTTGTTTAGCTTTTTGGAGTTTTTCTTTTTCTTGAAAATCTTTTTCCTTCAATTCGTTTAGCTCTTTTTCTTTTTGGAGCAATTGCTGGGTAAGCTCTTTTTCGCTGCTAATGCGTTTTATTTGTTCTTTACTGCTTTCTATTTCCTGTTCTTTAATATTGATTTCTGCTTCAGCTTGTCTGGTACGGCTTTCAAACTTTTTCAACTCTTCTTTTTGCAAATGGCTTTTAATAGAAGCTGCCAGCTCAAAATATTCCTTAGCTTTATCTGATTGGCCGAGTTTATCATAGTTTTCAGATAAGGTGCTGTAAATATTTCTCAATGATGGTATCTCGTTAAGCTCTTGGGCCAATGGTAACGCCTTTTCCAACATTTTGTTTGATTCGGCATAATTTTTTCGTCCCTGCTCTGCGGTAGCAATATTGATTAGGTCAACCAGGATGTCTCCACGCTTGTTTTGCTGTTGGCTGATTTGAAGTGACTTTTTATAAAATTCTACCGCTTTCTGAAAATCATTATTTTCATTATAAATAAGTCCAAGATTGGTATATAAGTTTTTTATTCCATTTTTATTTCCAAGTGCCTCGTTGGTTTTTATTGCTTTCTGAAACCATTCAACAGCCTTTGTTTCATTGCCTTTTTCCTGGTATGCATAGCCAACTCTTACTTGTACCTTACTGAGCTCAACCAAATTATTCTCATTTTCAAAGCGTTTGCATAAATTTTCCAATTCTTCAATGTTTGTTTGAGCTTTAATTATTGATGAAGCAAATACAAACCAGGCTGTCAAAAAGAAAAACCTTTGAATTTGTTTCCTGAAAAAAATAAATTTTCTTTTCTCAGCAATGGTACAAAACGCAGCAGCTAACATGTTGTTGATTATCATCTTTTTAATTTATAATTCTGGGATGGGTGAAATCCCTCGCCTTTAGGCGAAGCATTTTTTATTACTTTAGCAAAAAAGAAAAATGCAAACGTATAAAAGCGGTTCTCATACTCGATATGATATA
>Ga0116186_1001302_pt1 | contig 25498 bp, 24 predicted proteins | sample AD_JPNNA4_MetaG_FD_89806 | JGI IMG/M metagenome (GOLD analysis project Ga0116186, IMG submission 89806) | Active sludge microbial communities of municipal wastewater-treating anaerobic digesters from Japan - AD_JPNNA4_MetaG | ecosystem: Engineered > Bioreactor > Anaerobic > Digestate | place...
AAAAGGTATTTGACGGGGAGGTGGAAGCGCATCTGGTGGCCTTGCGGTGCAGTGAGCCGCCCAGTGGCCGGGCGCACTGGACGCTGCATTTGCTGGCGGAGCGGATGGTCGAATTGCACTACGGTTGACCTACGGTGGCAAGCCGCGCGGCGTGGCCTCGGTTGACGAAATCGTGGCCCTCTTCCCTGAGTTAGCCCCTCCGGCCTGATCGGGAAGCGGCCCGAATCGGATAGCATCTGTCGAGCCTGCACCGCACAAGACTCGCGGGGGGAGGGGGGAGGTGTATCTCACGACCGCCTGGATGGCGCAGGGCTGATCGGCCGAGAAACTTTAAGGTGCGGGGGCTTGACAGTGCAACTCATCGGTAGGCGGCGTTTGTGCTCGAACCCTTCCATCAGAGTAGCAAATGCTTTCACACTATGGTGTCATCTCCGACTTGGGGCGATCGGTGGACTTTTCGAGTTGAATCTCCCACAACCGCATCTGAAGTTCCACCTTCTCAGGCGTCCATACATGCCTGACGTTTTCAGCATGGCGTCTGACATCTACCCACGTGCGGTTGATAACGTTCGGCCAGTCATCCGGATTCTCAGAGTGCGGATCGCCCATATGCCAGTACTTGCGCTCTTGGAAATAGAAATACTTTCGTCGAGATTTGCCGAAACGTTCGACGACCCCATATCGTTCGATGCACTCAATCAGCCTTGCGTGATCTTCCGGATTGCACAACACCCTGGTCGTATATTCGTGGGGATACGTACGGGCATAAGTCCAGGCAAATTTCCATTTCGCCCGCTCGACGAGCTGTGCAAGTTCCTCTATTTCATCATCAGGAAGACGCTTTGGCCTTTTCTCTGAGATGCCCAGCAAGGATAACAGCCGCGCCTCAGCGTCCGGTACGAGTTCATCCAAGTAGTCATCCCAGTGCCTTGGGTTTGGAACCCGCGGAACATACAGCCGATCGAGTTCCGGAAACGACCGATTGCCACTGCTCTCAATGGTGACGTTACTCTCATCAATCCTGATCACCCACGCCCCGTACCGGTGACCTTTGCGCTCGTAGTACATCGAGCCTCCGAGACGCTCAACTAGGGCTCGAATCAATTCATAGGCACGACCTGACATAAGACCTCCTCAACGGCATTTTGATGAACCAGGTATTTCAGCCATCCATCTTGCAGTACGCCGCCTAACGGTTTGCCGCTCAGCCGCGCCGCGAAGCGCAGCGGAGCGGCGTCGGCTGCAGCAGCGGGTTAGCCCGCCATTGCTGCCTAAAGCCCAAGCACGGCATGGGCAATTGCCTGGGGCAACCCGTGCAAGATCGTAGGCGCAATGATACTAAAACTTTTCTCCCTGACAAAACCTAGAACCAAGCCGCCAAAGAACGTCCAAAGACCCCACCACCACGCCAGTTCCCAACGACCGATAACCAAACTGCCAATATTGAGTATATGCATCAATCCAAATAGGGCGGCGGTTATCACGATACCCCAACCCCAATTGACACCGAAAAACCGAAACGGCTTGCCGAAAGCAGCATTTAGCCTGGATTGGATATACCCCCGAAACAAAAGCTCTTCCCCTAACCCAACAAAAAAGACGTAGAAAACAAAGGCAGATAAGGCATTGCCAACCCTGGCTTCGAGAGTGAGATTTAAGCAGGCTATCGGCAAAACTGTGCTAAGCAAGCTCCCATTATCGTTTGCCGTTGGCTTGCGCTTCAACAACCAACCTAATGCAAAGAGAACTGCAATTTGAACAGCCGCCAGGATAAGCGAACCGCTCCATTCCCGGTAATCAACAAATGCGATGGCAGCACTGGCAATGGCCACAGGCACGAATGCGGTTGCCGCTATATCCAGATGGTATGAGACATTGCGCAGAGATAGGCCATAAGCTGCCAAGTTCCTGTGAGACGCCACCAGTAAAAGCAAAGGAAAGACGATCATCACCCCATACTCAACAAAGAACCAATTGGTTACTTGCCTTTCCCACCTGCTAATAGGCGACAGACTTACCAGTGCTATAAGCAACAAGGTAAGCCCAAAGACAATTACTACTTCAACGACTGCTTTTGCTTTTTCCATTTTTCGTTTGGCGGGCTAACGGCCTGCCGCTCAGTCGCATGCGGAGCGGCGTCAGGTGGAAGCGCGGGCTGGGCGGTGATTTGCAGTGCGAATTTAGGTTGCTTGCTGCAGAGGAACACAATACTCCATAGTGTGCTCGTAGTAGACTTCAAAAATAGGGCGTTGCGAGTCTATGATCAGTTGATGTTGCGGTATGTACTCCGCAAAGAAACGTCCGATAGTCTCTCCAATTGTAGCGGAGTTTTTGTCAAGCGATAGGACTGCATAACGTCCACCTGGCAGTTGCTTTGTTGAGATGTCTCCTGTGTTAAGGGATGCGGCTGCGGTGAGCTCCAAGGCGCACTCATAACCGACCAATTGAGTATCATTTGTGCGCGGGATGCCAATCACCTTGAGTAGGGATGGATCATAACCGTGTTGCTGAACCCAATCTTTGATGCGTTGAAAACCGTCCCGAATTTGTTCGCTGTAATTGCCTGTAGTTTGCTGTATTTGACAAGAAACATAAACAACAAAAACAGGTGGTAAATCTTGGACAGTAACGTGTAATGATTGTCCAGAAAAAACGCTCATTAGAATCTCCTGTACTTACAATTTTGCAGGTATCGCTCACAACTACTTGCAATCGGGCAGGGTTCAGCTGCCCAACGATAAGCGTAACCCGCCGCGCGGCTGCGTGGAAAGCCCCTGCGCTAGCAGACTACCTGCAAGCGCGTGGAGCCGCCGATTGCACGCGCGCAAGCGCGGTCGGGTTGAAGCGATGTTGAGCGGCGGCGCTTTTGCACAAACTATTGATGGGCATACAAGAACCCTAAATGGTTATGCACTGGATTGGGAGAGGTTCTCACCTGAAAGCCTCTTTGCCGCAGATAGTCTACCAAATCTGTATGTGAAAATTCTGTCGCTCCGTCGTGATACTCAAGACAAATGTTTCTTATCTTCTTCAGGGTTGCCTCGCTTGCATTGAAGAGTATATCGAATTCGCCCCCTTCACAATCCATTTTCAGAAAATCGCAGACCGAAAGGGCGTTCGCCTCAAATACATCATCCAGGCAAAGCCCTTGTATGGTAATTTTTGCTGCTGTACTTGAAGTATTTGTAGTTGTATGTTGAACTGCTGCCCCCGTAGTAAATAGTGTCATCTCCTCTGACCGCGCGCCAATGGCTATAGGCGCGGCTACCACGTTGCGGATAGAATTCAGTCTAATATTCTCATCCAACAGCCTGTAAGACTCTGGAAAAGGTTCATAGGCATAGACTTGACAGTTTGGATGCTCGTAGGCCACTGAAATAGCAAAGTCCCCCAACCCCGCGCCTATGTCCATCACCGTCCAACCATCTTGAATTGAGATGGCGTTAGATTCATAATCGCGATCAAGGCAAGTTTCCTTGATAATCCACACATCCATCAAACTCCGCACCTTGAACTGACAGCCATTCCTTAATCTGATAACTACTGGCTTCTTGTTTAGCAAGAGACCAAAACATACATACCAGTTGCTAATCTGTCCTAGAATTGTGGGCACTGAGGATAGATAATACTTAATTCGGCGTATCATAGTGTTCGTCCGCTTTAACCATGAGTGTCAATAGCCTTTTGGACTATTGACAGGGTGAAGAAGGATCAAGAGCAAGAACAGGTGTACTAAAATACTTCCACCAATTGTTGGCTACTCCGTCTGTTCCACAACCTGGATTAGAAGGCAAATGAGCAAACCAAAACCCAAAGTAATCGAGATGGTCGCAGTTCCAACGTGAGCAGGTAACAGGCACGGCTGTCTCTAAGGGATTGCCTAAGTTAGGATAGTTGGCGAAGTCATCGCAGTTTGACAAAACTGTCGCCGTGTTCCCATAATCATAATCGGCCACACCATTTGGGGGATAATGAACATTACCACACCCACTATAGGAGTAGTTGGGAGACAATGCTTTAACTAAAGCGAATCTCTCCCAGTTATGAGAAGTTCTATTTTGTTGCCAACTACCGTAAACCTGAGTCAGAGTGGCTTCGGTTCGATGCCCAAAATTTTCAACCGCGCAATCGAGACCACGCTCTGGACTTGGCCCCATAATAGGGATAAGCCGATTGCAAGTATGCGGGCCTGGCACTGGTGGGGAGTTATACCAATAAGCATTTGGGCCTACAAGCGTAGACTCATAAAACCCAAATCCGGGGCCATTGTATATCCATACTTCATCTACCTCATCACGGTTGGCACGCCCACAAATATCAAAGGCCGGTGAGTTTACAATCAAATTGTAATCTACACTGTCTGGAGAGTGGAACGGGATTTCACCCCGAATAGCCGCCAAGTATTCTGCTTCAGTATAACGAAAACCATCAATCTTTTGCGGCCAACCATCTGTAACGATTGTGGTATAAATTATCTCATAATTCAATGTCCCATTCGTTACTTGTCTAAAGAATCCTGCTGTTCCTTGAGTTAGGTCAGTGTGTTCGTTCCAGTGTAAGTAATCGCTGAGGTACTGCCCATTACTTAAGAGCGGATCATACACAATGACATAAACTCTTCTGGTAAGAACCTCGCTGGGCGCGTATGACCGCATAACCAACGGCAAGAAAATCTTGCTGGACGAAGTCGCAGTATATTCCCAAGTTTCGTTGAATGTAACTAAACTACCATTCCAATAGCCCCCGCCAAAAAACAGGATGCTATTCCGTTGCTGGTCATACACCAGGGGCATTTCTTTGCGCTGAGACGGGGATTGTGTAACGCTTATCTGTTGCCAAGTTACTCCGTTGTATTCCCAAGTATCGGTAAACAGTCCACCATTATTTTCTCCCCCAAATAGAACAACAACGCCACGGCGGCTATCATAGGCCATACTATGATTATGGCGGGCAGGTGGCGATTGAGTTGGAGTAACTGCGTGCCAAGTAGTACCATCATATTCCCAGGTGTCGCCCAATACCGTATTGCTGTTATCTAACCCACCGAACACAACAACCCTGTTACGCCCTGCGTCATAAGCCATTGCGTGATGATAACGGCCTGTTGGCGACTGTGGAGTGCTAATTTGATGCCAAGTGCCAGTGTATTCCCAAGTATCATTTAGACGAGCACCTGAACCACTGTACCCCCCGAATAGAACAGTAACGCCACGCTGACTATCAAATACCATCGCGTGTGAATCACGCTTTTGAGGTGACTGACCAACAATCTGTGTCCAGGTTGTGCCGCTATACTCCCAAGTATCGCTCAAATAACCACTTGCGCCCAGACCACCAAAGAGAACCACCTTTTTACGAACTGAATCATATATCAAGGCCTGGTCAATATTTGCTCTGCCAGGCGGCGATTGAGTTGGAGTAACTTGGATCCAGTTCGTACCATCGAACTCCCAAGTGTCATTTGCCCGAGGTGAATTGGTAGGACTATCACCTCCAAAAAGGACCGTGACATTACGATGAGTATCATGGGCAAGGCCATGCGTATATCGCCCTGGAGGTGAATTTGGAGTTACTATTTGATGCCAGCCAGCAGTAAAATTGGGAGCGGAGACTTGACCGGCTATGTTTCTATTGTTTACAAGTGTGGTGGTATCGGGCCGAATGGTAAACACTGCTTCGCTGGGTAAAAACGTGATCTGAACGTTACCCAAGTTGGGATTTCCATACTCGGCCAAGATTGGCTCGATTCTCTCAACTGTTTCTTGCTGTTCAGCCGTTGTAACAATCTGAGGCTCATTTATCCTCACAGAAAAGTCTATTGCGTATGGCCTGAAATTTCCGCAGGAGTCAGTCTCTCCAAAACTGCGTGCAATGACGGTGCTATCCATTCCCATTGAACTGAGTGTTTTTCTAACCTGATTTGCAATCTCCGGTTGCATTGGCCCGTATGTCCACATCCACCCGCTTCCTGGATGGCACTCACCGGTTTCCACCGGATCGTTGGCTGACGTGGGCAAAGTTGGTACTTCTAGTGACTGAGAGGATGTTGTCTGCATACCAACAACAACCAACAGTAGACCAACGAGAATAGTTGCAAAGCGCCGCGTGAATGAAAATGTGCCCACCTGAATCTCCTGATTATTGTTGTGGAATGAAAAGTCCTGGTTTGCAGCAAGTCACTATGCCGCCCAACGGGAGAGCTTAGCCGCCGCCGTCCCTCGCCTGCCGGAGCTCCAGATGGCCCCAGAGCCTTCCCCTGCGCGAGCCTTTGCTGCGCCGCTGAGGCGGCGGTCGGCTACAGCGAGGGTTAGCCGCTTTCACCTCCACCTGCAGGGACACGGCCGTTTGCCTGCCTGCGACTCGACCCCCACGTTATTGCACCGATCAGCCAACGCCTGTATCGCTATTCCCTTTATGTGCCCCGCGGCACTCCTCCCGCGGCTAACGATAGGGTTCAGGCGCGCGGCGGGTGCGGCGATTTACCTTCGAGAACAGACCTGTGAGAATTCTCTAGCCTTCTATCATTGACTTTCATGAAGTAAAGCTGATTTACCACACCGCGCCTGCGAAGGGCGCAAACCCAAAGGCCCACAAGACACCCATCGTGACCAACCCGGACATGGTAGCTCCCACCACCGTTTGCCAGAAGCTGTGCCCATTGGCTGCCAGACGCGCCCAGGTGACCAACGGCAGCAAGAGCAACAGTGGTGCTGCCCAGATGCCGAAGATGTAGATCATCGAAACGACTGGCCCGCGACACCCGCCGCATGTCCACTGGCTTTGTAACGCAGCAACAGATTGAAAATGATCAGGCCGATGGTGACGAAGGTGTAAGTGGCTAGCGTGGCGGTGAAGATTCGTGGGGCATGGGTAAGGGCCAGCGCCAGCCAGCCAAGCGGATAGCTCACGATCATAAAGATAAAACTGGCCACACGCTGCCGGTGAACGGTTTTTTTCTTTTCTTCGTTCTTTTTGGGGATGTAGAAAAACAGGCTGCACAGGGGGATCAGGAATATGAAGAGTATTGTCCATAAATATCCGGGCAGGGTATTCAGCTCGCCAGCTGGCAGACGGAAATAGAAATAAGTGACCAACGCGCCAGATAAAATGGGCACGTTGAGCAGTTGTGAAAGAATCGCACCAAGTGTACTTTTGATTTTCTTTTGCTTTTCAGTCATAGAGCACTCTCCAACGGCGTCTGCGCTACTTCCTGGCGAATCCGGTCTGTATAGGTGGTTTGATAGGTCGTCATTTTACATTCCTTTCCACAACAATGGCGGTTCTTCCATTTTGTGGTATATCAGCCCCTTTGTCAAGTGATTTCAAGTTGAAATGCAGCCCTACTGACGGGGTGCATTTCAGGACGGGGGCAACTTTTACCGCCGAGCGCAAAGCCCGCAGAGTTACCAAAGATTTCTCCGCGCTCTCGGCGAACTCGGCGGTTAAATCAGAGGTTTATCTGGCTTTTGCCCCCAAGTTGAAACGCACCCGAAGTTATTTACCGCTTCCTTAATTCGTTTTTGATCCCAATTTCTGTGAAAATTTGGCTCCCAAGACATATTTTGCCATGCGCCGCGCTTTGGTGCAATTTGAGCCACAAATACAATATGACTATTCTCCAGTTGGTCAAAATACAAAACTGTTACCAACCCTTTTTCTGTAGGAACGATTCTTATTTCCGTTGGTAAGCCAAACGAAGTTTTATTCACTTTGCTGTCGTGCGGGTCAGTATAGAGTATGTATTGTTTTCTTATGTCGTAGACATTGCAGGTATCCGAGAGATGTTGAATAAGCCCACCTTTATGTTCATGATGCTTTGCTCTTGTTTCCATAGGTTACTCCCAAGAACTTCTGTCTGGGCGACCGCCCAACGGCCTGCGGCTAAGCCGCGCCGCGGAGCGGCGTCGGCTTCAGGCGCCGGTTAGCCTGCACCAAGCCCATCAGATTGCCATTGCTGCCGGGCAGTACATCACTGTGAATGGAGTCACAGCCCCATTCGAAAGGCAGAACCTCAGACAGGGTATTTCACCGGTTCACTTTCCCCTCTTCACTGACCGCGCATAACCGCAGGTAAGTAAACTGTGAACGCTCGATAAGCGTACTTCAGATGCCCGCAATAGTAACTGGCGTGCGGGCGTCCCTCCGAGTCCAATGCCAGTGCGCTATGCATGCCGCAACTATTGGTTGGCCCATCAACCGTCTCGAACGACCAGCCAGAACCATTTCGTTGCTGTGCGTAACGCAAAGAGCCATCGTAATCTCCAGGACTTTGGTGCCCGTCATAGTACAGGATGCGGGAATAGCCCTGGTCGTCTATAGCCAACGAAGTGTAACAGATGGATCCTAAATCGTCGTCCACGACGCCCGGGGCTCCCCAGCCCAATAACAGATAGGATATCTGTCGCAGCACCTGAGCTTCGCCCGTCCCGTCGTAGTAGGCAATGCGCGCTCGATTATCGGCAGTCAGGGCCAACGAGCTACACGCTCCCATCGGATGTTCGACACTGCCATCCAATGCATCCAGAGACCAGGCAGAACCGTTGTATCGGGCATACATTAGCCTGCCATCATCGGTATGGAAACTGATGCGCGGAAGATCGTCTGACCGCAACGCCAAAGAGACATCAGCAACCGCATCGACCGATGTCGCCACAGTTTGGGGTGTTGGTGGCCACCCACCCCCACCGGGTGTAATTTCGATGTATTCCACACTTGAGGAGGAGACATTAGAGTAAGCAACGTGCAAGCCCCCCCCACGCACAACAGCAGAGAGACGCCTGCCATCGATTTCTCCTACCGTGTTCCGTGTTTCTACAGACCAGTTACCACCTTCCGGCCACCAGGCCCAACTCAGGTTTTGGTTGGTCTGGTCATAGTAGGCAATATAGGGGCGGTCATTCTCGTCCAGCGTCAGAGAGGTTTCCATAACTTCGACGGCGCCAGTGGGAACGGTGTATGTGGCCCACCATACCTCATCTCCTATGCGATACTGACGTGTGTACATCAGGGCGCCCTCGTGCACATGGCTGATGTGAACCAGGTCGTTTGAGTCAATGGCGATAGAAGTAAAAGCGCCACTATATGATGAAAAATCGACGATGACCCAGCCATTGGCAAAACTCTGGGCCAGGGCGCTGTGGGGCATAAGCTCAACGATCGGGCTTGCTTCTCTTGACCCTTGAACTGTGGTTGTCCTCATCTGCCAGGTAATGGACAGCAACAAAATAGACAGCAGAATACCAAATCTTTTCACGGCTACCTCCAGAATTGAACATTGCGAGTGGAACGATTATGTTCAGGATGACACGGCAGGCTAACGATAAGCATAAGCCGCCGCGCCGACTGCGGGGAAAGCCCCTTTGCCAGCAGGCACGCCCCAAAGCGCGTTTCCCCGCCGCCAGCACGCGCCACAGGCGCGGTCGGCTTGATGCTATGTTGGGCAGCGTCTACGGATAATGCTTACTGCCGCCACACCGTGGGTAGATATGTACACCACACGTCCGGCGGCGCATACGCTAGGGTGCGTGAAATCGGGGCCGAGAGCCGTCCTACCCCATCCCGGACTTGGAAGTACACAGGACTGGGCACACTCGTACTCGCCAATGACCATAACACACGCCGGGTATAGGGACGTCAGGCTGACCACGAGACTCCATCATTGCTCAAGCGCATCGCCTGCACACCGCTGCCTACGTCGCTGGCGCTCAGGGCCAGCCACACTGTCCCACTGGGAACCACGCAGCTTCCCAAACCACTGCCCGCCACGACCGTCACGTCCTGCGCGACCGGCGCCGTCTCGTCAATGCCGAAACTCACAGTGCGCGTCGGCTCGCGATTGCCGACCACATCTATCGCGTGAAACCCAACCGCGTGCGCTCCCTCGCCGCTGACCGGAAACGTTGCCTGATTGCCCGTGCGCAGTTGCGAGGGCTGATCGTCCAGCCAGTAAACGATGCCGTCCACGCCACTGGTGGCGCGACCACTGCCGTTATCCTCAGCACTCAACTGCGCTTGCACCATGCCGCTGTACCAGGATACCGGAGACGCGCCGTTCAACAGCGCCGTCGTAGTCGGCGCAGCTACATCAATGCGCAAGTCCAGCCGCCGGCTCGTCGCCACGTTCAGCGCTGGGTCACTGACGGAAAAGTACACCTCTACCTGCCCCAGTAGCTCGCGTTGCACGTGCGTCCAGGTGCTCCCGCCCGTTTGACCGACCAACGCGCCGCAGTAGTCGCCGCTGCAATGGAACTCGATCACACCCAAGTGGTTCTCCGGGTCGCTGGCCGTCCCCGCAAACGTCCATTCGCGTTGGTTACTCCAAATCTGGGACGCGCTATCACCATTGGCGGTTGCCAGGGTGATCGTGGGCGGTTCATCGTGAATGATGATCCCCCGCGTGCCTTGCGGCGAATAGTACGTCGTCCCCCTATGATCCACGATGTCGAACCCCAGCGTGATCGCGGTCTGGTTCGGGATACCGGCCACGCTCCAGGTAGCATGGTACGTACACGTTTGTCCGACGGGGCAATCCGTGTCATCTTCGGCGACCGTTTGCCATCCGCCGCCTCCGACGTCGGCCCGAAATAACACCCGATCTACCCCCGCGCTGTTGCCGTCGCCGCCGGCCTGCGCCGTCAAGCTCACACTGTAGTTCACGCCTGAACCCTCCGCTGGCGACGTGTAGCCGCCTCACAACGACGTGGCAGGACAAAGGCCGTGAGGTCATACGTCGGCCAGGCCGGGCTGAAGCGTTCCTCGCCGCTTGTCGTCTCCTTGATCACATCGAATTGCAGCGTATACCAGCCGTATCCCCAATTGGGAATGTGATCCACACTCACGGCTGTCCACGTCGCACTGCCCTGTGCCACCCCGCAGAGGCGCGTGCTCTGCTGCCCGTCCACCGGCGTGTGCCCCGCTTTCGCCCAGCGGTAACGCAAGCGATACCCCAACACCTCGGAAGTACACAACCAGTCGCTCAGGCCGGTATTCTGTACCAGCACCACGGTCGGGAAGTTGTCCCCGCGCCATAGAATGGGCGATCCTTGCGCCAACATCCCCGTCACCTGCAACGGATTCCAGCGATTGGCCGGCGACAGCGTCGCCACGATCTGCTTGTTGGCGTCCCGAATGTGCATATCGGTGTAGTAGTGGAACAGGATTTGCTCCGGGCGCGTCCAGCGCACACTCCACAGCGCGTCGGTGTTGGGATACGCCGTCCCACATTGGTCGCCGGTGGCCCAGCGCTGCGCCCCCTCCTGGCTCATCCCCCAACTATGCGCTGCGCTGTTGCTCGCGCTGCACGTCGCATTGGCGTTGCTGATGGGGTCCTCTACGCCAACCAGGTAAGCCTTCTCACTGTTGGTCGTCGTGCGTTCCAGTACATCACTGAAGAAGTGCGCCAGGGCAGGCAAGTGTTCAGGGTTGTCGGCGTCATCCCAGGACAGGTAATACCCCCCTGTGCCCACCGCCTGGCACAAGCGCGTCTGGTTGGCGGAGAGATTGGTGCTCTGGCAAGGATCGCTCGCGTTCTCCGGGTCGGGACCGAAGGTCTCGAACTTGAACGGCAGAAAGACTTGGAAGGTGGTCGAGTTGTTGATCACGTTGTAGTCCGCGTTATTGATCCAATACCAGGCATACGAGCGGGCCGCGATGGCCTGGGCTTGCAAGGCTATCGGATCGAACAGCCCCGGACTGGTTTCTTGCCCCACCACGTCCAGCAAGTAGTCTCTGTCGAAGGAGATGTCCGGCCACGCGCTACTGTAGGGGTAGGGACGCGGCGGACTGGCACATTTGTCGGGCACATCTTCGCAGAATGCTGTACAACCATAACTTCGATCGCCAACTGTGCAATCTACTCCTCTGCTCTCGCCGTTTGGATACAGCCTTCGCATTCGTAGATGGGTCCCCGTTGTAACTGGCGGTGTCCAATCTTGCGCAGGAGAGTGTGCTCTAGCTGTGTTTGAATCAAAGAACCAAGAGATCAAAGAAGGTACATTCACCCCCCCTACTATCGATAATAAGATCGCCATCAGCACTATGCCCAATCTGTGCCACTTCATCATTTCATCTCCACGCTAATTACACAAATACGCCATTCACGCATTTCATCCGGTGGCATAAAATCTGGGCAAGGCACACCGATACTTTTCCCATCTGGCGACCAGAAAATGCCATCGTAACCGGCGCCAAAAAATTGATGTTTCGGCAAAACCGGTCGAAAGTCGCATGCAGTGGCGTCCAGGATATAGAGGCTATCGAAACTGCCCAAAGTCGGATCGGGATCAGCATCAACAGCTACTAAAAGTACATTGCCACCAGGTGCCCAATTCAGTCCATGTACGCTGCGCTCCTCGAAAGTCATATCACGAAATTCCCTGGTGAACGTGTCAATAATCCGCAAACTCAAAAACCGCTCTGGATTGCCATAGACGCGTCGCAACGCCAAATAACGGCCGTCGGCGCTCCAGGCCATATCGGAAGCGCTTATTTTTTGCGCCCTGTTGTCGGCTTGGCCCAGATCCATCTCACACGCTTTCCCTATCACCTGATCAACCAGATAGAACTTGCCTGTTTTGTACACATAGACGGCCGCCATTGTGCCATCTACACGCCAGGCATCACTATATGCCCAACCCCGTTCACCTTGTCCGGGCAAATTGGCAATGAGCACCCTGGACAGGGATGGGCTGTGAACTTGAATAGCTTGTATTCCACGACCGTTGGCAGAATAGACAATCTGTCCATCTGGACTCAGGGACAGTAGAGGATTGACCAGATCCCGCGCAAGCTCTTCAAGAGGCCGATCCTCTCCTCGGCCAAGATACAGCATTCTGCTGTAATCGGGCGGTATAGAGTCTACAAAAGCAACGGCTTGTTCCATGGACAGCCAGATAGGCTTTCCGGCGCTACTGTGCCGTTCTGCATATTGTTTGATCTCTCCTGTATCCAAATCAAACGTCTCAATATATTCTCCCGCTACTTCTGTCTTCGCGCGACCGATAAGCCAACGCCGATTATCTGGCAACCACTGAAATAATCGAATAGCCGTCGTGCTGGTCAAAACAACCTTTGGCTCAGAAAAAACATACGTATCAAGCAAAGATGTGGAAGTAAGTGATTGTGCCTGTACATTGAAGGCACACAGAGGAATCTGCTCAGATGTAACGGCCTCGGTAAGGGGAATTTCAGGCGTCACGGTTGGTGTACTCTCTGAAACTGTAGTCGGGGGCGTTATTGGCGAAGGTGACACAAGGATTTCCTGCCGATGCGCAGCCGAAGAGCCTGGGATGTTGTGTACGGCTATCGCCAGGATGAGTGTCACAAAAACAAGCAAAAGTCCCCATCCTATGGTTTGTTTGGTTCTCATTTTCACCTCCTTGTGACGGTTTCGTTTATGTACTTATGCTGAGTTTGAGCATTAGCTGCCCAACGGCCTGCCGCTCAGCCGCACGCGGAGCGCAGCGGAGCGTGTCGGCTGGAGCGGCGGGTTAGCCGCTTTCCTCTCCGCCTGCAAGGACACAGCCGTTTGCCTGCCTGCGGCTCGACCCCCACATTATTGCACCGACCAACCAACCCCTGTATCGGTATTCTCTTTATGTGCCCCGCGATACTTCTCCCGCGGCTAACGCCCTGCCGCTCAGCCGCACGCGGAGCGCAGCGAAGCGTGTCGGCTGGAGCGGCGGGTTAGCCGCTTTCCTCTCCGCCTGCAAGGACACGGCCGTTTGCCTGCCTGCGGCTTGACCTCCACTTTATTGCACCGACCGACCAACCCCTGTATGGGTATTCCCTTTATGTGCCCCGCGATACTTCTCCCGCGGCTAACGGGATGCGCGTCAGCCGCACGCGGAGCGCAGCGGAGCGTGTCGGCTGGAGCGGCGGGTTAGCCGCTTTCCCCTCCGCCTGCAAGGACACGGCCGTTTGCCTGCCTGCGACTCGACCCCCACGTTATTGCACCGACCAACCAACGCCTGTATGGATATTCCCTTTATGTGCCCCGCGACTCCTCTCCCGCGGCTAACGGCTTGCCGCTCAGCCGCGCCGCCGAAGGCGGCGTCGGCTGGAGCGGCGGGTTGGGCGCACCTGCTCTCATGCTTTTCTGCCTACATAGATACCATACCCGATATACTCACTACGCTCATGTCTAGCATCGTGTAAGAAGTGCCAGGTCAAAATGAGCCACAGCAACATTGGCGCGTCCCAAAGGCGACGGCAGACGCTCGAAAACCTGGCTTCGTGGCACACGAAACCGCAAGCCGCCATCCGGCGCCCGGCAACGGGGCGCGGTTTATCCGGCCATCGGGCATACCTCCGCGAATTGCGCCGTCTGCACGCGGCGCAACAAAGCGGCCGTCTGGGTGGCGTCCACCTGAAAGAGCGTCTGGAGCACATCCAGGGTGCGATTCCAGAGGTTCTCGTGGCGGCGATTGAACATAAACTCGAACTGCGCCACGTAGAGCGGCAGGTAGACCTTAGAAATGCCGCGATAGGTGCGGAGCATCTGCCGCAGCCAGGACCAGGTACATTCCACGGTGTTACAGTGGACTTCGCACCGCCCGTCCCCATCCAGGTCGAGCGCATACTCGCCCGCACCGTGATTGACCGCTTGATGGCGATAGCCGTCCTGGGAGAGGAAATGATAGATGCAATAGCTGTCCGTATAGACTCGCGCGCCACGCTCCACCATTTGTTGCACGATGGGGCGAATGGTCTCCGTCTGCACATTGCGCAACACGAACAGCCGCACTGTACCGCCGCGACACACCAAACCGAAGACGGGCAGCCGATCACTCTCCCAGGTGCCGCGTCCCCGCCGTTTGAGTCCCCGCTGGCGCGGCGCGCGTTCCAGTTCCAACCCCCCCGGCGCCACCCTTCAAGCCCGCCGTGATGTAGACCTCGTCGAATTCGGCAACATCTTCGACGGCCAATGCGATGGGGGTTTCCGCCCGCGTCTGATAGATCGCTGCCCGCAGCAGCCGAAACAGGCGGTCGGTCGTGTGCCGGTTGACGTCCGCTTCCTGCGCCGCGGTCACGCCGGCCTTGCCCGCGGCAAACAATTCCAGGCTCAGCCACAACGTGCGCACATCGATGCGCATCCCGTCCAACAGCGTCCCGGTCAACGGGGTAAAAGTCCCGCCGCTACCCGGATCACCCGCCTCGGCACACACCTGGCAGCGCCACCGCCCCAAACCACCCCGATAGTCGGGGTCAAGCAACTGCAGATAGCGCGCCTCCCGTTCGCCACACCGCGGACATACCGGGCCAGTGGGCCAGCGCACCTGGCGCAGCGTCGCCCACAATTGCGGTTCGTCGACCTGGTCAATCCAGCCACGGCGGGCGCGCAAGGCCGCCAGTGGGTCGGCAACCGCTACCGCGGGCGGGGCTGCGGCGGGCGTGGGCTGCGGCGGGCGTTTCGGCTGCCGCCCCCACGACTGGAGGGCACGAACACGCCTGGGCTGCTCCTGGACGCTCAACGCCACAGGACATTCGGTTGCCAGGCGCTGCGGCAAGCCGCGCCGGTGTCGCCCACGGCGTGGCGCGGACGGCAGCGTGGGATACCGTCGTTGACGCCGCCGCAGCCGTCTGACCCAGCGCTCCCGGTTGCGTTTCCAATTGCGGCCTTGCCGGATGCGCCGCCGCGGCAGCAACCGTTTGTCCCATATCGCCGCTGGCTGTTCAAGTAGCATGGCAAGCAGCGCCACTACGAGTATAATTCGCCACAAACTTGATGTACGCATCATAGATCTCCTCTTGATCGAGATAGGTCTATCCGTACACCAAATTGCTTATTTTGTAAAGTGCTGGTTTAGTCTACACTATGCTAGACATGAGCGTACTCACTATACTCACGAAAAAACCCAAACACCGCGTTCATTCGCCTGCGTATCCTGGAGTTGAATAGCCATTTCCACATGATGCAAATTGCATTCACCACACCTTCGTCCCGAAACATACGGCGTTGGCGCATCCCCATTTCACCAGCGATGACTTCCAGGTCGGTCATTCCACACTCTTGAAACAATGCTCGCCATTCATCAAACGTGAGGGTGTTGCGAACACAAAACGCGCAGGCTGAAGATTCCGCTGCAACAAAAAGATTGTCAGGCGGCGGCTTGTGAAAACTCAACTCCAACCAACCGATAAAACCACCAGGCTTTGTCACTCTCATGGCTTCTTGGATGGCTTGCTTCTTGTCGGATACCAGAATGAGAAACGCTTGCGACAGAGTAACGTCAAATTCATTGGCGGGGAAGGGCAGGTCAAGCGCATCACCAACTCGAAACGTCACCTGACCCGAAATTCCTTGCTTCTGCGCCAACCTGTTTGCCGGTTCTATCAGTTTCTCGTCAATATCCACACCCGCAATTTGGCATTGGTACTTCTTCGCCAGATAAACCGCGCTCGTACCCTTCCCACACGCCACATCTAAAACCTTGCTCTCTCTGGAAAGGCGGCATTTCTCGGCAAGTTGCTCTGTAGCCCATAAACCGCCAGGGTGAAGTACGGCCATGCCGACGTGATATGCCATGAAGTCAAAAATGTCGCATTGTTCAATCGAGCATCTGGATTCTTCCATTGGCGTTCAAATCTCTCGGTGCGCCCAACGGCTGGCGCGTGAGCCGCAGCGCGGAGCGAGCGCAGCGAGCGGAGCGCTGTCGGCTCCACGCGCAGGTTGGGCGGATGCAACTGTTAATCAGCTCGCTCCATTTTCCGCCGCGGATTCTTCAACCCTGTGGCAAGCTTGTGCCTCACCTCTCGTTTCACCCGCCCCGCCAGGACATCTTCATATTTAACCAGAAACCCGCGCACAGCATCCGCATCATGCACAACCAATTCTCGCAGTGCCCACGACATTGCTTTCACTACCATATCATCCCTATCACTCACCAACAGGCGACACACCGCAAGCGTACGCCCAGTGTCCCCTTTGCCCCCACGCGACCGCACGTTCAGCGCCACCGTACTAACCAACGCTGCTCGCCGCCACCAGCGATCCTCTGAACGGGCCCATCGGCCAATCAACTCATCGGACACCTGTCCTCTCCGCCAAGCAGGCCCTGCCAGGGTACGTGCAAAAGAGTCCACAGAGGCCCAACTGTTGATGCCCCGACCAAATTCCTCCACCTCTGCCTCTCTAATGCTCTGAAAGGTGGCCTTGTGACCTGCTATCAATTCGTAGGCAAGCCAACGATGCTCCTTCAATAGTGCCCTTGCCACACCGAGAATGAACTCTGGATTGGCTTCTTTCAGCATCTGAGAGTACTTGCGGAGAACAGCGCGCTCGTTCGGTGTATTTCGAACAGGAAGCGCGCAGATCTCCGCATCAATTGCCGAAGCCACTTCTTCGGCAACGTTGAGACTCAGTAACTGATTCATTGCGCACACCTATGGGTATCCGCCCAACGGGAGAGCTTAGCCGCCGCCGCCGTCCCTCGCCTGCTGGAGCCCCAGATGGTCCCAGAGCCTTACCCTGCGCGAGCCTTTGCTGCGCCGCTGAGGCGGCGGTCGGCTACAGCGAGGGTTAGCCGCTTTCCCCTCTACCTGTGGGGACACGGCCGTTTGCCTGCCTGCGGCTCGACCCCCACGTTATTGCACCGATCAACCAACGCCTGTATCGCTATTCCCTTTACGTGCCCCGCGATACTCCTCCCGCGGCTAACGATAAGCGTAACCCGCCGCGCGGCTGCGTGGAAAGCTCCTAAGATAGCAAACTACCTCAAAGCGCGTGGTGCCGCCGCTGGCACGCGCGATAGCGCGGTCGGGTTCACGCAATGTTAGCCTGTGCCCTTTCTTGCTTTCTCCCTTTGATCTGGTTATGGGGAATGCTCTGACACAAAATCAAAGTCTAGGTGAAGAGCCTCCTCGTCAGTCACTTCACCATCACAGACTACATAAGCAGTGTCGCCACTGATGTGGATAGTGTAACTGATTGGCTGACTGATGTATCCCCCCGCTTCGGCTGTTACAACATAATCGACTCCACCAGCCTCCGTTATAACAACTTCCCAGGAACCAGGGCCTAACTGTTCTCTCCGACGTACTTCCCGTTCCGTCAGGGTATGCACGCGTATAGTGACAGCTACGTCATTGGGTAAATCTAAAATCTGCCCTCCTATAAGCGGTCGATCTGGAATAGGTTGCTTGTTAGTTGAGGTTGTGCAGCTTACAGAACAAACAGCGAGGAATATCAGGAATATTGAAACGTAAATGCGCATTTGGTCCTTCCTCCCTTCCTTATCTTCAAATTTACCAGTTCTTCAATACAAATGGAAGAAAGATAATTGGAGAATGTATGTTGAAGTAGGTATACTGTTCGATCACATCACACTGGTATGGAGGATCCTCGCTGATGAATGTCGCGTAGCGCGTATCCCAGATTCTCCAAACTTCATCGATTTTCAGGTAGCCTTTATCGAATTTCGAGAGTGGAAGAATGGGAGAGGGCATATTACTGTCTGAAAGGTATATCTCGCCACAATTGTAACCGTTGTCAGCGAGGATAAAATCGAGATTCTCCTCCGCCAACAATGCCCATTGATCGTCATGCAAGTAGAGCAAAGCCCACCAAGTATTCTCGTCTGGTCTATACTCTACCAGGGTCTCTACCGGAGACCCCGGTTCAAGTGCAAACTGATCGAAGAAATGCCATTCGCGAGTGCTACTGTCATATTGATATACATACTGCTGATCATCTCTCCATGAAACCTCAGCCCATCCTGTCTCCATCCAGTGTCTATCAGGCGCAGGCCCCCTTGCATAGGAATACTCAACCACAAATTGCTTTTGCCATGGCCAAAGGGAATGATCCACGGAAGGATCAACAACGTACCGTCTTCCCCAGACTCCTTGATTGTCCTGATCGGCCCCAACACCTACGTAACGGTAGATGTAGTCAGCACTTGCAGCTTGGAGTTTGTTTCTCCTTAACTCCAGTGGGTTCGACGGGACAGATTTCGACGGAGCAGATAGATCAATGAGTGGTTCTGCTTTGCAAATAATCCGGGTTACATCAGGCGCGAGGTTGGGGGAATTTGAACAAATATGGAACTGTGGACATGGCGGCAGGTTTTGCTCTGCTGGCGGCACCAGCCGAAACCGAAAGACGAAACCGGGACGACGGACGATCTGCCCATCTTTCACTTGAAACAGATATCCCGCCGGGTCACGGAAGTAGGCCGTCGACGCGTCTATTGTCAACTTGTAGAAACCGTCTGGTATCTCGGTGACGGTGATACTGTGGCTCCCATTGCGAGCGTCGAGGTGTGGGAGTTCAGTTCTATGCAAAGACAGGCAAGCAGTGGTTTGAGAGGTATCAGCGAGTAACTGCAATTCTGCAGGATATTCTCCTTCCAGTCCTTCAATGCTTACCTCAATCGTGAACGTAGCCCGGTTAGTGGTGGTGGGACAGAGAAGCGGCGGTGGTAAGGGAGAATCGAATGGACCAGGACCTGGGAGCGGTGAAGTCAGAGCAAGTTGGTTGGCCGGTGCTGCTTGAATCACAGCGGCAGCAAGACCGAGAACCAGCAGGATCGCAAAAAGAATGTGTACCGAACGCTTGTTTAACATTTTCCTCTCCTTTGCGCTGAGCATCCTTGCGTTAGGACAGTTAAACGCTTGCCCTAGCGCAGGCTAACGGTTTGCGGCTAAGCCGCCCCGCGGAGCGAGCCGAAGGCGAGCGGAGCGGGGTCGGCTTGAGCCGCGTGTTGGGCAGCCTGTGTGTAATACTTCTCCCCGCTGATATCTACCATTGCTCTCCGAAGCATATATCCCGCCCTGTGATGGTATCTGGCGGAAAACTTATCTGGCCTAGATTACGCTCGCCCAACCAAACAGAATAAGTTCCCCTTTCAAGATCGCCTATCTCGAATTGAATACTTCCTGCGCCATCACAATCCTCTGTACACCTATAACTGCCACGTGTCTTTCCTTGAGCGGCATAGGGATCAATCAATACAAATCGTGTGTTGAATCGAAGCGCGAACTGTGCTGTATCAACCTGAATGTGGACAGTTTGTTGTATGGGTCTCGTACAACTGCTGGAAAAGCAGCCTCTCGGAACAAAATACCCCTGAACCTCCAATGAGTTTTCAAACTCGTGAAAGCAAATACGGCCCTCATTCTCCACAACAATAGCATCGCTTGGCAATGGCGAAACAAAAGTGGTGGTTGATGTGGAGCCACAACCTGCCAGGGCTACAAGAACAAAGATCAGCCACAGAGATCGTTTAGGGTTTGAATAACACATAAGCACACTTACCGAAAGCGTACAGTTGGCTGCCCAACGGCTTGCGCATCAGCCGCACGCGGAGCGTGTCGGCTGGATGCGCTGGTTAGCCAGCCGTTTTCTCAAAGTAAAAATCTACTTCTTCAACCAAGCGATTCCAGAATGTTCCAATGAAGAAGAAAAGAGGTTTGACTAAGGCGGCGTCATCTTCCACGATGTTGCCGTGAAGAACTTTATTACGGCTGGTTACTACTTCCAGCCAACTACTCAATTTTGAGGAGAGTACTTTTTCTTTCTCCAATTTCTCAAGTTTGGGTTTCATACCCACGAAATCTTCTGGACGCAATCCTATTTTCATCAAGGCGAGATTCAGAACTGCTTCTATGTTTGAGTAGAAGATCCGCAAACTATCAAGATAATGCCCCGTCATAAAGAGGTTTACTGCTGTCTCAATCGAAGCCCTTTGGTCCTGGACAAGGCTTCGAGATGTTCGCGTGCGTTCCTTAACTTGTTCGATTACGTCTGTGCCGCCCAGGAATTGGAATCCACCGACTTCCGATTCAGTCAACAGCATAATAACATCTCGCAAAACATCGAGGTTCGCGGACGTTTTCGCGAGTATCCTTCTACCAAAATCTGTGATAAGCGGTTCTTCCGCCGTTGTATCGATGATGCCGTACCAGCGGAGAGACATCGGGAGTCTTTCACGGCGACTGAACCGCATATCATCTATGGGTTGAGATTTGCTCAATATCTCAAGGGTTTGCTGGCTAAGATAGCGACTACTGGTACTCTTACGCGCAAAAGTGACTTCCAACGCACACAGGAAGACGATGAACTCAAAGGCTGATAACTGTAAAGCATACTGCCCAATGCTTGATAACCGCCATCTCCGATTCGTGGTGTCATAGGTCGCCAATTCATGCTCTGTGGCAAATTCATAGTACGAGACATCGGAAGGGTAGTACCACGTCTCAAAACACTTGGCGATTTCTTCAACAAGCAAATCCTGTATAGAGGCTGTGCTTGCCTGATGCTGTAGGGTTCGCTCACGAGGTTTTTTCTCGAGTTGGGTGAGTGTAAGTTCCAAAGCCTTTGAGATGTAGGCAAAATAGTCTGCTTCTGGAATGCCAAACTCTCTGAGTTTAATGATGCAATAGCGTACACGCCTTTCGAAACGTTCCCTATCAAGAACGTCTCCAACGAAGGAGGAATATCGCCAATCATAACCTTGTCGGTCATCCCTGCCGCTGAAACGAATACCTTTTTGAGTTGCAGTTTCAAAGACGAAACGCTTGAGTTCTCCCAAGAGCGCGTGATTGGGAATTACGTGCAACCAGGGATTGCCCCCAGTAGACTCAATGCCCAGTAGAGTTTCTTTTAGTTCGCGTACAAACGTTATGGTATCCATCTCATCGCCACGTGACGTAAAGGCTGGCTAACGACCCAGGTTCAGGCGCGCGGCGGGTGCGGCGCAGTACCTTCGAGAGCAGACCTGGTTGTGCGCGTGGCCCCGCCGATTACTGCGGCGATAGCCGCGTCGCCTGCAACCGATGTTAGCGCGACCTCTGCCTCCCCGTTATCACCTCGAAACACGACTCTCAGACAATAGTTCCCTCCATACTTCTTGGGGCGTTTTGCCTATCCAGCCGGAAAGCCGTTTCTGCCACCAGCCAAGTTCATCTTCCAGCGCCGGTTCAGCCTCCTGAGCCAATGCATCCAGAAAACGATCAGCCCGCGTGATCCACTCCGGCGAAAACCGCCACTCTCCTCGTTCCTTGTCCAATAGGCTCTCCAGCGCGGGTTCTGCCTCCAACAACAACACCTCTGCTTCCCGGCGCAGCCCTTCGTCACGCCACAGAATCGCCACGACCTCCGGCGTGTAACGATACACCAGCGCTGCATAGACCTCCCCACCGTCTGCCCGCAGCAGCACTTCATCGCGTACCCGACTCAACAATCGCCCGTACCGTTGAATCTCCGCTTCACTCCTTCCCCGCAGCACGACCTCTTCAGGTGCTCCTGTGAACACCGGCGTTACGGACGCCGTCCGCTCTGGCAACGAAGTCCAGATCTCCTGTCCCGTCTTGCTCACCCAGCCTGGCAGCATCTTTCGCCACCACGCGATCTCTTCCCGCAGTTCAGGGCTGGCCTTCTGTTCCAGTTCTCCCAACACGGTCAGGGCTTCCTCGACCCACGCCTCCTGCAATCGCCCTCCACCGGCGGATCGCCTTGCCACCAAGTCCTCCAGAAGCGGACGAGTCTCCACGGCCAATGCCTTCACCCGTCGGCGCAATGTCTCATCCTGCATCAAAAGAGCCGTCACCTCCGGCGCGTACCGATAGGTCAGCCGGATATAGGCCTCCCCTTTCAGATTAGAAACCATCACTTCATCTCGCACCTGGCTCAACAGCCGCGCGTATGCCTGACGTTCGGTAAACGGCTCATCCCGCATCACCGTCTCCTCCACTGTCACCCACTGTCCCCAGGGGCCAGGAGTGGAGGTCGGTTTCGGGGTAGATGTTGGGCTGGGTGTCGGGGTGGGAGTGAATGTTGGGGTAGGTGTTGGCGTCGGTGTGGGGGTTGGCGTTGCCCCGCCGGTAACTGTAATAGGCATCACGGGATGTGGCCATTGGTGGTGAAACCAGAAATATGCCTCGTCCGGCCGGGCGAAATCCCAGTGCAGGTCGTAGACGCCGGAAACGGCAGGCGCCACTATCGTCACCGTGGTAGTCAATGCATCACCAGCCGCCAGAGCGATATTCCAAGTCACAATTTGCCAGTCATTGTAGGTAGGCGACCCATCAGGGACCGTCCATTGGTAACCCAACACAGCATCGTAGGGCTCCCAATCCCAGGTGGAGGTGTTCTGCAAAACCAACGTGGCGCTGTAAGATTGGCCCGCCATCACCTCAGAGGCAACGGTGTACGTCAGCAGGTTCCAGCGATCGTCGGGGGTAAGCGAATATCCGCCAGCATCCTGGAGATACACCCCGGTGTAGTAGTGAACCAGTATCTGCCGCTCGTCCTCCCACCGGACAGGCCAGGCCTCGCCGCCTCCAAAACGGCTGGAATTTCCCCACGCCCAGCGATTAGCCCCATTTTGACTCATCCCCCGCTGGTGGGCATTGGTGGCGGAAATGATGCCTGGGATGGCCGGGTCGTAACTGATGGGGTCTTCCACGCTGCGCAGGTAGTCATAATCTCCTGCTACCGTCCGTAGGTAGGCATCCGCGGAGAACTCGGCAAAGATAGGACCTCTCTCCGGCTCCTCGGCATCGATCAGATAGAGCGCCCCCGCCACGGCGTCCCGAACGGCTTGCTGGTCCACTGCAGAAAGGGTCTCAAAGTGATAGGGCACAAAGACCTGGAAGGAACTGGAGTTCTCCAGCGGTTGGCGGCGCAGATGGGCCAGTTGGTGTCGGGATGTTCCCTGGCGTGGATGGCGCAATAGGCGTAGGTGCGGGCCACAATGGCCTGGGCGCGCAGGGCCAAGGGGTGGTGTCCGGATGGTCCCATCTCCCGCGGTACCACGTCCAGCAGATAGTCATCTTCTATGCTTACCGTGGCCGGGTTGGCTGCGTAAGGATATGGATGGACCTGATCTGGAGGATAGTGTTCCCGATCAAACACTGTACATCCATAGCGGTCGTCGGCTTCATTTTGAGGTGTGGAAGGATCATCAATTCCGCAGGACTCTCCGGTGCTTGCGCCATTATCAGGATTCAGAACGTACATCTGCACGGTGATTTCTGAGAAAAAAAGTTGATCTTCATCCTGAGCGACAACCACAGGGAGGATGGTAACAACCTTCAGGGACAAGGGCAAGAGAAGCAAGCACGCGATTGCGTAAAGAGGCCATCTCTTCTTCATTGCGCCACCTCCACAGACGCCAAGCACAATTCCCACTCTAACGTGCTTTGAGAGCGACAGTAAAAAAGGATATGGTTCCCGTCAGGAGACCAGGCCGCTTCCCACCTCGGATCTCCACCAAGTGCTACGGGGAAAGGAAAGAGAGCAAGGTCACGCATATTTCCCGTTGCCACATCCACCAACCACATTTTCGGCGAATATGCTCCCTCACCCGTTGCTTTACTTCCAAATACTAAGAAATACCTCTCGCCTGGTGCCCAGTCCACTTCAGAAAAAACAAGCGGGACTGACGGGCGTTCGATTTCGCGGATTTCTTCTATCCAAGGATTGAGGACGATAAGTTGGGTGACTCGAGGAAGGAAATCACCAAACGTTACCGCTATAGCCAATTGTCGCCCATCTTGGCTCCACTGGGCATCTAGTGCCCAACGTGGAAAAGGCCGTCCTTCTATAACTTCCGTGCCCAGATCGAGTTTTTTTTATTGTTGCATCCTCCGAGTTCACCAACAGAAAATGCTCACAATTGTAAATCACCTGCCACTTTCCATCCGGTGAAACGGCCGTATCATATTTCCAACCACAACGCAGGTTGCGAGCAGGCGGTGCAAACCTGGCGAAGTCCACCTTTATATCCTCTCGTTCTAGAGGGGTACACACTTTGCCTCTCAAATCCCTCGTCGCCGTCGAATAAGCCATCGCTCCCCGTCCATCAGGAGATAAGACAATCGGCTGGACTGCGCCATCAAGTATCTTAACGGGTTGGCCATCAAGAGTTTGCCAAACCAAAGATGTCATTTCCCGATCATTGTCGTAGAGTAGATAAGCAATCGCTCTTTCTCGGGAACTCCAAATTGGTTTTCCCCAGATTTTTCCTTCAGTCAAGCGTCTCACCTCTTGCGTCTCAACGTTGAATACCTCAATGGCACTCCCATTTCTTCCGGGTACCGTGTCCCGCTGAATGAGCACCTCGGCGTTGGAAATCCACCCCACAATTCGTAAACCCATCGTATCAGTCAGCACCACTTTCGGCTCGCCAAAGTGGATCTGGTCCAGAGTAGCGTTCTGCCAAGCGAGAGAAAGTGTCGGAGCAGGAGAAAGTGCGGGGGTGGCCACCACTTCGGCAGCCAAGCCTACCAGATCACTTCTGTTGATTGTAACAATCATCAGTGTCCCCAGGATGAGCAATAGGCCCAACCCCAATACTAATTTCGAAATTTTCATTCCACGCATAGTTTCACCTCCCATTTGATGTTTCTGCCTTCGGATTTAGTTTGTCGCGCTAACGGGAGAGCTTAGCCGCCGCCGCCGTCCCTCGCCTGCCGGAGCCCCAGATGGCCCCAGAGCCTTCCCCTGTGCGAGCCTTTGCTGCGCCGCTGAGGCGGCGGTCGGCTACAGCGAGGGTTA
>Ga0116186_1001308_pt1 | contig 25441 bp, 23 predicted proteins | sample AD_JPNNA4_MetaG_FD_89806 | JGI IMG/M metagenome (GOLD analysis project Ga0116186, IMG submission 89806) | Active sludge microbial communities of municipal wastewater-treating anaerobic digesters from Japan - AD_JPNNA4_MetaG | ecosystem: Engineered > Bioreactor > Anaerobic > Digestate | place...
ATCGCAATAGCTGAATGTTGCAATAGTCTGCAACCCACCTTGCCCGTTTAGTTTTAAATCTGCTTGCTGCCCTCCTGAACAATTAGGGTTTGTACCACAAACAAATGGCGAGCTGCAAGTTTGCGCCCCTGCAAATGCCGAAAAAGCACTAAATACAATACTTAAGGTTAATAATCTGAAATCTGAAATCTGAAATCTGAAATCTGAAATCTTGTAGCATTTTTTTTGGTAATCATAAAATGGTTTTTAAAGGTTAATAATAATATTATCAAGTATTAATGTCACTAAAGATAAAAAAGTAACCCGTAACTATCAAGTTTTTTGCTATTTAAAATGCAAAGTGTTTATATAAAAATCGGTTCAAACCTTGCGTGATGTTTTGCCTTATCACGTTAAGACAACCTGATAACAAACTCAAGTAAGAAGAAATAATCTCAATTACAAGTTTTTCATCTCAAAATAACCGGGATTTATTTTTAAAAAGCCTTCGAATGCTTTATTTGAGTTTATTTACTACCTTTGCCCCATCAAACACACTTTATGTTAAATAGTATAATTGACTAAATCGGTATCAGTTGCAACGTAAGCCAGGCAGATAAACAATTTTATTGGTTTTGGCATACTGAACAGTTGCTCCCTGATAGTCCGATCCCGCCGTACTGATTTACTTTGGTTACATCTGTCAACCAATAGTAATCGTTTTGTTTTAACCAAAAATTTATAACCGGGTAAAGTTCAACAATGGAAAACTTATGCCCAAAAAACATTTAGTCATGATTACAAATAACAAACAGTGGTACGAACAATTATTCGAAAATTTTTCCAATCAATACGAAAACGAAGACTTCACCAAAGGCACAATAGGCGAAGTTGATTTTTTGGAACAGGAATTCGGTTTTAACAAAAATGCCAAAATTCTCGACGTTGGATGCGGCACAGGCCGACATTCCATCGAATTGGCCAAAAGGGGCTATCAGCCTGAAGGTTTCGACCTGTCGGAAAACCAATTGGCAAAAGCAAGAGAAAACGCAGCTAAGGCAGCCGTTGTGATTAACTTCTTCCAGGCAGATGCACGTACTTTTGACTTTAAAGAAAAGTACGATTACGCCATCATGATGTGCGAAGGGTCTTTTCCCCTGATGGAGACAGATGAAATGAATTTTGAAATCCTTTCAAACCTTTACAAGTCGGTAAAACCAGGAGGCAAAATTATTTTCACCACGTTAAACGGGCTCTTTCCGTTATTTCATTCGGTAAAAGACTTTATCAACGATAATTCGCTTTGTCAAAGCTTTGGCAACACCTTCGACTTGATGGCCTTTCGTGATTATTCAAACTACACGTTCAAAGATGACGCGGGAGTAGAGCACACAATAAAATGTAACGAACGTTATTACGTACCTTCGGAGATTACGTGGTTGTTGAAATCACTGGGGTTCAAAAAAGTAAATATTTTTGGGGCCCATTTGGGCAACTTCAGCCGTTCGCACGCCCTGACTACAGAAGATTATGAAATGTTAGTCATCGCAGAGAAACCGGCTAAGTAATAATAAAACGCTTTGCATTTAAAAAATGCAAAGCGTTTTATCTTTGTTTTGAAGTGGTTATCAACCAAAAATCCACTTATACAACGGAAAGACAACAGAAATGATGGGTATATCATTATAAACCTTGTAGCCTTCATCAAATCTATTTTTGACATCCTCATATTGCCTCACTAAAGGTAAATAGGCTTGTTTACCTAATATAGCATTCAAAAGCTGCATCAATAAACAATCAAAAAGCACAATACAAACAACCGTCAGGTAAATAAAATCACTGGTGGTAATATTCAAGGGCGAAAACGAAAAACCAGAAATTATAATAAGGGGCAAAAGCCACACCAACACACGAATGACAAAACCAAAGCTATACAAATAGCTAACACTGGACTTTGTGCGGGTAAACAAATTGACTAAGGCCGCTATTGTGCCACCTGAGATAATTCCGAAAATAAAACGCCACACAAGGCTATCAACGGGCAAAAGAAACAAACAAAGCAAGATAGACAGAACTTTTATGCCAATGTTCAATGTATGAATAATAAGGGCTTTTTGCGACCTCGGAACAAGAACCTGAACATTTTCAGTAACATAATTAGCATTATGTTGACGAAATCCTTTTGTACTAAGGCGTATATCTTTCAATTTTATCAAAGTGAGCACAAACGGTTTATGATTGCCAATATGTCCCTTACAATAAAAACATTCTTTTTCACAAGCTGTTGTTTCATAGAAAATTCTCTTTATTCTTTTAAAGTTATAGTAAAAGTTTCCCGGCATAAAAAAGCCTTTACGCTTGTCTTTCATGTACCACAACAAGATAGCAGCAAAAGGCCCTGTCAATAATAATATGAAAACTGCATACCAAACCGTATGAAATGCAACAACAAAAGGCACTACAATAAGTGCAGCCGTCAATGGCAACAATAAAAGCCTGATAAATATGGTAAATAAAAGCCCAAGGTCTTTGAGGCCGCTTTTCTGAAAAGCTTCATTTTGGCGGACAAACTCCTCATACCGCATTTGAGCCTGTCTGCTGGCTCGCTCGCGTATTTCTTCCCTGAACCTTTCATACTCAGCTTCTTCAGCAGCCTTTGAAGCAGCGGTTTCGTATGGTTGTTCTTTTGCTAAACGCTTATTTCGCTGACTAAGCAGAATTTCATAAGCCTCAGATATTTCAATAAATTTCTCATGCGCATCCTTCGATTTGTTTACGTCAGGATGGTACTCTTTGGCCAGTTTCCGGTAGGCTTTTCGAATATCTTCTTCAGAGGCATTTTCTGATAATTGTAATATTTTAAAATATTTATTCACAATAATATAACATTATTTAGTTATACTTTTACATGAAAAAGTAAATCTTTCTATCCTGAAATTTATAAATTTAGTTTAAATATATTAAAGACAAACGCTTTGCTTTTTGGAAAAACAAAGCGTTTAGGTAATAACATTCGCAGACCTTCCAGGTTTTTTAAACCGGAAAGGTTTCTTGCTCAAGAATGAATCGAAACAAAAAAGGCCCACATATTGCGGGCCTTTGATTTGATAAAGTATGTAATTAAAATTTGTACATAACCCCAACATTAAGAAATAATTGGTCAGCATCACCAAAAGTATATCCCACTTGTCCGGTAAGATCAATATTGTCAGTAATACCGAAAGCTCCACCAGCGCCAAGGTTCAAACCTATCTCTGATTCGTCATCAGAAATGGAAGTGCCAAAAAGTTCCATCTCAACCTTACCAATACTATAGTTCAAACCAGCTAACCCATAAACAGTCATGTTTTTTTCAGCAATAAAATTGTAATGGCCATTTAAACTAATAGTAGTTAGTTGAAATTTAATACCATCAACAGGTTCACTTGGAAAATAGTAAGATAAAGAAACTTCTGCATCGATTTTTTCAACGATTTGAGCCAATGCATTGATATTAATACCAAAGCCCATTTTATCATCGCCTTCATCACTAATAGCAGCTTTGCTTCCTAATGCTAATCCGGCACCTATGCCTTTAAATTGAAACTGAGAAAATGCATTTACGCTAAATGCAAGAATTAGTGCTAAAAATAAAAATTTTTTTTTAATGATTAATTGGTTAATAAATATCTACTCGTAAGCTTTTCGACATCCGCTACGTACTCTTTTAGGGATTTTCCGTTTTCTCCGTCCATAGATTTAGGTCATCTACTTATATCATTGGTTTTTTTGGTTTCAGAAAATTTTATAAACTCAAATATGAGAAATTTTATTTTAAAAACACCATAGTGTTAATATATTTCTCTTAAACAATGCAATAATAAAAGAAACGGGGGACAAAAAAATCCCGGTTTACAAGGATTTTCACTCAAAAAGCACCTATTGAAAATAGAACTTGCACGCGTTTGTAACACGCGCAATGCTATTAAGTTAAGGAATTTTAATGTCTATAGGGTTTTCAAATAAAGTTTTACGAACTTTGTTGAAAACTCTTTGCTTGCTCCAGAGGAGCAACCTCTTTATAGAAAAAACACAATCTAAGATTTAGAAGCGCGCCAATATAGCTGTTATAAAATGTAGAAACCTAATTTGGCGCGCAATAGAAGAAACTATTTATAGTTTAGTTTTGTTGCGCACCATACAGCTGTTGTTCATTTAATTATTTTTGTGCTTGGTGTGCTTATTTTTATTTCAACTTGTATCCTATAAACAGGACACTCGCCAAGCGAGTTAAAATTCCACTAGTTCCAGCAAACTCACGTTTAATGTTATTAAGTTAAGGAAAATATAAACGCCGACAGGTCTCTTCAAGAAGCTGTCTGGTTATAAGTTTTGTTTGACCTGACCGCATTTGCAAAATCGGTTAGTCATAAACAACATTGAATAATTTTTTCGTATTTATCAATTCAAATCATTGAATGAAATAACTTTACGACTTCAAAAACCAACTAATACATATTCAATGAAAAAAGTTTTAATTATAATGCTTGTAATGGCATCGTGTATGCAATTGCAAAGCCAGGACAGGTTTATCAGGCGCAATGGGCAAGACCTGTTCCTGAACGGCATGAATTTGGCATGGATGAGCTATGCCAATGACTTAGGGGCTTTTAATGAAGCCGCATTTATCAAGGCAGTAACCTCTATCCGCGAATCAGGCGGAAACACCATCCGCTGGTGGCTACATGTTAATGGGCAGAACAGCCCGCAGTTTACAGGTGATAAAGTCAGCGGCATAAGCCAGACAAACCTCGCAAACCTCAAACGGGCATTGGACATAGCAGCCGAAAATGGCGTTGTCCTTGACTTATGTTTATGGTCTTTCGGGATGCTGGACAAAACTTATACTGCCGCAGTTCTCGACAGAAATACTAAACTGCTTACCGATACGGCATATACCAATGCATACATACGCAATGCATTATTGCCCATGGTACGATATGTCAAAAACCATCCGGGATTGCTTTGCTGGGAGGTATTCAACGAACCCGAAGGCATGTCAACCGAATACGGATGGTCAGATTACCAACATGTAAATATGTCGTATATCCAAAAGTTTGTAAACCTTGTAGCCGGTGCAATACACAGAGAAGACTCAACATTAAAAGTATCAAACGGGACTGTGACGCTCCGAACAGCCACAGACATGGACGGGTTTACCAATTTTTACCGTCCGGACAGGTTGATAAAAGCCGGGGGCGATTCATTAGGCACACTGGACTTTTACATGGTACACTATTACACAGCAAACGGAACGCAATATTCGCCGTTCAGGAAACCGGCCAGCTACTGGAAACTCGATAAACCGCTGGTCATAGGTGAATTTTCGGCAAAAGGGATCACCGAAGCCGGCGCTCCCGCACAAACCCCTGAAGAACTATACAATTGGGCTTATGACCAAGGCTATGCCGGGGCACTATCCTGGACCTACACCAACCACGATGGTAATGGCGGATTGCCCGATTGTGGCGCTGCCATGCTGAAAATAGCTTTTAACCACAGCGACCATGTTATTCTGAAAGACGCCAAGCCCTTCAACTTCAACCCCTACCAAAAAAAACCGCTTTATATAGGCTGGAAATATAAAGGCACAAAAGATACCATACGAATATCGCCGCTTTTAGCTTATATTACTGATAAAGAAGACAGTTCGCTGCTTACATTCACAGTGAAAAGCACAACAAACCCGGTTGCAGCAAATATAAAAAGCAATGATACGTTAGAGCTTATTTCATCAGAGGCTACCGAAGCAGGGGTTTATACAACGTTAATAACAGCAACAGATACGGGAAATAAGTCTATAACTTTACCAGTATTTATGAGCGTTATAGATACAACATCCGATGATGTTCTTCTAAACAGGCCACTGTATGTTTCGAGCATTGAAAGCACGCAATATTACGGACATTTCGCCAACGACAACAGCGATACTACCCGCTTTTCAACAGAATACGCCGACAACCAAAGTATGTTATTTGTCCTTGACAAAGAATACACCCTGCAAAGGATGTTGATGAAATGGGAAGCCGCTTATGGCAAAGCATACAGCATCGAATTGTCCACAGACAGCGCCAATTGGACAAAGGTTTATTCATGCACCAATGAAAACGGGGGTTATGACAAAATTGTTTTTTCGCCAACAAAAGCAAAATATGTAAAAGTAAACTTAGAAAAACGTGGCACACAATGGGGCTTTTCATTATTCACCATTCAGGCTTTTGAAGATGCCATAGCCAACAACGCCCCATACTTTTTACCAAAAATAAGTGACACCACATTTTACACCCGTACCAGGTTCACGTTGAATTTGTCGCAATCAGCCAAAGACAGCGATTTGGGAGACCGCATCAAATACCGTTTAGCTTTGTTGAACAATGCAAACTTACCAACTTTTATCACTTTTAATGACTCAACCTATGTATTGACCGGAAGGCCTACCAGCACAGACACCACAGTGTTGACATTTGTAATAACAGCAACAGATATCGAAGGAGCAGAGGCTACTGATACTTTTTCTGTAAAAATTACCCAGAAAACAGCCATTGAAAATATTGCCCGGAACAATGTCAGGCTGTATCCAAACCCGGTTTCAGACAAGCTCATCATTGAAAATGCTGAAAACATTGATTGCATTTTGATATTCAGCACAGACGGAAAGCTATTGAACAAATACGCTGTCAAAACTTCCGTTTTGAATGGTAAATATGAACTTTATTTGGGGCAACTGAATGCAGGTAATTATTTAGTACATTTGCAATCGAAATCGGGCAATACAATAGCCCCAATAACAGTAATAAAATAATCGGCCATGCATGAACTTTCGATAGCACAATCTGTCATTGATACCATCAAAAAAAATGTACCATCGGATTTGCTGCCGAAAGCAGATAAAGTAAAGCTGCAAATTGGCACGCTGTCAGGAATAGAGCTGGATGCACTGACCTATTCATTTGGGATACTGGTGCAGAACACAGCATTTCCACAGCTCGCAATGGAAATTGACCTCAAGGAAGGAAAAGGCCAATGCCAGGCTTGCGGAACCGAATTCACATACAACAAATATGGAATCCCCTGCCCTCAGTGCGGGGGATTTTCTATTAAAATAATTGATGGCAAACAGATGAAAATCATCAACATAACCATGAAATAAGTGTTTAGAGAAGTATGTCGATAAATTTCGTTATGTTTACATGATTTTAATGCTATGACAAACTTAAGTTCCATACGCCTTCCGGTCGAAAAAGAAATCGCTGCATTTGAAAAGCATTTCTCAGATAGCCTTGATACTCAAATCCCACTGTTGGATACCATTACCAACTATTTGTTACGCCAAAAAGGAAAGCAAATAAGGCCGCTGTTTGTCTTCCTCACGGCCAAGACATTGGCAGAGCCTACAGAATCAACGTTTCATGCTGCAACATTCATAGAACTCTTACATACCGCCACTTTGATACACGATGATGTAGTAGATGAGTCATATCAGCGTCGCAACCACTTTAGCATCAACGCTATATGGAAAAGCAAGGTAGCTGTGCTCGTGGGCGATTACTTTTTGTCCAAAGGCCTTTTACTTTCAGTAAAACATAAAGAGTTTGAATTGCTCGAAGCAATTTCACAAGCCGTTCGTGAGATGAGCGAAGGCGAGCTGATGCAGATACAGACTTCTAAAAAGTCCATTTTAAAAGTTGAAAATTATTTTGAAATCATCCGCAAAAAAACAGCTTCACTGATTGCCTCATGTTGCGCCTGTGGCGCTATATCTGTCAAAGCAGACGAACAGACCATTGAAAAAATGCGCCAGTTTGGCTTTTACATTGGTTCTGCTTTCCAAATCAAAGACGACCTGCTCGATTACCAGGAAAAAGACCTGATTGGCAAGCCAAAAGGCAATGATATCAAGGAAAAGAAATATACCTTGCCTTTTATATTGGCCGTTCAAAACAATCAGAAAGAAAAAAGCCGCATTTTAAGGCTTTTCAACCAATCACATAAACCCACAGAAACCATTGAGGAAATCAGCAAATTCGTGATAGATAACAACGGCATTGCAGATTCTATCAAGTACATGAACGAATTCCGCTCAAAAGCTTTAGATATCCTTTCGGAATTCCCTGACAATGAAGCAAAAAAGTCGCTGATACTATTGGTGGATTATATCATTGAGCGGAAGCATTAAGATAATCCTTCAGAATAATCCCTTCGTTCGGCTAAGGCTCTGCCTTAGTCGTAAGTATTTCATCAGGCTAAAGCCTGTAAAGATAAGAACAGCTGAGGCCGAAGCCTCAGCCGAACGAGAGAATAATTTTATCTCTAAACCTCCCATCCCTCCTTAAAAAGGAGGGCTAACAAAGTTGTGTAAAGCTAAAAAGCACTGCTCTGTTAAAGCCCCTTTTTAAGAGCCTGTCCCGTCTTAGGCGGGAGGTTTGGGGTTAATAAGAACCTTAGCTTGACCGCTATACGAACAGAAATACACAACTGCAAACAACTCAAAAAATAATTGTAAACGATTCGTTATTGGTGTAATTTTGCACCAAAACAAACTTATGACAAGACAATGCATATCGTTCACAAAACCAAATGATGAATGGCTAAAACTACAAGTGGACAGCAAAGAATATTCAAGTAAAAGTGAAGTGGTCAACGATTTGATTAGACAAGCTCGTAAACAGCAGGTGCAGATTGATTTGATCAGAGCAAAACTAGATAAGTCTGAGGCAAGCGGATTTACCGATTTATCAAAAGAACAAATTTTAAAACAATCAAAGGCTTCACTTAATGGTTAAATATAAACTGAGCAATGAGGCCAAGGAAGATCTGATAAGAATTCATCATTACGGAGTTGAAAAGTTTGAAATTACTCAAGCTGATGAATATTTTGATGCATTTTTTGAATATTTCGACATTATTGCCCAGCGGCCACTTTCATTTGAATCTGTCGATTATATTAAAAAAGGATATAGACGATGCGTCTGCGGGGTAGATAGTATCTATTTCCGAATAGAATATGGAACCGTAGAAATCGTTCAGCGTAGCTTGTCGTTAAAAGCGGTTCATTACTAAAAATAAGTATTTACAGCAAATTCAAATTGATTAATAAAGCTCAAAAATCAAAATAAATGAGCTTATTATTAAAAAAACATGAGCTATAAAGGTCAAAGTTTTATTCTCCTGCTGCTTCTGATTTTGGTAACAGATTTTCGTGAGCTGACAGCTTTTAGCACTTCAATTCTTTGCGGGGTAATACGATAAATAATCAAATAAGAACCGATAATAATATTTCGGTACATTTTACTTTTTGTAGGTATCTGTCGGCATTCGGGGTAAGAAAGATAAGAAGTACTCAAGCACCGAATCATGGATAGAAGCTCAGACTTAAAAGATTCTGCAAGATTTTTCCCAAAAGTTTCATACCCATAAAGATAAATCTCCTGAATGTCATTTGCTGCTTCAGGAGAAATGATTACAAGCCTTTTTGGCGTATCCATTCCTCAAATTTGTTTTCAAATTCTTCAATAGTCATAAATGGGCCTTCTTCCGCTTTTTTAATAGCAGCCATAAACTCCTCATGAGTAACCTTACCAGGAACAGCCCAGTTTATTCGCTTTGATTCTTTTGTTTTCACCGACTTCATAATCAGTATTTTTTGTAAAGGTACAAAAGATTTGTGGTGAATATTTATCTACAAATTAATTATCTTTCCCCAGATGCTCTCTCAGTATTTTCGCCTTAGCCATCCCAATCACCTCAGCCAATTCTTCGAGAGAAGCCTGATGAATCGCTTCAGCTGATTTAAACTTAATGAAAAGTTCATTAACGGTCTTCTCCCCTATTCCTTTAATATTTTCAAACTCAGAATTCATCCAGGTATTGGAACGTTTATTGCGATGAAAAGTAATCCCAAAGCGGTGGGCTTCATTTCGGATATGTTGAATTACCTTTAAAACAGGGGATTTCTTGTCCACATACAACGGAATACTATCGCCAGGTTTGAATATCTCTTCCAAACGTTTGGCAATACTAATGATTTCAATCTTTCCAACTAAATTCAACTTGTCAAGGCTTTCAAGTGCAGCCCCTAACTGGCCTTTACCTCCATCGATAACGATAAGGTCAGGCAGTGGCGCATTTTCATCCAGTAACCTTTTGTAACGCCTGTAAACAATTTCCTTCATCGAAGCAAAATCGTCAATGCCAGTCACAGTCTTTATATTGAAATGCCGATAATCTTTCACTGAAGGTTTTCCATTCTTAAATACCACACAGGAAGCCACAGGGTTTGTACCTTGCAGGTTTGAGTTGTCAAAACATTCCATGTGCAGCGGAAGTTTTTCAAGGCACAAAACATCCTTCATTTGCTGGACTATAATATTGGCCTTAGCTCCTTTTTTCTCAGCCATCTCAGAAGATTGCTTCAGCTTTTCCTGCAGGAACATTTTTGAATTCCGCATGGACAGTTCAAGCAACTTAAGCTTATCGCCTGTCTTTGGAATAGTGTAAGTAATTCCTTGCATTTGCACATCCGGCATTTGCGAAACAACAATCTCCCTGGCATTGCTCGAAAGCTTTTCACGCATCTCCAAAATGGCCATAGACAAGATTTCACTAAGGTCTTCGTCAAGTTTTAATGAAGTAAACATAGAATGCACCTGAACGATTGCTCCATTTAACACCCGCAGATAATTCACTACCACCATTTTATCAGACGAAGCCAAAGAAAATACATCAACATTATGTATCGCAGGGTTAACAATGGTCGATTTGCTGCGATAATTGTCCAAAATAGCAATCTTTTCCTTTATCAGGTTGGCATTTTCAAAGTCAAGGTCTTTGGCAAAAGCATTCATCATTTGTTTCAGATGCTGGCTCACCTGGTTCAGGTTCCCTTTCAAAATATCCCTGATGGTCTGGATATTTTCCATATAGTCATCCAGCGACTGCTTGGCAATACAAGGCCCCAAACAATTGCCCATGTGAAATTCCAGACAAGGCTTGTACATTTTTCTGGTAATTTTGTCCAAAGACAAATCCAGCTTGCAGGTACGTAAAGGGAACAATTGCTTAATCAACGAAAGCAATGTTTTGACCATTACTGTAGAAGTAAATGGCCCAAAATATTCAGAACCATCCTTTATCAATTGCCGCGTATAGACTATACGGGGAAAAGTTTCACGCTTGATGGCAATCCAGGGAAAAGACTTATCGTCCTTGAGCAAAATATTGTACCGCGGTTGATATTCTTTTATCAGGTTATTCTCCAGAAGAAGGGCATCTGACTCAGAAGCCACAACAATAAACCGTATTTCATGAATATTGCGGACAAGGATACGAAGCTTGGCATTATCATGATGCTCTTTGGCAAAATAGGAAGATACCCTTTTCTTTAAATCCTTAGCCTTTCCCACATAAATAATCTTATGGTCAGCATTAAAATACTGATAAACCCCGGGCAAATGAGGCAAATTTTCAAGCGTCTTTTGTATTTCGGTCGATAGTTCCATGTTCAGCAAAATAAATCAACAAGTGAATATTCTGCAATTTTAAATAAGCCTTTATCCGTCAATTTTAATGTTGGAATAACCGATAAAGCTAAAAATGAAAGGTTCATAATAGGGCTGTGCAATGAACAGCCTGCTTCTGCAATTTTCTTTTCCAAGCGGTTAAAAGCTTCAGCAACCTCTTCAGCCGGCATGCCAGTCATAAGGCCTCCATATTTCAAAGGCAGAAATTCTTTTTCTTGTTCAGAAAAAAATGCCAGTCCTCCTTTGTTTTCAATAATAGTATTGACAGCACCAACAATATCTTCATCACGAACCCCAACTGCAATAATATTATGCGAATCATGAGCAACACTCGATGCTATTGCCCCGTATTTCAGCTTAAAACCCTTGACAAACGCAATGACCGGAGGTTTATTTTCATACCTGTTGCAAACAACAAGTTTAAGTATATCCTCTGAAACAGTTGATTCAAAATTATTTAAAGCATCATCAGGCCATTGATAAAGCAATTCATTGGTGATAATCTGTTTGTCGATTACCTCTATTACCCGCATAGACATACTTTTCTTTGCCATAAGCAAATCGTCAACAGCTATTTTCTTATCCCGAAATGGAAATACAAAACTTCCTGGTAAAGACTTTTGTTGAAAATGCATAGATGGTATCCCACGAAAATAAACTTCCTGAACATTAAAATCATTCAAATTGTCCACAACAATAAAATCAGCCTTATCCCCTACCCTCAAAAGACCGCAATCCATTTTATAATGCTGTACAGGATTGATACAAGCCACCTTCAAAATATCAAAAATATCGTAATCATGCCCGACAAGCCATTTCACAGAGCTTCGTATGCCACCCTCCAACAAATGGTCAGCATGGATATCATCCGAACAAAGCATCAAATCATCAGCACAATTAGTAAACAATGGGGCCAGATCTGCCAGATTTTGGGCAGCACTCCCATTGCGGATAAGTATTTTCATGCCATACTTGATTTTCTCCAGGGCTTCATGCACATTGGTACATTCATGGTCAGTACTTATCCCGGCATTAGCATATTTTATCAATTCTTGTCCCGAAAGGCCGGGAGCATGACCATCAATCGGGAATCCATATTTTTTGCTCAAAGACAACTTAGCCAAAACCTCTCTATCCTCATTAACAACGCCGACAAAGTTCATCATCTCAGCCAGGAAAAAAGCCCGTTTTGTTGAAAACAAATGCTCAATTTCCTTGCTTGAAAGAACTGCCCCTGACGAATCAAAAGGAGAAGCTGGCACACATGAAGGAGCACCAAACAAAAAATGAAAAGGCACATCCTTTGTACATTGCAACATGAAATCAATTCCATTAACCCCGGCTACATTGGCAATTTCATGAGGGTCGCAAACCGCTCCAACCACCCCATTTTTCAAAGCCGCTTTGGCAAATTCATTGGGCGTGAGCAAAGAGCTTTCGATATGCACGTGCGAGTCGATAAAACCTGGAAGAATATAATTGGAATAAATATTATCCTCTTCAACAATATCTTTGATATGACCTTTTTCAATCATCAAAGTGCCGGAAAATATTCTCTTGGAAAATACATCAACAATGTTTCCTGAAATTTTCATGGTGCAGATTTTTATTTAAAAATAATCAAAACTATTTAACTACCTCAAACCCTCATTGCCATCAACATAAGAAATTAATCTTAGTTTATAACATCCACCCCTACCCCCGCCAGCGTGGGACAGGTCGTATTTATTTTCTTCTAAACTACATTACATGCAATAAACGATTGTTGTTTCCATAAAATTGTTGATAAATACTATCCGCCGCAGGCTGAGGCAAAAATAGGGGGGGTGGATGTTGAATGCTGAAACTTTATTCATCCTCATAGCTTGACAGTTATGCCCAAAGAAATACTACCTCAACACTAAGCCTCAATCAAGCATTTTTTGAAAAATTGGAAAAACATTCGTTCATGTTCCACGTGGAACAAAATCACAACTTACTATTTATCAACAGTTTCAAAGTTACCAATTGAACAAATTTCTATCTTCAGCCCCAATGTTCCACGTGGAACATTTACCTGCCAATATGAATAAGGATTACATTGATGTCGGATGGAGAGATGCCAGGGATGCGAGAAGCTTGTCCAATGGTCTGCGGTGCATACTTTTTAAATTTTTGACGAGCTTCAATAGTAATGTTCAATCGTTCAAAATCAAAATTAGCAGGGATCTTTATTCCTTCTAATTTTTTTATTTTGTTGGCAATATTTTGCTCACGGTCGATATATCCCTGATACCTCAAAGCAATTTCTATTTCAAAAAGAAATTGCTCGTCAAGGCTAAAATTGTATTTCCCGAGATGATGAAGATGCTGAAATAAGCTTAATAACGTAAATTGCGGACGCATAGCAATTTCTCGTATTTTAACAGATTGCAAAATTGTAGTACATCCGTATTGCAAAAGAAAGGGATTGATCTCGTCAGGAAGAACAGAGTTTGAAGCTATATATTTCAAAACTATTTCTTTTTGTTCACTTTTATTAAGCCAATCTTTATACCTTTTTTCTGAGGCCAAACCAATTTTAAAACCTTTTTTTGTCAAACGATCATCAGCATTATCCTGACGTAGTAAAATACGAAATTCGGCACGTGAAGTAAACATGCGGTAAGGTTCATCAACACCTTTAGTAACCAAATCATCTATTAGCACCCCAATATAAGCTTCATCTCGGCTTAATATAAACGGTTCTTTCCCATTAATTTTTAAATGGGCATTAATCCCGGCCATTAAACCCTGACCTGCGGCTTCTTCATATCCTGTAGTACCATTGATTTGACCCGCAAAATATAAGTTTTCAATATATTTAGTTTCTAAAGTGTTTTTCAATTGAGTTGGAGGATAATAATCATACTCTATGGCATATCCCGGACGAAATATTTTAACATTTTCCAGTCCGACCATTTTTCGTAATGCCATATATTGAATATCCCAAGGCAGTGAAGAAGAAAAACCATTTAAATAATATTCATGAGTGTCTTCACCTTCTGGTTCCAAAAACAATTGATGCGCGTTTTTTTCAGCAAAAGTCACAATTTTATCTTCAATACTAGGGCAATAACGAGGGCCACGCCCTTTTATGATACCCCCGAAAAGAGGAGAATCATGAAAACCTGTCCGCAAAATATTGTGCACCTCCTCATTGGTATTGACAATATAACAAGGTAATTTTTTTAAAGCAGGTTTAACTTCATGTAAATAACTAAATTTACCTTCTTCAGATTCCTGAATTTGAAGTTTTGAAAAGTCAACAGTACGGCCATCAATACGAGCAGGTGTCCCGGTTTTCATTCGGCCAACTTCAAAACCTGCTAACTTTAAACATTCAGAAATACCCATACTGGCCGGTTCAGAAACACGACCTCCTGGAACGTGATTGCGACCCACATGAATAAGCCCGTTTTCAAAAGTACCAATAGTTAAAATAATAGCCTTGGCAAAAAATTTAACCCCAATAGTTGTTGTAACCCCAATAGCAACCCCATTTTCAATAATCAGGCCATTCACAGAATCTTGCCAAAAAAACAAATTAGGAATTGCTTCCAATGCTTTACGCCATTCGACCGAAAAAGCCACACGGTCGCATTGTGCACGAGGACTCCACATAGCAGGGCCTTTAGACCTGTTGAGCATACGAAACTGAATGGTACTTTTGTCAGTAATGATACCAGTTAAACCTCCGAGGGCATCAATTTCGCGAACAATCTGTCCTTTGGCTATGCCACCAATGGCAGGATTGCAAGACATTTGACCAAATTTGGTCATATCCATAGATATAAGCAACGTACTGGAACCCATATTGGCAGCAGCAGCAGCAGCTTCACAACCAGCATGGCCGGCACCAACAACTATTACATCATAACTTTCAATCATAAAGCTTTCTTAAATAAAAGTCTTCTTTCCTTCTCATCAAATTTCTTTCCCTGATACTTTTATCTTTATATCCGGCTAAATGTAAAACCCCATGAACCATAACCCTGTAAATTTCTTTTTGATAAGGGATAGCATTTTTATGGGCATAATATTTTACTGTATGTAACCCAATAAAAATATCCCCACCAATTTCATTCATTTGAGAATAATCAAACGTAATAACATCAGTAGGATAATGATGGTTCAAATATTTAATATTAAGAAGCCTGATATTTCTATCAGGCATAAATATGAAATTTATATTTTCAATTTTACAATGTTCAATACGTTCAATCATTCTGAATGTAGAGAACAATGCTTGGAAGGAAATGTGAAACCCAGGTAAATCCTTGTAAAAAAAATTAATGGACACTCAATTAATCTTAAATTTAAGGACCACTAAAGCCCCATTATTAAAAAATTCAATGTTATCGGATAAACGGGTCATAAGAAAAACACCACGCCCACTTACATTTTCAATATTTTCGGGAGCAGTTGGGTCAGGAATATTTTTATAATCAAAACCCTTGCCCTGATCTTTTATAGAAATTTCAAGAATGTTATTCTCACATTTGGCATTAATATTTACCATAAGTTGTTCATTCAGCTTATTGCCATGTATAATAGCATTATTTGCCCCTTCAAGGGTAGCAATAAGTAAATTTCCATATAACTCAGAATTTAATTTGCATTCTGATGAAATTTCATCTACAAATTTTTCTACCTGACGGAGATTTTCAATTTTTGAACTAATATCTATATTCTTTTCCATCTATACTCATTTTAAATGGATTATACTCAACAAAGTTAATAAAGGTTACCAAAATTATAATATTTATCATTAATACCAAATTTTATTTAACGAGAATATGACCAGCTAATTACAGATTTGATGTAAATTTTAAATATACAGTTACAACGCAGGTTTTGAAATATTATTGGTTCTTTAGCCAATAAATAGGGTTTTCTTTAGTAAATTCTTTCCAAATTTCAAAATGCAGGTTAGCAGCACCATTTCCGGCCTCAACACAACTACAAAAACCAATCTTTTGATTAGTATCAACATTATCACCAACTTTAACAACCACCGAACTCAAATTTTGATACACCGAAAGATAATCACCATGCCTGATAATAATAGCAGTATTAGCTCCTTTAATAGCAAAAATTTTAGATACCACACCTTTAAAAATACATTTTACAGGTTGGTTACAATCAAACGAAATATCAATACCAAAATTATTGATTTTGACCCCGCTCAAATAAGGATGTTTATGTTCTCCAAAATAAGAATAAACAGTACCATTTGCGACAGGCCAAGGCAATTTGTTTTTGTTTTTTGAAAATTCATTTGACAACAAAACAACTTCCTCTGTTTGTTTTTTATCCATGTTGGCTTTTTTTCGGGCTTCTTCTTCGATAATGCGATAAATTTCAGCCTCAATTTTTTTCTTAACAAGGTTTAATGTTTCTAATTCTTTTTTGAACTTGTTAATTTTCTTTTTATTTTCAACAATTGTGGCAGATAATAAGCTTTTATCCTTTTCAAGTTTTCGTTTTTCGTCCTCTCGTAAAGCCAAAACATTGGCTTTATCTTTTCGTACCGACAACAAATAAGAAACAGAACGTTTCAGGGTATCAACCTCAGTAACAATTTCTTTTAACAAAATACGGCGATGCTCCGTAAACTGGCGAAAGTAATATAAGCGACGATAAGCCTGGTTAAAAGACTGAGAAGATAATAAAAACATCAAAAAATTATAATCTTTGAAATGAAAATAGATTTGATAGATAGTTTTTGCATATTCAGCTTTAAGGCTTGATATTTCATTTTTTCGGAAATCAATATTACCATTTAAATAAACAATTTGTGAATCTAAAGACTCAACCTGATAGTTGAGGTTTTCAATAATTTCATTACGCAAAACAATTTTACGGTCAATTAACTCAATAGCATTCATATTGCTTTGGGTAGCTTCATTAGTTTTACTAATCAGCTTTTCTATCCGGTCAATTTCTTCAATTTTTTTTAAACGTTCTTTCTCAAGGTCTTTCTGACGCTGACCGCTAACAAATAAAGAAAAGAGACTGAACAATATTATTAAGAAATTCTTCATCTTTTAATCAATAGAAACCTTAATTTCATCAGAAATAGTAAATTGTTTCACTTTAATTCTTCCGTTGAGCAATACATACTTGTTAACTAATAGTTGTGTAAATTTACTATTTACCTCACACAATAAACTAACAGAATACTTAAAGTTGTCAGGATTAACAATTTTATCAACTTTATACGGCACATTGGCGCTTACACTCAGTCCATTAATCAGTAAATCATCCAGTAAATAATATAAAAAGCAATCATCAAAAAGTTTTTGGTAAACCGGGGAAATGTCCACAAACGAACTTTTAATATGAACTGAATCTTTATAAGCAATAATATCAGCAACTTTAACTGCCCCATCGATATAAACCTTTAAATAAAGAACAGAATCACTTTTGCGAAAAGCAACTGAATAAAGCTCTTTATTAAAATTCACGGTAACAGTGCCAGAATTAGTCGTCGAACCAACAGACTTTTTGGACACAGAACATGAAAACAAACAAATACAGCAGGACAATATGCAAAATACCTTGTTCAAAGCTATTTACATTTAATATCTGAAACTAATTTATCCTGAAATTTCTGTCCTAAATTTTTTTTCAAAGCTTTTAAAGCTTTGGCAGCCAAACCCTTTTCATTAGTACAAACCGAAATAGCATACAAATGCAGATAAACATCTTTAGAAAAATACTTCGAATACTTTATTGTTTCTTTAATATAAAAAAGGGCATCTGTATAATTACCGAGTTTAAAACAAATCCAGGCATAAGTATCAAGGAAAGTCGGGTTTTTAGGTTCAGCAGTAATAGTCAAACGCGACATTTCAGCAGCTTTGATCAAATCAACTCCTTTTTCAGCCAAATAATAAGCCAAGTTGTTATAAAGCAAATTATCAGGTTTGTATTTTTTGAAAACTTCAGCATAAACAACAATAGCCGAGTCAAGGTTGCCAGACATATAATATGAATCGCCTAAACCCAATAAGAAATTGCGCTGTAACTGGTCATTATCAAACTTCGTATTTTGTAAACCATTAAGATAAATATTTACAGCCAATTTATAATTTTCTTTACTATAAGCAGCAATAGCAGCCATATACACCATAAAAGCACTCACACCTACTGTAGCTTCGGCATTTTTATAATACCATAAAGTACTGTCAAATTGGGACGAATTATTGAAATAATAAAGCAAGCGCTCCCAGGTACGGAGTTCATTTTTATTTCCATTGTACAAGGCCTTAGTACACATCAAAGCTGATTTAAAATTGCGGTTTAATTCATAAAAATCGGCAAAAACATCAGCAAAACCAACATACAAGTTTACATTGACAGACTGTAAAACCTTTTCAATAAAAAAATACAATTTAGGTTCACGCTGAGATATAAAAGAAAGTTTAGAAAATACATCTTTCCTAAACTCAATACTTAACGAGTCATTAGTGATAGTTGAATATAATTTCTGCTGAAAAGCCTGAGAATTTTTGGTTTGAAACAAAAAATAAATATATCGGTACAAAATGTATGAATTTAAAGAATCTAACATCAAAGCCTCAGCATAGTATTTTTCGGCCAAAGACTTAGACTTCATCGAAAAATACAAATCACCATACTTAACCGCTATTTGTGCGTCAAAAGAATCAATTTTGACAAGTTTGTTTAAAATAGCTATCCCCTCTTTAGGTTTATCCATCTCATTAAATATATCAGCCAACATCAAACCTAGCTCACGTGTAAGACCATATTTTTGGTACAACTCGAAAAAAACATTGTTAGCCTCTTTAGTATTGCCAGAAAATTTAAGCATCAAGCCATAATCAAACATAATATCAGGGTCTTCTCCAAATTTATCAAGCAAATATTTATATTTTGCAGCGGCATGAATAAAATATCCATTCTCTTTCAATACATCAGCAAACAACAAGGCATACCAATAATTGCTACTATCTTTTTCAAAAGCTTTGCTGGCGTAAAAAATGGCATTACGTTGATCTTTACTTTTCATCATAATATCAGCCATCTCATAATAGCAGGCTAAACAAGTAGAATCAGCCCTAATTAACTTATCAAGCGTAACGGCAGCATTGTAATAATTACCAAGTTTTTTATTAGCAATAGCTTCAATAAAAAGAAATTGAACATCTTTTTTATTCGCCTGAGAAAAAGCAGTTGCACAAATACCAAAAGTGAAAATACTTATTAAAAGAAAAGTTATTTTTTTCATTTACAGTTATTTACCAGTATGACCAAATCCACCATGTCCACGTTCCGAATCAGCAATTTCTTCCACATCAACCCACTGAACAGTTTCATGTTTAGCAATAACCATCTGACAGATGCGATCACCATCAAAAATTTCAAATTCAGTATTTGATAGGTTTACCAATATAACTTTAATTTCGCCACGATAATCAGCATCAATAGTCCCGGGAGTATTAAGTACTGTAACCCCATGTTTAAAGGCTAAACCACTACGCGGACGTATTTGAGCCTCATAACCAACAGGCAACTCAATAAACAAACCAGTAGGGACCAAAACACGTTCCAACGGTTTCAACTTCAAAGGCGTATCAATGTTTGCACACAAATCCAAGCCGGCGCTATGAGCCGTTTGATATTGTGGCAAAGCATGTTTTGATTTATTAATCACTTTAACCTTCATATTATTTAATTATTAATTTTTTCAAGTTTTTAACGTAATTCCAAGTAACAAGCCATAAGTTTTCGGATTTCAATATCCAATAAACAAAAATGACCAGCAATAAATTATTTACTACAATTAAAAATGATAAATGTAAACTATTTAAAAACAAAATTATAAACAATCCTACTAAAAAGATTATCAAATATTTACCTATTCGTTTTACATCATAAGGAATAGAGTAATTTTTTGTTCCAAACCAATAACACAATAAAACCATGAGTAAATAAGAAATAAAGCGATTATAAGCAGCTGCCTGATATCCATACACAGGAACAAGGAAATAGTTCAAAATTATTGTTAATAAGCAACCAAAAACAATGAAATAAACGCCATACATGGTTTTCCCCGAAAGCTTATACCAAATAGAAAGATTGACATAAACACCCACCAAAACATTTGCACCAAGCACAACAGGGACAATAGAAAGACCAGACCAATATTTTTCACCAATGTAATATTTAAAAATAGAAATATTAGCCATAGTGAAAAGCACTACAACTAAGCAAACCAGGATGAAAAATTTCATTACCTGAGCCAACGTATCTTTTGACGATTTATCTTCCTGACGTTTAAAGAAAAAAGGCTCAGCAGCGAAACGAAAAGTTTGGGTAAAAACAACTAAAATAACCGCTATTTTGAGGTTTGCAAAGTAAATTCCCAAATCAGACATCGCATCATGCCCCACTGGAGAAAGATATTTAATAAACTGCCTGTCGATATTATCATTGATCATACCAGCCAAACCCGCAATTAACAATGGAAATGCATAAACCATCATTTTTTTCCATAGTCGAAAGTCAAATTTAAACTTGATTGGAAAATCCTTAATAAGAGTAAGAAATACAAATAAACTAGAAATAAGGTTAGCAATAAAAACATATTTTACATTCAACTCAAAATGAAAAACATGAAATTTACCAGACATCCACGGAAGAATTATTAGCAAAACAACATTTAATGCAACATTTACAACAACATTTAAAATTTTAAGAGTAGCAAATTTTAAAGCCTTATTATCATTCCGCAGTTTTACAAAAGGTATAGCACAAATAGCATCAAAAAATATAATCAAAATAAAATAAACAATATATTCAGGATTACCAGAATAATCAATAAATGCAGCAATATTTTTATTAAAAATTAAACCTAAAAATAAAAACAACGAAGAACTAAACAGTAAGGAAAAGAAAGCCGTGGAATAAACATTCCTAAATTCAGACTGGTTGCTGAATTTAAAAAAAGCAGTCTCCATACCATAAGTAACAATGATATTTAAAATTGCAACAATAGCATAAAGATCAGCAATAACACCATATTCATTAGGAAGAAAAATACGTGCATAAATAGGAACAAGCAAATAACTAAGGAAACGGGGAATAATACTACTTAACCCATAAACAAAAGCTTGACCTGCGAATTTCTTTATCTGGCTCAATCTTGTAAAAATTAGATGGCAAAAATATAATTACACAAAAGTATCAGAAAATAAAATATGTTAAATACTTATAACAACCATAAACAAGAAAATAAATAACTTTGTCATGCATTTTGATTAAAGAATTCAATAACCATTATAAGATGAAAGAAGCTATTTACCAACATTTGAAAGATGTAGATTCATACACAATCAATAATAGTGCGGAACTTGAAGAATTTCGTTTGAAATATTTGAGTAAAAAAGGCATCTTACAACAGTTATTTGAATCATTCAGGACAATACCAAACGAAGAAAAAAAAGAAATTGGAAAACTTATCAACGAACTGAAACAAAAAGTTGAAGGTAAATTTTCTGAAATCCAATCAAAACTTGAAGCAGATTCAACTGAAAATACAGCAATTGATTATACTCTTACACCCGTTTCAATGAAATTGGGCACCAGACACCCTTTGTCACAAGTACGTAATGAAATTACCTCAATATTCAAAACCCTGGGATTTACCATTTCAGAAGGTCCTGAAATAGAAGATGACTGGCATGTATTTTCGGCTTTAAACTTTGCAGAAGAACATCCGGCACGCGATATGCAAGATACTTTTTTTATAGAAAAGAACCCTGACATACTGCTTAGAACTCATACATCATCTGTACAAATCAGGGCAATGGAAACACAAAAACCACCATTGCGAATCATCATGCCAGGCAGGGTTTTCAGAAATGAAGCTATTTCGTACCGTGCACACTGTATCTTCCATCAAATAGAAGGCTTATATATCGATAAAAACGTTTCATTTGCAGACCTTAAGCAAACACTTCTCTACTTTGCCAAAGAACTGTTTGGTGCAGATACCAAGATACGTTTAAGGCCATCATACTTTCCATTTACCGAACCATCAGCAGAAATGGATGTTTCATGCTCTATTTGTAAAGGAAAAGGATGTAATGTTTGTAAACATTCAGGTTGGTTAGAAATACTTGGTTGTGGTATGGTTGACCCTAATGTTTTGGCCAATTGTGGAATTGACCCTAATGTTTACACTGGCTATGCTTTTGGTATGGGCATAGAACGCATTACAATGCTTAAATACGCTGTCAAAGACTTAAGGATGTACTTCGAGAACGACCTGAGGTTTTTGAATCAATTTTAAGCTCTTTCTAAGTCACATTTAAACTCCGCTCAATGTGACTTAAACTTCACTGAACAAATCGCTTTCGCCAAAGTATTTTCTCTTTATTCCTAACGCTTTGTAAGCTAATGGCGTAACCTCACGCCCACGGGGAGTACGCATCAAAAATCCTTCCTGGATAAGAAAAGGTTCATAAACTTCTTCAATAGTACCAGCATCTTCACCTATAGCAGTAGCAATAGTATTAAGCCCAACAGGCCCACCATTAAATTTTTCAATAATGGCAAGCAACAATTTATGGTCTATAAAATCAAGGCCATTAGAGTCAATATTCAATGCAGCCAGCGCATATTTGGCAATATCAAGGTCTATCCTGCCCTTTCCTTTAATTTGCGCAAAATCCCTGACACGTTTTAATAAAGCATTGGCAATACGAGGTGTCCCACGACTACGGCAAGCAATTTCGCCGGCTGATTCATGATCTATTTCAATATCCAAAATTTTAGCCGAACGAAGAACAATATTGGTCAATACATCTTTTGTATAATAATCTAAATGACAGGAAATACCAAACCTTGCCCTTAAAGGACTGGTAAGCAATCCGGCACGAGTAGTAGCCCCAATTAAAGTAAAAGGGTTCAGGTTAATCTGTACAGACCTGGCACTGGCACCTTTATCAATCATAATATCAATTACATAATCCTCCATAGCAGAATATAAATATTCCTCTACTACAGGAGACAAACGGTGGATTTCATCGATAAAAAGAACATCCCCCGTTTCAAGACTGGTAAGGATACCAGCCAAATCACCTGGTTTATCCAACACTGGGCCGGAAGTAATTTTCAGATTGACATTTAATTCATGGGCAATAATATTGGCCAAAGTAGTTTTACCCAAACCCGGAGGCCCATGAAACAATACATGGTCAAGTGTTTCTTTACGCAACAAAGCAGCCTGAACAAAGACTTTCAGGTTCTCAATAATTTTATCCTGTCCCTGAAACTTACTAAAATGATCAGGACGGATTTTTTTATCAAAATCTTTATCCGTTACAAACTTTTCTTTATTATACTCGAAATTATTATCCACTTATTTTGAAAGGTTTAACATCCGTTCAATACTCATTCTGGCTTTGTCAGCCAATTCATTATCAATATTCACTTCAAATATATCTTCTTTTAACGAACGATAAATCTTTTCGAGCGTAATTAACTTCATAAATTTACAATCGTTGCACCCACAGGTTGAATCTATAGGCGGGGCAGGAATAAGCACCTTATCCGGGCAACTCTTTTGCATCTGGTGTAAAATACCCGGTTCAGTGGCAACAATAAACTTCTTATGACTTGACTTTTGAACATAATCCAACATAGCTGCTGTCGAACCTATAAAATCTGATAAAATCTGAATTGGCTTTTTACATTCAGGATGACAAATCAGCCGGGCATCTTCATTTTCATCTTTGAGCTTTACAATCTTTTCCAACGAAAACTCTTCGTGCACGTGACAAGCGCCATCCCAAATAATCATTTCGCGGCCAGTGACATTGCTCAGATAATTTCCCAGATTGCGATCCGGGGCAAAAATAATTTGCTTGCCTTTTGGAATTGAATTAACCACCTTCACTGCATTGGACGAAGTACAAACAATATCGGTCAAAGCTTTGATTTCGGCAGAAGTATTGACATACGAAACTACAACTGCCTCAGGATATTTTTTCTTGAACCCGGCAAAATCTTTTGGATTGCAAGAATCAGCCAATGAACAACCAGCTTCAGGGTCAGGGATCAACACTTTCTTTTTTGGATTGATAATTTTTGCCGTTTCGGCCATAAAATAAACCCCGGCCAACACTATAACATCTGCTTCGGTTTTTTCAGCATATTGGGCCAAAGCCAGACTATCGCCAATAAAATCAGCAATATCCTGAACTTCAGGTACCTGGTAATAATGAGCAAGGATAACAGCATTTTTCTGTCTTTTCAACACATTAATCTGACTTATTAACTCATTATTATCCATATTTATTTTTTTTAATTTTTTAAACTTTAATGATGTTGATATTAATTAGCTGTTAACAATGTTTGAAAGTATTTTGCAAAAATATTGCATTTTACAAAATGAACCTTTTAAAAACATCTATTAACAAGAAACAAGAATACTAACCTTCTCGAAATCAGTACTGAAACAAAGTAATTAACAACTGTTAAGAGCTTTTGTTTGTTAAAATTTAGTGGCTTATTAACATGGTGAAAATGTTTAATAAACCTGCTCATAGCAGTTTGATAGAATACAATAACTATATTTTGAAAATGGAATTTAATGGTAATAGATAGCCGAAAACAAAAAAACAAGCAAAATGGAAGAATTTTCTAAAAAGCTATTAACAATAGTTTCAACATGGAGTTAACAAGAAAATAACAGAGAATTAAAAAAAACGCCGATACCTTCCGGTACCGAGGTAGTATAAAAAAGATTGTGTAAACACTCATAAAAGTAACCAGATAATGCTGCCCTGCGAAATGAAGCGCAGGCGTAGCCGGAGCGAAATGTAGCAGGGCAGCATTATCTTTGTAATAAT
>Ga0116186_1001312_pt1 | contig 25427 bp, 23 predicted proteins | sample AD_JPNNA4_MetaG_FD_89806 | JGI IMG/M metagenome (GOLD analysis project Ga0116186, IMG submission 89806) | Active sludge microbial communities of municipal wastewater-treating anaerobic digesters from Japan - AD_JPNNA4_MetaG | ecosystem: Engineered > Bioreactor > Anaerobic > Digestate | place...
ATGCCTATAGAAAAAATAGCTAAAGCTACAGGTATATCAGTAGAAGAAATAGAAAAACTAAAACAAATCCGTAATTGAAGTTAATGCCCTGATTATTCTAATATATCCAAACTTAATTTTATCCAAAAGAGAATAGTTTGTTATTACATCAAATCTCTTCAATTTATCATCTACGTAGCCCTTACTTTTTAATGGTCTCTTTTAAAACACGGAGACCATTAAAAAGTGAGGGCTGGTTTCTTCTACAAATTTTCATGAAAAATTGACCCCCGTAAAAAAAATATATCCCCGGATTCCACCTGAATTATTATTGTATATTAATCAAGAACAACATGATATAATAAGCATAGTTTTTAATACCTAATAAGATACAGTATTTCAGGGTAAAACCAGGTTATTTTAACCTGTATCATAAACGATGGTTTGTGAAGCATTATGTTAATAGGATATATTCGGGTTTCAAAATCTGATGGTTCCCAAATTCTTGATCTTCAACGAGATGCCCTTATGAGTGCCGATGTTAGTCCAGATCACATATATGAAGATCTTACTTCAGGTAAAAGAGATATGAGACCGGGCCTATCTGCCTGTATGAAGGCACTCAGACAGGGGGATGTTCTTGTTGTCTGGAAACTCGATCGACTTGGCCGTGATTTACGACATCTGGTTAATACAGTTCAAGAGCTTTCAGAAAGAGCAATAGGATTTAAAGTGCTTTCCGGTAAGGGAGCAAATATTGATACTACAACAGCCAGTGGAAAGTTCATTTTTGGTATATTTGCAGCTCTTGCCGAATTTGAACATGAACTTATACGGGAACGCACTAAAGCCGGTCTTGAAGCTGCCCGTGCACGTGGCCGTAAAGGAGGAAGAAAATTTGCTTTAACAAAAGCACAGGTCTGTCTTGCTCAGTCTGCTATGGAGGAAAAAGAAACCAGGGTGAGTGTTCTCTGTAAAGAACTTGGCATTACCCGTGCTACACTCTATCGTTATGTAAGTCCTGATGGAAAACTTCGGGCATATGGTGAACGTGTTCTTGCTTCCCGATAAAATATTGTTGAATAATGAAATCTCCGCTAATATAGAAATTTATCAACTTCGTGTCTACTTGCGTCAGATAAGTCCTCTCATCTGGCGACGAATTCTTGTCCGCAGTGACAGTACAATTGCCGATTTACATTATATATTACAAATAGCCTTTGGCTGGAGTGACTCATACCTTCATCAGTTTATAATAAGGGGTAAACGTTATGGTATTTCCCGGGATGGAGGTGTTATTTTTTCCGATGATCCTTATAAAATAGAACTGAAGGATTTTCATTTTCGTACCAGGGAGCGCTTCTTATATGAATATAATTTCTTTTCTCACTGGGAATATGAGATCCGTGTAGAAAAAATTGTACCGTTAAATCCAAAAAAGACATACCCGTTCTGTGTTGCTGGCGGCAGAACTGCTCCACCTGAAAACTGTGCAGGCCCCTGGGCATTCATGAGCCTCAAACAAAAATATTCTCTATTTTACATAGAAAGAAGGCTCTTCGAAATACTGAATGATAAAGAAGAATTTGAATACTGTCAGGAAGAGCTGAATTCTTTTAAATACTGGTTAAGGATTGAGCAGTTTGATCGACAGACTGTCAATAGATGGTTAAAACGTTATGGTTCTGGAGAAAAAGGCTGGGAAGAAGTATTTGAGGAGGTGTTGATATGAAAGTGAAGGTACAAATCATCATTGAATTCGGGACAAGTGATGTACCGGTTGTAGAAGAAATAGCCTGCTTGCAGAGAGATAAATTGTGTCCGGATTCTCTTGGACTTACTCTACAGGAAGGAAAAGATATTTTAAAAAACCTGCAGAAAAGTATGGTAATCAGTCAGGCCGAAGAACATATATCACAGGAAAGATTCTGTCAAAAATGTGGAGAACAACATTCCCTGAAAGGGAAAAACAAAATTACTTATCGTACTCCCTTCGGTAAATTAAAAATAATTAGTCCCAGGTTTTATAACTGTAACTGTGATAGTTCAAAAGGAAAAAGTTTCAGTCCTCTTGCAGAGAAGTTACCGGAACGCACTTCTCCTGAATTACTTTACCTTCAGAGTAAGTGGTCATCTCTTATGTCATATGGTTTAACCGTTGATTTACTTGAAGAGATCTTACCACTGAATACCAACGTAGCAAGCACTCTATCGAATACACAAAAAATTGCAGAACGTATTGAAAAGGAATTAGACGATGAAAAAACGATGTTTATTGAAGGCTGTGAAGGTGAATGGGACATGTTACCGGAACCAGGAGAACCTCTTGCAGTAGGAATTGACGGTGGATATATACATGGACGTGATGATAAAAATAGAAAAGCAGGATGCTTTGAAGTAATTGTCGGAAAAAGTATGCAGGAAAATCGAGAGAATAAACGCTTCGGATTTGTGAGTAATTATGATAAAAAACCGAAGCGACGATTGTATGAAATGTTAATGTCACAAGGATTGCAGATGAATCAGGCAATAACATTTCTTTCCGATGGAGGTGATACTGTTCGTGATTTACAACTTTATATGAGCCCCAATGCTGAACATATCCTGGATTGGTTTCATATTACAATGAGAATTACAGTTATAAAGCAAATGGCAAAGGGTTTTTCAACACACGAGATACTCAAGGATATTGAGGATGATATTGAAAGTGTAAAGTGGCATTTATGGCACGGAAATGTCTTTCGTGCATTACAATTACTGGAATATATGGAAGAGGATCTGTATTTTAATAAAAACAACATAAAGATTCAAAAATTATATAAGACTGTAAGTGAATTTCACGGATATATATCAAATAATAGAAACTTTATACCTAATTACCAGGATCGCTACTATTACGGGGAGTGTATTTCAACTTCCTTTGTAGAGTCAACAGTTAATGAAGTGATAAGTAAGAGAATGTGCAAAAAACAACAAATGAGATGGACTCAAAAAGGAGCACATTTGTTATTACAGGTGAGGACAAAGACATTGAATAATGAACTGAGAGAAAATTTTCAACGATGGTATCCTGAATTTCAGACCGGTGAGTATGTAGATAAAGAGGCTGCTTGATCTGTCAGCCCTCACTTTTTAATGGTCTCCAAACACGAATTGTTTCCGTACCCCGTTTACACATAAAAACTTCAAAGAAAAAGGAAATTTAATAGTAAGTAGAGAATTTGTAAAAAGTAAAAATCCACAAATATAAAAAAACTTAAAAAGGAATTATAAATGAATCAAAAACAACTTGAAGATTATCTATGGGGAGCTGCCAATATTCTCAGGGGAATAATTGATGCAGCCGACTTTAAACAATACATTTTTCCTTTACTATTCTTTAAACGTATCAGCGATGTCTGGGATGAAGAATACAAAATTGCCCTGGAAGAAAGTGGAAACGACCTGGACTATGCCAATTTCCGTGAAAACCATCGGTTTCAAATTCCGGAGGGTTGTCACTGGGAAGATGTCCGCAAAGTAACTGTCAATGTAGGAGAAGCACTTCAACAGGCTCTTAACGGCATTGAAAAAGCCAATTTTGAAATGCTCCATGATGTTTTCGGAGACGCTCAATGGACAAACAAAAGACGTATGAGTGATGAAAAACTTCTGGATCTTATTGAACATTTCAGCACAATGGAACTCACAGTTGCCGAAGTGCCTCACGACATCATGGGAGAAGGCTATGAATATCTGATTAAAAAATTTGCCGATGACAGCGGCCATACTGCTGCAGAATTTTACACTAACCGCACAGTAGTAAAACTAATGACCGGTATTACCAATCCACAGAGCGGAGAAAGTATTTATGATCCCACCTGTGGAAGCGGAGGCATCTTGCTCTCCAGTATCCTCCACGTAAAAGAACAGGGCAAAGAATACAGGACATTGAAACTATACGGACAGGAGCTCAATCTTATTACCTCTGCCATTGCCCGTATTAACATGTTTATGCACAATGTAGATGAATTTTTAATTGTCCAGGGCGACACACTGGAAAGCCCGCAGATTCTGGAAAATGATGAACTGAAACAATTTGATGTGATAATGGCAAATCCGCCTTACAGCGTCAAGAGATGGAATCAGAAAAAATGGATGAGTGATCCCTTCGGAAGAAATATCTGGGGAACACCGCCACAGGGATGTGCAGACTATGCTTTCCAGCAGCATATTATGAAGAGTTTAAACCCACTTACAGGCAGATGTGTTGTATTATGGCCTCACGGAGTTTTATTCAGAGATGCAGAAAGTGATATCCGAAAAAAAATGATTGAAGAAGATTATGTAGATGCAGTAATCGGTCTGGGAAAAAACCTCTTTTATAACAGCAGCATGGAAAGCTGCCTTCTGGTTTGCAGAATGAAAAAACCGGAAGAAAGAAAAGGGAAAATCATTTTTATCGATGGCAGAGAAGAAATCCATCTGGAACGAAGCAATGCATGGCTTGAACCGGAGCATATTAAAAAAATTGCCGGTGCTTACTGGCAGTTTAAGGATATAGAAGCTTTTGCCAGAGTAATGACCTGTAAGGAAGTAATGGAAAATAATGGTAATCTGAGTGTCCAGCTCTATGTAAAGCATGGACAGAATGATATAGAACATAATGTGGAAGAATTGATTGCTGAAGTAAAAGAGGGACAGAAGAAAGTTAATGAATCTCTGGAAGAATTGTTTAAGAAATTAAATGAAATAGGTATAGAAGCATGAAAGAGGAAATTCAGATAGTTAATCTTTATAATAAAATTGCCGGTTTAATACAGACGGCAAGGCAATCTATTGTCAGAACTATTGATCATACAATGGTTTATACCTATTTTGAGATAGGAAGAATGATCGTAGAAGATGAACAACAGGGTGAAGAAAGGGCTGAATATGGGAAATTAATTTTAGAAAGTCTGTCTAAAAGACTCACAAAAAATTTTGGACAGGGTTTTTCATCGGTAAATCTGCGTCAGATGCGAAGTTTCTTTCTGGCTTATCAGATTCAGCAGACAGTGTCTGCTGAATTACAAAGTACAGATAACAAAGAAAAAGTAGTTTCCTCAGAAATACTTCTGAAATCTGATGTGTCTGAACTCTGTCAGACATTACCTGTCAGATCACAGATGCCTGTTTTAAAACTGAGTTGGTCCCATTATTTAATATTAATGAGAATAGATGATATCTCAGAGAGAAGATTTTACGAGATAGAAGCCATTCAAAATAATTGGTCAGTGAGAGAATTAAAACGGAACTTCGATAGTGCCCTTTATCAGCGATTGGCCCTTAGCCTTGATAAAGAAAAAGTAAAACAGCTTGCTTTGCAGGGGCAACTCATTAATAAACCTGAAGATGCCATCAAAGATCCGTATATACTTGAATTTTTAAACCTGAAACCTCATAGTTCCTATTCTGAAACAGAATTAGAACAGGCCATTATTGATAAACTTCAACACTTCCTGAAAGAACTCGGTAAAGGCTTTATGTTTGTAGACAGACAGGAAAGAATTTCTTTTGATGAAAGACACTTTTATATAGATCTTGTATTTTACAACAGACTATTGCGGTGCTTTGTGTTGATTGATCTTAAAATAGGAGATTTAAAACATCAGGATCTCGGACAGATGCAGATGTATGTAAATTATTATGACCGTTTTGTAAAACTGCCGGAGGAAAATAAAACTGTTGGAATTGTTCTTTGCAGAGATAAAAGTGATACTCTGGTGGAAATTACTTTGCCGGAAGATAATGATCAGATATTTGCCAGTCGATATAAAACGGTGCTTCCTGATAAGGAAGAATTGAGAAAGCTATTGGATGATAAGGATTTTGAGGTATGATGAAGTTAAATAAGGATAAGTGGGAGAAAGTAATTTTGGGAGATGTATGCGAAAAAGCAAAAACTATAGATATACGCAAACAAACAGGTTCATTTAATTATATTGACATTGGTTCTATTGATTCTAGTTTAAAACGAATCAATTTAATTCAAACAATTTTTTGGACAGAAGCATCGTCAAGAGCCCGACAAATAGTAAAAAAATATGATACTCTATTTTCAACAGTTAGGGTTAATTTAGAAAGAATTGCTTTGATTACTGATGATATTCCAAATGCTATTGCATCAACTGGTTTTACTGTTATCCGTTCAAATGAAAAAGTAAATCCAATATTTTTATTTTATGTTTGTAGTTCACCAAATTTTATTACTAAACTAGCTGCATTACAAAAAGGAACAGCTTATCCAGCTGTTACTGATAAAATAGTTTTTAATCAAGAAATTCCACTTCCACCATTTAAAGAACAAAACCTTATTGCTTCTCTTTTTAAATCCATAGAAACAATAATTGAACAGGTAGAAATTCAGAAAAAAAATTTAAAATTATTAAGAAAAAATTTAATAAATAAACTTTCAAAAAAAAGTTTTCATTTTGGAAATTTAATTCAAAAGTCAAAATGTAAGGAAATCTCAATTAGAGAAGTTGCTAATGAAATATCTGATAGAACTGATAATCCATCAACATCAGGTTTTGAAAAGTTTGTTGGTCTTGAAGATTTTGAAAGTGGTGAACTGAAGATTCAGAAATATTCTTCAACAGAAAAACTAATATCTGCAATGAAACTATTTAAATCTGGAGATATATTATTTGCTAGAAGAAATGCTTATTTAAAAAGAGCTTCAATAGTAGATTTTGATGGTGTTTGTTCAGGAGACGCAATTGTAATGAGAGCCATAAAAACCATAATTGAGCCTCTATATTTAGTTTTAATAATGAACACAGATGAATTTTGGGATTTTGCAATATCAAATGCAGCCGGGACAATGTCAAAAAGGGTAAAGTGGAGAGATTTATCAACCTATATGTTCAACTTACCTGATTTAAATACACAGAAAAAGATTTTAAACGTATTTCAACAATTACAGACTACACAGGAACAACTCAAACATCAAAAGACTATTTTAAAAACCCTGAAACAAAAATTATTAAATGAGGTGCTGGGATGAGTGCTTTTACAGAATTAAACAGTGTAGAATATTTCATCATTCATCAGCTTACCGGTATCAACCTTAACAATGATCGTCATGGCATGGTAAAAGAAGACCCTGTTCCCTATGGAGGAAATGTAAAATGGAAATATATTCAGCCAGAACTTTTACAGAGAGAAATTACCGATGTTTCCCTGGAAAAAGAATTAAAAGAATCCCTTATTCGGCTCAATCCTGATATAAATAATAATCCTGAAAGAGCCGAAGAAATTATCCGTAAACTCAGGGCAGTTTTAATTTCTGTCGGTAATGTGGGACTGGTCCGTGCCAATGAAGAATTCGCCAGATGGCTCAGAGGCGAAATTACCATGCCTATCGGGAAAAAACATGAACATATCCCCGTTAAACTGATTGATTTTGAAGAAATAAACAACAATAGCTTTATCCTTACAAATCAATTTAAAATAAGAGCAAAAGAAACAAAAATTCCTGACATAGTGCTCTTTGTAAACGGTATCCCCCTTGTCGTAGGCGAGGCGAAAACACCTGTAAGACCGGCAGTAAGCTGGTTGGATGGTGCCCATGATATCCATGTCGTCTATGAAAATGCCGTTCCACAGCTATTTGTTCCCAATGTATTTTCCTTTGCTACAGAAGGTAAAGAACTCTTCATAGGCAGTGTAAGAACTCCTCTGGAATATTGGTCTCCCTGGAGGCTTGAAGATAAAGAAGACGAATTACATCAAATTATGGGCTTACAGGATATTGCCGGCCAGATAACTCATTTACTGAAACCATCCACGCTGCTTGATATTTTACAGTATTTCACTATTTATGCCACAAACAGCAAAAAGAAAAAGATCAAAGTCGTATGCCGTTACCAGCAATACGAAGGAGCCAATGCTATCGTTGAAAGGGTTAAAGAAGGAAAAATAAAAAAAGGATTAATCTGGCATTTCCAGGGTTCCGGCAAATCTTTACTTATGCTCTTTGCCGCTCAAAAAATGCGTAAACAGCAGGAACTTGGAAACCCTACAGTCATGATAGTAGTGGACAGAGTGGATCTGGACAGTCAGATTACTGCCACATTTAATACTGCCGAAGTTCCAAATATGGTCACAACAGACAATATCAAAGAGCTACACGATCTCCTGGAAAAAGATGCCAGAAAAATAATCATTACAATGATCCACAAATTTAAAGACACCTATCCCGATATGAACAAAAGAGAAAACCTCATTGTAATGGTAGACGAAGCCCATAGAACTCAGGAAGGCGACCTGGGACAGAAGATGAGAAGTGCCCTGCCAAACGCTTTTTTATTCGGCCTTACAGGAACACCGATAAATAAAGCGGATAAAAACACCTTCTGGGCTTTTGGTGCCGAAGAAGATAGAAGCGGTTACATGAGCCGCTACACCTTTCAGGATAGTATTAGAGACAATGCAACTCTCCCTCTGCACTTCGAACCAAGACTGCCTGATTATCACATAGACAGAGAAAATCTGGACATTGCTTTCAAAGAAATGGCAAATGATCTGACAGAAGAAGATAGAAACAAACTCAGCCAGAAAGCTGCAAAAATGGCAGTTTTTTTGAAATCCCCGGAAAGAGTAAAGACAATAGTCAAAGATATTGTTGAACATTTCCAAAAACATGTTGAACCGGAAGGTTTCAAAGCCATGATTGTAACACCTGACCGATATGCCTGTATACAGTACAAAGAGGAATTAGATAAATTACTTCCTGCTGAAAACAGCACAGTCGTTATCAGTACTTCAGCAAATGACGATTTCGAATTCAAGCAAAAATTCGCACTGGATAAAGACAGGCAGGAGAAGATAATAGAGAAATTCAATGATACTAATTCTCCTCTGAAATTTTTGATTGTAACAGCAAAACTCCTGACAGGGTTTGATGCTCCGGTTCTGCAAACCATGTATTTAGACAAATCCCTCAAAGATCATACCCTCCTGCAGGCAATTTGCCGGACAAATAGACTTTTTCCGAATAAAAACTTTGGAAGAATTGTAGATTATTTCGGTGTCTTCGATGATACAGCCAGTGCACTGGCTTTTGATGAAAAAACCGTACAGTCTGTTATAAGTAATCTCCAGGAATTACGGGATAAACTTCCCGGACAGATTAATCTCTGTTTATCTCACTTTCACGGTGTAGATCGTGAAATCCCGGGTTTCGAAGGATTACAGAACGCACAGGATTGTATCGGCACAAATGAAAAACGCGATGCCTTTGCAAAAGATTTCAATTTACTGGCAAAACTCTGGGAAGCCCTTTCACCTGACGCAGTTTTAAACCAGTATAGAAAAGACTATAAATGGCTGTCTCAGGTTTATACATCAGTAAAACCGACTTCTGATGATAATGGAAGATTATTATGGCATGCACTCGGAGCACAGACAACAGCACTTATTCATGAACATGTCCATGTCAGTGGTATAAACAAAGACATGGAAGAATTGATTTTAGATGCTGAAGTAATAGACAATTTAATGAATAAAAAAGATCCGAAAGATGCAGAAAAAATTATTAAAATCTTAACAAGCCGCCTGAGCAAACATAAAGGCAAACCTGTTTTCAAACAACTCGGTGAAAGACTGGAAGAATTGCGAAATAAAGCAGAGAAAGGCTTAATAAACAGCATTGAATTCATAAAACAGCTCTGCCAGCTTGCAAAAGAGACTTTACAGGCGGAAAAACAAAATGAAACCAGAGAAGAACAAAAATCAGCTAAAACAGCTTTAACAGAACTATTCCTCGAACTAAAAACCGATAAAACCCCGGCTATAGTAGAAAGAATTGTAAATGATATTGATGAAATAGTACGTCTTGTAAGATTCGATGGTTGGCAGAACACTATCCCTGGAGAAAGAGAAGTTCAAAAGTCTCTACGAAAAACTCTTTTAAAATATCAGTTACATAAAGACGAGGAACTTTTTAATAAGTCATATGAATATATAAAGGAATATTACTAATCCAAAAATTGCTTATTTAGCTACTATTTTGCAAGATCTAAAGCTATACCTTTCTTTAGTAACATAGGAGCAAAAACTTAATGAAAATTATAAAAGTTGAAATACACAATTACAGAAATCTTGATGGAGTGATAATTTCATTTGATGAAAACTGTAACTTTATTGTAGGAGAAAACAATTTGGGTAAATCTAATTTACTTTCATTGTTTAACATCCTATTTTCATCACGAGCATTCCATTTGGAAGATTTCAAAGATCCTGCAATAGCGATTGAAATTAATCTACAATTTAAACTAGCAGATATTGAAATTGGTCATTTTCAAGATTTGTTTGATGCTGATGATTACTCAGTCATTAACATAATAGCAAAACAGGAAAACACAGACGATAATATTGAGTTCTACCATAAAGAAACAAATACATTTATTTCTTCATCAATAGTAAAATGTATTAATTATATTCATTACGATTCATTGCGTAGCCCAATAGCTGAAATCAATTTTGATAAAGGTAAAGGGGTTGGACGTTTTCTAAAAAACATAGTTTCACAGTACGTTGAAGACAATAAAATAAGTGACAAAGATTTTCTTAAAAAGCTAAAAATTAAGACTTTACTTAAAGCAATAAATAATAAAATTACAAAAATTAAATCATTTAAAGATTTTAATATTTCTGCTATGCCTGATGATAACATTGAAAGTCTTTTATTTAAGATGATTATGCTGAAAGATGGTAAAGGTGAAAGCCTTACAAAATCAGGTTATGGATTGCAATTTCTTATTATGGTTATACTATATATTTTAGAGAAGATCCAAATAATCAAACAACAACGTAAAGATAGAGGTGTTTTTGAAGATGAGGCAGGTGGTAAATTTATATCATTAGTTTTAGGACTAGATGAACCCGAAATTCACCTACACCCATACATGCAAAGGTCACTTATAAAATACCTAAATGCTGTAATTAGCAATCAAAATAGAGACTTTCAACAACTTATCAAGGATCTTTTTGAAATAGATGGTTTTGTAGGGCAAATCATTGTTGCGACTCATTCACCAAATATTATTCTAAATGATTATACACAAATAGTAAGATTCTATCTAGAAAAAAACTTAACAAAGGTTATATCTGCCAAGCATTTAAAGATTGAAGAAAAACTACATAGACATTTATACATACATTTTCCTTTTATTAAAGAAGCATTTTTTTCTAGATGTGCAATCTTTGTAGAGGGCGATTCAGAATATGCAAGTTTCCTTCATTTTGCCCAAAAACTTTCAATTGATTTTGATGATATGGGTATTTGTATAATAAAGGCCAACGGTGATGCAATTCCACAATTAATTGAATTGGCAACTAATTTCGGTATACCATCTGTAGGTATTATAGATAAAGATAATGGTAATAGAAAAATTACATCTCCTAATCTTTACCAAACACGATTCAGAGATTTTGAAGAAGAGCTAATTCAAATATTAAATTCCGGTAACGAAGCCATCATAAGAGATATATTTATTACTTATGAATATTCAGGGGAAAATAAAATTATTAAAGTAGAATCTTTGAATAAATATGCATTTCACAAATATAAAGTAGTTACTTCTGATTTTACGTCAAATTTAAAATTATGTGATATAGACAAAACTGACAATGTTAAGTTGAAATCATATTATTTAACATGGTTATCTAAAGAAAAATCTTATCCATTAGGTAAGTTAATAGGAGAAAAACTTCCTGTTTCATGTATTCCAGCTATTTATAAAACCGTAATAAAACAAGCATATAAATTAGTTCGGAGTATATAAAATATGAATAAGATAAAACAAAAAATTATAAGTAAACATCAAGGAGATTCCAAACAGCTCGAAGCTATTTTTTCACCATCAGATAGGATATTAATAGAAGCTCCAGCCGGTTATGGTAAAACAAATTTGATGGTAAGCAAAATAGCTTATATGCTTGTTACTAAACAAATTCCCAATCCTAAAAAATTATTAGCACTTACTTTTAGCGTTAATGCTGCTTACAAGATCAAAAAAGATATTGAGCAACAAATTCCTGAGTTATTAAAAGAAACAGGGGTTAATATAAATATTAGAGATAAAGTATTTGTTTCAAATTATCATGGCTTGTGCAGAAATGTTATAAAAAAATACGGTTATAAATTTCATCCATCACTATTTGATATTGATAAACTGCAATCAATTGATGATAGCAACGAAAAACATTTAATACACTTAATTTCAGATTTATCTTACGTAAAACTCATGTTATCTTATAATAATGCTGTAAAAAAAAATAACGAAAAATTCTTACTAGATAATCTTGACTGTTACAATATGGTAGTTATTAATGAATTATTACCTAAACAGGTAATTACTTATAATGCAATTTTAACTCTTACTATTAAACTTTTTGATAATTATCCTAAAATTCTCGATTTTTATCAAAAATATTTCACTATTATTTTTGTAGATGAATATCAAGACACAAATAGATTAAGTTACTTCCTACTTCAAAAATTGATAACAAATAAAACGAAAGTTATTTTTTGTGGTGACTCATTGCAACGGATATACGGATTTATAGGTGCAATACCAAATCTACTTTTAGAATCCGAAAAAACATTCAACCTTACAAGAATTCAACTAAGCAAAAATTATAGATTTGCATCTAATAAACAAATGCTTCAATTGGATTTAAATATTAGAAGAAATGCTGAAAATCCATATACACCAAAAATAGAAGATAATTGTATTATTGATGTAAGCAACTACCATGATCAAGAAACTGAAGCAATAAATATAGTTGACAATGCTGTTTTCCTTACTCAAAATAATCCAACATCTAAAGTTTCTATATTAGTTAAACAAAGGGGCCCAAATATTAATTATATTATTAATACATTCAAGAATAAAAATATTCCTTATTTCTATGGGTTGTTTACTGATGAAGATATTGCATATGTCCAGTTTCACAGGCAATGTTTATTTATTTTTATTGAACTTATAAAAGTAAAAGAACAAATAACTAAAAAAATAGGCAGAGAACATATAAAGAAGATTATAGAATTTTATGATACAAAAACTGATTCGCTGATAGAATCTTTGATAAACCTATTAAATATTTTTTGGAAAAAAGTGTTTTCTGATTTCTCGTTTTTATCAAATGAAGAAAAAATTTTTTTATTAAAAGATACTTTTGAACACAATAGTTTAAAGCAATATATTGAATTTATTGATACAAGAATTATTATATCAACAGTACATGCTGCAAAGGGTTTGGAATGGGATTTTGTAATTCTCCCGGATATGGAACAAGATTTATTTCCTAACTGGAGTGGATTATGTATCAACTGTAATTGTAAAAAAGACTGTAATTTGGTAATTACAACAGATAATGAACAAAAATTTCTAGATGAATTAAGCGTTTTTTATGTTGCTGTAACAAGAGCAAAGAAGAAAGTCTATTTTACCACAAGTAAAACGCAAATTGATAATTATAATAATAAAAGAGTTAAGAATATAAGTTGTTTTCTGAAAATCCCAGGTATTGTTGTTAATAAAGGTTTATAGTGTTAGGATTCCTTTCTAACATAGAACATTTTACCATGTACCATGAAGACTAAAAGTATCCCTTATAGTAAATTACAACAGAATAAAAAGGAAGTTTAATATATTATATAGAATATTTTTTAACCCCAAAGGGAAATTTATATATTTGAGAACAATAGACAGCTTAATATACAACAGTTTATTTTAAAAATTTTCTATCGTCATTGATGAGTTTTACCATTGTGTATAAAGGAATAAATAATGGGATATGAACATCGTACACTGAAGGCTGCATGTGCAATATGCAAGAAACAAGTCTTATGGTCATGTAAAATATCAAACAAAATCCCTCGAACATGGAAATGTGAATGCGGAACACGCAACTATCTAACAGAGCCACCGAAATGGCCGGACCTTCCATTGGCACTCTACATTGGACATAAAAAAAACAAACGGTTGAAAATCCATCCTATACCCCCAAATATTCAAAATTCCGATTGGGCTCAGCCTTACTCAATTAGAAGTTTTTTATACCAAGCAAGTCGCTCTCTTGGTGGATGCTATTATATGTGTCGTGAGCGTGGTACTGTAATGGATCAAAAAATTTTTGCTGATTTTTGTTGTTCACCAGAATCATTAGAAAATTCCTGGGGAGATCCAGATGAATGGGAATGTCATATGGCAAATGGTTGGATTCATGGTTATGAACGTTGCGATCTCTGGGATCGAGTTGCTCAGCTTTGCCAAACCGATTCTGAGAGGCGCTTCCTTCACCAATACTTGGGTTATGTGAAAGATCGGCAATTCCCCATGCTGATCCCTCAAGCATGGGTAGGAATTGCAGATAGGAGACGACCGGACTTTGTCGCCTATATTCCTCTTCAATTCTGGAACTATAAGTGGATTGCCATCCAACTAGACGCAGCTCACAAAGAAGAACAACAGGAAGATGATATTCTGCGTAATAACAATATCGCAGATCACAATTATGAGGTATATTCTTTTAAACCGATAAAGGGCGGATATTATGAAGATGTCCGAATACTTGTAGAGCAAATTGATAAATTAATGCAAATTGCAGATAAGGATAGTTGGTCTGTTGCTTACGAAGTAAAGGTTAATCGTTACGAAGAAGAAATTGATGATATTCCTTTTTAGTTCCATTGAAACCTGTATCTTATGGTACCAATCAGAAAAAGAATCATATGATTTTGTATTCTAAAGTAGTTTTCCTTTGTAACATAAGGCATCCTTACTCTACGTCCACTACCCCCGAACGCCCCCAAAACCGCCCTGATCTCCCAAAATACCGTGCACGTTCACGCAAAAAATATCCTTCTACAGCACCGCATTCAGAGCCATTTTAGACCGGTTTTAAGGCAAAAAAGAGGCGTTCAGCTATGGAAAATAAATATTGCCAATATTAACGAAAGCGGTAAAATACCGTTTAAACGCCGGTATTTTGAAATATTGCCTTAATATGCTATTATAAACTCATCAGAACCAATTTCCTGCAGCAGGAAAGGGACCAACAACATAATAAGAGCAGAAAGGAGAAACACATGGAAGAACAGGACATAACAAATGTCATAGAAGAGATCAAAGACATACCGCCGGAGGATCTCACCAGAGAGATCAGAGACACACTAAGCGCCATCTATAAGAAACTTCTGGAGATTGACCCGCCGGTAAAAAAACTGGCAGTATTCGGAGGTAACTACATAAAACTCCTGGACATCCAGGACATCTGCTTTATCACAATAAATGATGATAGAAGAAGAGTCGTAACCTCTGACGGCAAAGAATGGTATCTGAAAGAAACCATGACAGTCCTCCAGAAGAGATTCAAAGACGATCCTAAAATAATGACGGTACACAGATCTTACATAGCAAACCTTCTTCAGGTAGATAAAATCTTCATGGGGACAGTGACTACCAGAAGAAATAGAAAATCCTCTACTATGCATCTCATGTTTAAAACCCTCCCGGAAGAAACTAAAGTTCCGGTAAGTGAAAACAACCAGACAAAAGTAAAAGAATATCTTGGAATAAAAACACCAAGTACTACCCTGGAAGAGCCGCTACCGGAAGGAGGAGAACAGCCGCCGCAATGAAAGAAGAAACAATAACAGTAGAACAGCTAAAAAAACTTGTAGGCCAGGAAGTAAACAGACAGCATAGAAAACACAGACCCCTTACTATACCAGAGTCTGAAGAAGGCTCCTATAAAACTCTTAACTCAGACAGCATACTTTATGCCTTCTTTGATAAAGAAAAGTCTACTATTGTAATGAAAGACGGAAAAAGGTATGAAACAACTCTAACCATAACAGAAATAGCTTACCTGTTAAGAGAAGAACCGGCATTTAAAATCACTCATAAAAACTACATTGTTAATATGTCTGAAGTATCCAGAAGCCACAAATACGGTAGAGACCACGGATTATCTTTTAAGGAGATTCCGGACATAGTACCTGTGACAGATGCCAATGAAAAAGAAATAGCAGAATATCTAAACATCAATGACCTTGCACTTTTAGACGGATACAAAAAATTAATGGCCATACTTTCAAAAAACAAAATAAGAGACTTTGACGAAGATATAACAACCTTTGACAGAGAAAGGTTATATAAAGAATTTTCAAAATCTTCAGGAGAGATAAACCTGACTAACCTCATGTATAATCTCATCTATCAGGCTTTTACCTGGATAAGAGAAGACAAAATGGAACCCATAGAAGGAAACATAAGATCCTTCTGGTATTCACATGTAAAAGTTGCACTGTCAACCCTGGATATGGTTAAAGAAAAAAACTATGACCTTATGATACAGTGCTTCAACAAATTCATCACTGAATGGAGAATAACAACCTATAAATCATTCGGTTTCTGGGATGCAAATTATTACGCAAATAAAATAGGAATAAAAAATTCCCATATAATCTTTATGGCAGAAAAGACAGGGCATCTCTTTATACTGGAAAAACTTCACAGAGAATACGATATAACTACAATAGCCCTGGGAGGACAGGGCTCATCGCTCAGCATAGAATATTTTGTAGATGCTATGGAAGAAGAGGAAATAGACAAGAAACAGACTTTTTATATCTTTTCATCGGTAGACTATGACCCGGCAGGCTATGAAATAAAAAGATCCTTTATTAACTCTCTTAAATACGAAGGAATTAAAAACATTAAAGTATTCGATATTGTTACCCTGGACAGGTTTACCCAGGAAGAAATACAGGGTAAAAAATATCCTCTCTTTGATGCAGGAGAAACACCGACTAAAGATTGGGAAACCAGGGTAAAAAAATGGGTAAGAATAACAGGCGGTATAGGCCCCAAAGAAGCACCATGGAAAGACAGGGCTTATGGAATAGAAGCAGACGCAATGATCAGGAAAATAAGAGAGGTATTCCTGGAACTTTCTAAACCTTATATGAAAAAATAATAATAGAACGGCACAAATTTTAAAGGAAAAGTTTATGAAAAAATTGCTTATTTCTTTACTTTTATTTCTTTTATCTTTTAACATATCCTTTGCAGAAGAACTTCCCGTATGTAAGGCAACAGTAGATAACAAATTAGAACTTGGTAAATATTGGGGGTGTTCCCTTGCCTGTGCTATGGGATGGACTATAAAATGCAGTTCCTGTCTGCCTTCACAGGAAAGTAATAAATATACGGAAGAAATGCTGAGTGACGGTAATTTTAATACTGCCTGGTGTGAAGGAGCAGAAGGTTATGGCGTAGGAGAATGGATAGAATTTCACCTTAAAAATCATCCCGGTAAAAATGCCGGGGAGACTTCTTTTAAAGGTATTAATATTGCCAACGGTTATCTTAAAAGTAAAGATATATGGAAAAAAAATTCAAGAGTAAAACAGTTCAGAATGGACATTAACAGTAAAGCCATCTGTTATATCAATCTTGCGGATTCTATGTTTGACCAGCAGGTCAAGTTTCCCGACTACTACTCTGTAGAACCCGGTGATGTTATACGTCTTACCATAACTGAAATTTATCCCGGTAGTCTTTACACAGACACCTGTATAACGGAAATTGTGCTCAAAGGAGCTCACTGAAATTGTAGTAAGTAAAAAAGTAAAATCAGCAGAACAAATTTCCCCTTTTCTTTTTTACTGATTCTCAAAAGACAATTTATTGATATTAAAACCCAGAGTATTACTGTGTTTTCACTCTACTTACAACTACCATTTCTAATAGAAGTTTTTCCTTAAAAGAAAAGCTTAAATATACTCTGAAAGAAGGACTTCTTCTATCTTTTAACGAATTTTGTTATTTTCCGATTTATTATTTTGACATAACAGGTGTTAACATTATGAAAAAAGATGATACATTAACAATTCCAGAAGTGGCAAAGATTACAGGCAAGTCAATTAACACGATATATCGAGAAATTAAGAAAAAAAAGCTAAAGGTTATAACAGTGACATTTCAAGGTAAAGAAGTCATTAGAGTAAAAAAACAAGAATTAGAAAGGTTTTGCAAAGACAACGACATAACATGGAATATCAACGACATGTCAGATGATAAAATAGGTTATATCAATGACATGTCAGACAATAAAACAGGTTATACCAATGACATGTCAGATATAATAAAACAAACAATTGACAAGACTTTAACACAGTTAACAAAACCAATAGAAGAACAGGCATTATTTATAGCAGGGGCATTAACTAAAGAGAATCAATTTCTCAAAGAAAAACTTGAGACTGTTTTAGAAGAAAATAAACAACTACAGGAACAGATAAAAGCACTACCAGGTCCAGTAGAGTCTATCCAGCAGGTCTTGATGGAAAATGCACAGAATCTCAATCTATTACAACAGGAAAAAGAAAAACTGCTAACACAGGTAGAAGAATATAAACCACTACGCTCACAACTAGAGGATACCACCCGGAAGCTTCAGGAAAAAGAGGATGCATTAAAGGAACAAGAAGTTAAACTGCTACAGGAGAAAGCAGAGGCAGAAGCCAGGATAAAAGCTGAAAAAGAAGAAGCAAATAAGCAAAAAGAAAAGTTAGAAGAAAAAATCAAACAAGAAGCTGAAGAAAAATCCATGGCAAAAGCTGAAGCAGAAGAAGCTCTGAAGCAATTAAAAGAATTACCAACTCCTGTAGAATCTATACACCAGATATTACTCGATAATGCCAATAATATAAAAGAATTAACTGAAGAAAGAGATAAATTCCAGACAGTATTAAAAGAACATGAAGCAACTATAAAAGAAAAAGAAAAAATACTGAAAGACATAGAAGAGCTTCGCAAACATGAGTTGGAAGATCTAAAAAAACAAACAGAGGAAGAGAAGGCCCGACTCAAGTCAGAGGCAGAAGAAAGAGAAAAGCAGATCGCTGAAGCCTGGAAGAAAGAACTGGAACTGGCGAAAAAACCATGGTGGAAGTTCTGGTAATAAGTAATTTATGATGGATATAAACCGGACAGATATAACCTTTCAAGAACTTTACAAAAAAGCAAAATCCGTAATCAATCCAAGAAAACTCTCCGAATACGCAGAAGCCGGCGGTGTCGGTGCCGCTATTCTTACAGAAAGCAAAATGGTATATACGGGCGTATGTATTGATACAGCGTGTTCTATGGGCCTCTGTGCAGAACATGCAGCAGCTGCTGCTATGGTAACTGCAGGAGAAAACAGGGTATTAAGAATGATTGCTGTTAACTGGGACGGAAAAATCTTACCTCCCTGTGGTCGTTGCCGTGAATATATAAGTCAGCTCCATAAAGATAATATTAATACTGAAGTCATGGTAAAAGAAGATATAATCGTAACCATACGGGAACTGTTGCCATATAACTGGCAATAAAACTCTTTATTTATATATCCTGATACAAAATCTAATACAGTTCATATATCCGATTTTATTATTTTACATATATTAAACATAAAAAATAATTTTTCCATAGAATCAGAAACAGGCAGCTTTTCACCGCCCGCTTCAATTAAATTAAGATGTATATTCGTCATAATATATTCCTTTCTTGTTTTTTACTTTAGATTGTTATATCCATTTTATAATCGGTTCAACTCCCCAGGTTTTAGCGAAATATCCAATATCTGTAAAAAACATCTCTGTCGCCTTCTTTCTTTGCTTTATCTCTTTCACTGAGGTAAGTATAACTTAAAGATGTGAAGAAGCTATGAAGAAGGTGAGAATATTCTATGAAGAAATTCAAAGAAACATTCTCCCTGTTTAGACCGAACCATCCGAAATCTTCATAACCCTCTATACCAGACTTTTCAAGGGTTCTGCAAAATCGTAAGAAACATTCTCCCTGTTTAGACCGAATTACATTTTTAATGTGGAAATACTGACTATTGTTTCCTATTTTAATATATATCTCCTCTTGGTCCTATTGCAGTTACTACTATTACTCCATTTTCTTTATCTACACGGAATATTACTCTTCTTCTACCTACACGTAAACTCCAATCTGGTCTACCTTCAAGTTGTTTTGTATTTTTCTGGTATGGCCCCTGTTCAAGAGTATCTATTGCTTTTTTAATCCTGGCCTGTTCCTGCGGTGGAAGTTTCTTTAAATCCTGTTCTGCAGTATGTGATATATGAACTGTCCAATTATCCGGCATCAGGTATTTCCTCTCTTACTTCCTTCCAATTTCTTGATTTACCTTGTAGATATTCATTCCACCCTTTATCAGAAAGCTCTATCTCTTCATGTGTTAATGGCTCATCTAATTTAACAGGTCTAAGGACTTTCTTTCTAGAGACATATCTGTTTTTATATTCTTTCTTACCTTTTTTAGTTTCCTTATACAGAGGATATTCTTTAATTTCATCGACATATTCAACTTTTAACCCGAGAACTCTGGCTAAAACAAACTGTCCCATAGATAAACCAGCATTATTTGCCATATTTTGAATTTGTTTATATTGTTCTGGTTCACAACTCACCCAGAACCTATTTCCTTTTTTAGTAATCATATATGCTATCACCCCCTTATATAATTATAAGATTATCTTAAAATTAAATCAATAAATTCTTAAGAATAAATCAACTATTTTCTATAAAATATATTGATAACATATCTGACTCTTCTGGTGTACGAAAACGATTCATACAATAAACAGCCACAATACAATTTTTAACACTCTATTGTACTTTTCGAGGAGATGGGTAAAACATTCAACATGGGGTAGTCGGACGTGCCACCGGGGGCAAAGTAAACAAAAATGCAGGGACAGTGGTAATGGATTTTGCCCAATCCCTCAAAAAGGCCGGTAGGATTTTCCAGAGCTATACTGCCCGGTAGTTTCTCTGATTACCGGCGTTTTTCGGTAAAAACTAAATCCGGTTATTAAAAACCTCCGATTATGATAAGTCATAAAATCCCTCAAACGGAAAAAATATCCCGCAGAAAAAAGTACAATACTAACTTAATAGGGCCTACGTGGAGAATTTAAGAAGAGTTCCCCATCCTGGCAGTTTTATCATGGAAACCATAAGTAACAAACTGTTTTACCATGCCACTTCGCAACTGCTAAAGAATGTAATTTTCTCAAAATGCTGCACTGCAAAACAGCTCTATTTTGCGTTTTAACGAGTTTCTTAAAACCTGTTAGTATAATTTATCATTTTCTAAAATTTGATAAGTCTAAAGCGAAATTAAAGGTTTTATATCACAATCTCAGGATAGGCTTTTTTAAATTCTGTTAATATAATATTTTCCAGTGCAATTTTCTTTGCTTCTCCTTCCATCATAAAAGAAAGTCCCTTTTGAATTTTCTTATCATTATTTACATTTGTTACAACAGCGTACAATTTATCAGGACAGGTTTTAGTAAGTGTAGTAAGGATCTCTTCAGTTGTAATAGAATCTTTCTCTTTCTTCCAGAATTCATTTACATATTTCCTTGTCTTTTCCACAGACGGAGCTGCACACTGAACAGTAACCGAATTATTAAAAGCATTGGGAGCAGTCTGGTTAAAAGGTGATACATTCTTTACTTTCTCATTATTCACGGAAGTAAGGAAATACCTGTCAGGTCTAATGGGATTATATTTACGTATTCTGTCCGTAATGTTCTGTGTAACAGTCTGAATCTGCTCTTTAGAAAATCCCTTAGAAGAGAGAACTTTATAACCTTCTGCTATAATCTCTGGAGAAATACTGAATCTTGATGTTTCCTGTGTATTTTCAACAGGAGCTGGGGAAGTAACAGCAGTAGAAGAAGCAGATTTAATGTCAGGTAGAATATTACCAAGAACAGAAAATTCACCTTTACCAGCTGCGCCGGCGGGGCGTAGTAAATTAATATCTGGTGTATTCGAGTTACTTTCTTTAGAATTTATAACCTTATTTTTTACTGAAGAACTACAATTAAGAGAGGTTTTCATGTTATTTTTTTCTGGTTGCTTTTTTCCTTTTTGATCTATATTTATAGTGGAATCTGTCGGATCTGATTCTTGATGATCTTTTATTGATATTGATTTTTGATTTGATACGGAATCGGTATCTAATTTAGCCTGATTAGATACGTTTTCTGTATCTGATTGTTTAAAATTAGATACATTTTTAGTTTTAGATTTATTAGATACATTTTTAGTATCTGATTCACTGAGCGACAAAATAACATTTATTCTTAAAGAGATTATACTCCCCTCACCTTTAACATGAGATTTTACCATACTTATACAGTCTTTCTTTTCCAATTTATTCAGAGCTGCAACAACATGAGGTTGGGCTATGCCAGTTTTATTAGCTAAATACCTGGATGCTAATTCTTTTGTTAAAGTCAATCTTGTATCAGGATAAAGATATGTTTCATCAGCAATGGCATCTATCACCTTATACTGATTACCTTTGAAAATTCTCCTCATAGCAGTTTTTAAGTTTAGAGGTACCGGGGAAAATTGATAATCGATTACATTACTCATAGTAAATATAACACTCCTTCTTATAAATATTGACAGCATAACAGGAGGAATGATATAATACTTGAAGTTCTTTTGGCTAAAAAAAACTTCAAATATCAACAGTTACAGCCCTGCCAGGGGCTATAATTGTTTTTACCACTTTTTCCTATTATTGTTATCTCTTGTTGCTTAATTCTACTGATAGCAAATTAAGGCAATACATTAAATTCTATATTCTATTTTCGTATTCCTTCATGTATGGTGTATTCATTTTGACATTTTTTTATTTTAATTTGAAATGTGAATAAATTTGGGTTTGAAAATTTGCATATGCAACCGTAACAACATGTAACAAAGCCAATCAATTACTACGGCAGCATAAGCACACTAAAAAATTACTACGAATTATAATTTCAATATCCCATAGCCCTCATATTTTCATCCACATCTTCCGTACAGTGCAGGTATATGACAGTAGTGGTGATATCTGCATGCCCCAAGAGTTTTTGCACTTTCGTAATAGACACACCTCTTTCCAGCATGTGAGTAGCAAAAGAATGTCTTAACCCATGGAAGGTAGTCCTTATCTTTAGCTTCTTCACGATCCTTGTAAAAGCCTGCTCCACATAGGGTATGGTAATAGCAAATCCTTTAAAATTTTCAACCCTATTCTTAAAATTAAGAGGCAAAAAAGCGATCCTTCCCGTGCCTTTCCCTTTTACTGATAATTTTATACTGTCGTTACATTTTATGTCCGACTTATTCAGATTCAAAATTTCCGATAACCTTAATCCGGAATAAAAACTCAGTTCAATGGCAAGTTTTAATTCCTTCCCTTTATCCGTTCGTGGAACACTCTGAAGAATCTGCCTTAACTGCTCCCTGGTAATAAGTTTATCCTGAACGGTTTTCACCCTTCTTTTCTCTCTTTTATGCCATTCCGGCCTGTAATCTATATCTATGCCGGCCCTCCCGGCCTTTTTTATAGCAGCCAGTGCCTGAAGATATCTGCTTTTAGATTTTATCTCCAGTTTCCCCTCTTCGATTAATTTTATAATAGATGAATATTCTTTTAATGTTTTTGGACTCATACTAAGACTGTAATAATCTTGAAACCGTTGCCATTTCTTGATCTCTATTTTTTCACTTTCCATAATCTCACTTCCTATGAAGAACTAATTATATATTAGTTAGTCATATTATAGCAGAAAAAATTAAAAAGATAAAATTTTTCTAAAAAAAACCTACCTCCTGGTAATCAGGATGTCATAAAAATCTCTGGGAGTTATAATTTTAATACTTTGATATGATTTCAGGTCAAGGAGATGATAATTACCGCTCACGATATAATCTGCACCTCCTGCAAGTGCACAGGCAGGAAAAATATTATCCGATAGATCTGTTTTTACCACATTCTCTATTTCGGTTACATTTACCTTGAAAGCAAATTCTTCTACATATTCAATATACTTTTTTATTTCATCTTCAGATAACTTATGTCTTTTTGCTATATTCGGATATCTGACCACTTTCTCCAGTTCTTCTAAAGCTTCTGTACAGATGCAGAGAATGAATTCTCCGGTAATCCATTTTCTTATAATTTGATTACAGATTCCACCCGAAGACAGAAGACCACTCACTAAAACATTGGTATCCAGAACGGCTCTGATCATTATTTATTCTTCCTCACTTCTTTAATTGCTTCCCTTATATCATTCTGAATATCTTCTTCTGTTACATTAGAATTACTCTGAGCTTTATCCAGTAAATTAAGAAAGCCTTTTTTCTTTAATTCCTGTTCTTCCAGAAATGATACAGGAACAATGGCAACCAGTGGTTTACCGTTCCGTTCGATAATATAACTGTCACTTCTTATACTTACTTCATTCATAATTTGTCCCAGGTTTTGCCTTGCTTTCATAGCACTTATTGTTTTAAGCATCTGAATTATCCTCCTAATATAATCATATTAATTATATCAACCAATATAATTATATCATATTTTAAAAGATAAATGTTGGTACATTTTTGATTGCCGCAGCCGGTGTAATTTTATTTGCCGATTTAACCGGCAATTTGCTGACAGGTCCGGCAAATCAAGCATAGATAGCTTGCTTACAGCGGGCAGACAAAATCCGGAGAAAGCAGATCCGAACTTTGTAAAGATAGGAGCTGCTGCAGGCCGAGTTTGCACATAGCAAGCAGGCAAAAGAGCAGAGGCATTGCAGAGCAGTATGAAAAGCAGATAAAAGACCTGCTGCAGGCCGAGTTTGCACATGGCATGCAGGCAAAAGAGCAGAGGCATTGCAGAGCAGTATGAAAAGCAGATAAAAGACCTGCTGCAGGCCGAGTTTGCACATGGCACGCAGGCAAAAGAGCATGAGCAGTGCAGAACAGCATGCGGAGCATGAGGAAAATGCAGCACGCAGCAGACAGAGCCGGGAGCAGCTATTACTTTTGCTGCAGGAGATATCCGGGGTGAGCAGCAAGGCCGTTATAACTGGCAGCCCGCCCTGCCCCCACCCTTTCAACCGAAGTATGATACTTTTAACGAAGTCAATCCGAAACCGAGGGAACCCACCCACAAAAAGCGGGCTCAAATTGCTATCGCAATTTGATTGCCGTGCCCGCCCACGCCCCCACGCACCCCTCACGGCAAAAAAAGCCTGCGGCTTTTTGCCCGCTTTTTGCCCCACCCTCTTAACCGTTCTTATCATTGTTGTCAGTTCGTTTATTGAAACCGATCATGAATAGCTCTGCAAAAGCCAGCAGATAAACGCTGATTTGCAGCAAAGCAAATTTAAGAATCATGACCCGATCCCAACCCAACCATCATGAAAATTTTTTCTGCTTGTTACAATTTCTTACAATTTGAAAAACCGTTGTTACAACCATACTATATACTTTAGATAGTGAAAGAAATAACAACAACTGAAATAAAAAAATTGAAATATAAAGGAGAAA
>Ga0116186_1001315_pt1 | contig 25371 bp, 16 predicted proteins | sample AD_JPNNA4_MetaG_FD_89806 | JGI IMG/M metagenome (GOLD analysis project Ga0116186, IMG submission 89806) | Active sludge microbial communities of municipal wastewater-treating anaerobic digesters from Japan - AD_JPNNA4_MetaG | ecosystem: Engineered > Bioreactor > Anaerobic > Digestate | place...
CGAGGGGCCCACCAAAAAGGGCCCGCTTGAAAGACCGAATCAACTCCAAAACCCTATCACTTCCCCATCAGCGCCGCGGGCCCCCGACCGACAAACCGGAAATGGGGCCCATCGGAAATGAAGGACGGACACACCGGACCTCGACATCACACCGGAATATCGATTGATATAGGTGATAACGGCCTGGAGAATGATTTTCTGGGCGCCCTTGTCCTGGACATCGATCATACTGCCATGCGTCATTTTCGGCATCGTGCCCATCCCCCTTTCGAACGTTCATTCATCACCCAGGGCTTCCAGCAACCCGGGCCATTTCTTTTCGATCTCCTCGAGAGCAGAGCGCAAGGACCAACGACTGCTAAACACGCCAACCCATTCCTCCTCGATCCAGCGGTCATTTTGATGCGGAGGTATCTGGACCGTCATATAGCCGGCCTTTTTCAGCCTGTTGTACATCATCTGCGCGGTTTTACACCGTGCGCTATGAATGATGACCATGGGACGATGGTCGGCCTTCGACAGCGAAGTTTCCAGCCATTCCACGACATCCATGCCATCGCCGGGCCAGGGCATTGTTTCACCCGGGCGGTAGAGATCATAATCGAGAGATATGAAGGCGACTTCCGTGATGTTCGCTTTCAACCATTCGATGGCGGCGCGGGCTTCATGCAAATACACCGGCGTATATACCTGATTCAAAGGCACGAGAGCCGCGGTCATCCGTTCGATGCGGGCAGGGTCGTTTTCTATGATGCATAGGTATCGGGTCTTACTCGAATCCTCCGGGTTTTCGATCATCGGCATCACCTCTTTCGATGCTTGTTACCCCCTTCATTTTGCCCAGGATATTTTCCCTTCATCCATACATTCGAAAATTCTCAGACAAAATTTCACAGTATCTGAAAAAAATATTCAGTGCCCTTCCTGGTATGTGGATTTTGATGTTTATCAAGGTGCGGAGACCCTGATTGGGTCGCTTTTTCGAAAAAGCGGTCGCCATTGATCTGAACGTTCATTCCGGCGATGAGCGGCTCCTTGCCTTGCTGCGGCCGCATATCGGCAAGGGAGGGAGGTATTCCGCCGTGACAAGGGCGAGGAACCGCTGGTCTGGATCGAAGCCGGGGGCTGACCCTGCTCGTCATCGCACCGCAGATATTATCAGATACTATATATAATACTACAATGCTGCTGTATGCCGGCCACTCGACGCTCGAATGGCCGCATTTGGTATGCCGAAGTTACCGTGATGTTCTTCAGCGAAACAATGTTCGGCAATCAAAGAGCCAGAAAGGGATGCTGGAGGACTTCCTTGACGTGCCACTGTCTGAAGGCATCTGCGGGTTTGTAGTCAGCGCGGGTGGGAACGCGGATTTTCCGTCCGAGGAAGCGGAGAAGCCATTCTTCCTTTCCCGGGCCGCTCGTTTCTTCCGACACGACGACCTGGAGCGATTCCGTCAATCCCCAGGCGCCGCGGTCGAAAAGCTTGTGATGAAGAGCGCAGAGGCAAAGACCGTTCGGCTCTTCGGCGGGACCACCCGCCTGATGCCATTTGATGTGGGCCGCCTCGACGCCGATCGGTGCGAGACCGAGCTGAAGGCCGAGGTCGCAAACACAACACCGATACTCGTATGCACGAAGGATTCGATGGCGGAATTCCGCATTTCTTTTCTGGCTAGCTAATGTAGCTGTATATATATCATTAGTGCTATCGATATCAATCCCGGCATTCGAACCCATCAGACATTCGAGTCCGGTTTCCAAAAGAAGATCTTCGTGATACGACTCGGGGAAGTGAGCAATGAGTATCGATCTGGCGACGTCCCTGATCAGCTTCGGATCTTTCTTCAGCGCATCATACACATCCGACGGGAAACCTCCGGCAGCATCGTTCTGAAGAAACAGACCGCGGCTGATTCCGGAGAAGTTCTTTTCATTTCTGAGGCGCTCAACGCAGGGGATTTCCCATAATCCGTCAGACTGCATGTACCAGAAGGGAAATTCCGGGTGATAGGAACGGCGATACGGTCCGAAGTCGCGAAGAAGTTTTGCAAGCTTCCGCTCGATATCGGCAAATCTGACGAGCCGTTCACTTCCTGCCGCGACTCTCCCGAGCGAAAGTAAAACCAGCAGAGGCTTGTGAGGAGCGCGCTGGTCTCCTCTCTTCCAGACTTTCAGCTTTGAAAAACGGCGAAGGATATCACTCCGCGTATTGTCAGGAATTACCACTCGTCTCATATGTTAGGCAACAGCTATCATGAGTAATATATAATTCCTCCAGACCGACAAGGCACAGCCGTTCGCCCTGAGCTTGTCGAAGGGCGAGTGCATTCGTGCTTCGACAAGCTCAGCACGAACGGTATCGAGTATGCGGGTGATTGTCGTGTTCCTTGTGACGAGTAGTACCATGTGGAACACTATACCGCGACCTGCCGAGATTCTCCAACGCCAGTACCGCCCGTCGGGATGTCGATACGCTCTTGATTATCAAGGAATACGAACGGTCGCATAGGGAACGCGAGTCAGACCGCGATCGCCCAGGAGCGTTTGCGCGTCAGACCTGAGCTTTTTCGCGCCGATGCAGGCCGTGAAGATCGGAAGCCTCGCGGTCAGGTGGTTTTCCTCGAGGCTGAAGCCCGTTTCCATTCGATCTGGGCGAAGGCGTTGTGGTTGTGAATGCTTTCCTGGTTGGTGGCCTTGATGGCGAACCAGGTTATCCGGGGGTCATTCTGCAGCCGTTGGGCGACATTCCGCACCATGTCTTCGACAAACGCAGGGTTGTCGTAGGCCAGCATCGTGACATGTCGTTCATCAGGTCGTTTGAGCATGGGGTAGACCGGCGCGGAGGCAGATTCTTCCGCAATCTGGATCAATTCTTCAATCCAGACGAGGTCTCGCAACCCGGAGCGCAACTTCCGGCAACGGACACGGATTTCGATGATTCCCCGCTGGTTGTGGGCCCCATATTCGCTGATCGATTTACTGCAGGGGCAAACGCTCGTCACGGGAACGGCGACGCCCAGGATAAAATCCTCCCTGTTGCCGTTGGCTTCCCCGATAAACAGGCATTCATAGTCCATGAGAGCCCTGGCCCTGGAAACCGGGGCCTCCCGTTCGAGAAAGTACGGGAATTCCACTTCGACGCGGGCTTTTTCGGCATCGAGGCGGGTCTTCAAATCCGCGAGGATCGTTGGAACCGTATTCATCGTAACCTCGCCCCGATGCCGGTTGAGGACCTCGATGAATCGACTCATGTGGGTCCCCTTGAACTGGTGAGGGAGGCTCACCGAAAGCGACACCTGGGCCACCGTTTCCTGGCGTCCCTGCGCCCGGTCGAGAACAGTGATGGGAATGCGCAACCCCGTGACCCCGACGTTGTCGAGCGGGATTGCCCGATGATCGCGCATGGATTGTGTATCGTGCAACGGCATGGCTGAAACTCTTTCTTCCGACGGCAAATCTCAAATTCCGGATCGGCAGATTGTAACCGAATTCCAGCCGGAAGCCAAGGTTGCCCTTGATCCGTCTTTCCCGACAGATCTCTCGGCGCCAGGCATCTCACGAATCCGTCGAACGATCGCGACTTGGTATAGAGACCTCTATTTCAGATTCGCGATGTTCTCATACATATTCGCTTCGGATGCATCCAGCACGCCTTTCTCATCCGGCGAGACGCGAGATTTTTGAAACATGACGAGAAGAAGGACCGGATGCCTGATATACTTCGAGAGGCGGAAGTACGCCTGGGAATACATCGTATCGCATGAACGACGGATCGCTTCCTTGCGTCCTGGTCGTCAACGATGCCGGCGTCGTTTCATCATGCATCTGGAAATTCCATGTTGAAGAAATAGGCGGATATCATGAGAGTACGCATGCTGGTCGCCCTTTTTGCGCTGGTCCTCGCGGTTCCAGACGCGGCGAGGTGTTTTGAACATGTCTTCAGATCAAGCGGGGAGCATCTCCTGGCTCCGAAGATTTCGGAGATTCGGCCGGCGTCGTTCAGGGTCGGGTGGGCGACGTATGCGTCGGCAGATGCGACGACGCATTACCAGGTGCGGATCGATCATGCGCTGTTCGGGGCGTCGCTGACGGGGGACCACGCACCTGGTCATCCGCTTCTGGAAGGGGCCGCCATCCGATCGTCTCGAAAGGCTCATGCGCGAGGTACAGTCCGCCTCGGCGCGATTCGACACGAGCTCCGTGCAGATCATCGATCTCGTGGCATACGCGATGCCGCTCACCCCGGGCCACGCATTCCGACTCGCACCGCCTGAACCGCCGGCCCTCGGTCGTATTCCCACCGAAACGGGCTTCTGCCTCATCATCGGCCACGACGGCACGATACGGACCGCATTTCCCATCACCTCCGCCGCCCGGTTCCAGGACGAGCTCACGAAAGACCTGACCTCACAGCCGCGGGCGGAGGATATCGAGCGGCTAAAATCCAGTTTCGAGGAACTTCATCGAATCATCCACTGAGACATTCAATACAATGATGCGCCCCCCGGAGAAATGAGGTCGACCCTTACGTTCCCTCTCGTATCCCCGTGATGCAAAACGGCCAGCCGTTTCCCCTGCATGACACTGGCTGTTTCAGGCGTTGCATGATATATTTGTTTGCAGACGCGAAGAAAAAGACATGCGTCTGTGCCGCCGGCTGATGAGCCCGATCATGTCCGTGCGGCAGTTCAGCACTATGAAGCGACGAGGAAGTTTGATGGACACACGTGCGTCAGACGCCATGGAACGATTCCATGCCGAGCAACGTCTCCGCGAGAGCGAGGAACGATACCGCGCCATCGCCGAACTGACCGGGGAATGGATCTGGACGATGGACCTCGAAGGCCGTCACACGTCGTCCAATGCGATGTTGCAGGCGATCCTGGGTTATTCTCCGGAGGAGTTCCTCGGGAAACCGGCCTTTCCGTTCATGCATCCGGATGACAGCGCCTGGGTCAAGGCGGAACTTTCGGGCCTTCTCGCCGAAAAGCGCGGTTGGCGGCGCTGGATCATCCGCTGGCGCCGCCGGGACGGAAATTATCTATATCTCGAGAGCAACGCCGAGCCGATCATCGACGGGGGCGGCCGCATGCTCGGATTCCGTGGTTCCGACCGCGACGTGACGGAACGCATCGTCTCCGCGCGGATGGAAAAAATCTATCACGACGTCGTTCACAATCTCTATTCCTGCAGGGATCTCCGCGAAGCGGCGGAAAAGGTGCTTCACGCAGGTCTTCAGCTCGACTGTGTCGACTGCGGCGGTTTCTATGTCGTCAACCATCGTACAGGCTCGCTCGAATTAATCGCGCATCACGGCTTGTCGAACGAGTATATCTCCGCCGTAACCCGGTTTGAGGCCGATTCGCCGCGCCTGAAAATGCTTCGAGACAGCGGGCCTCTCTACGTCAACCATCCGGAGTCTTTTCCGAATGACCGAGGAATCATCATGAGGGAACGCCTTCGCGGAATCGCCGTCATCCCGGTGAAGAGCGGCGATCGGCTCGTCGCCGTTCTCAACCTGGCTTCGCACGTGCATGACTCGATCCCGGCCGAGTCACGACGCTGCATCGAGATGATCGCTCTCCAGGCCGGAACGATGCTCCTGCGTTTACGGAGCGATCTCGCGTTGCGCGAGAACGAAGAAGTATTCCGGCAGTTCCTCGACCATAGTCCTGCATATATATATATCAAAGATGATACTCTGAAATATACCATTCTGAGCCGAAATCACGAGGGCCTTTTGGGAAAGCCTATTCCAGAAATGATCGGGAAGCAGGCGAATGACCTTTTCCCGCCGGAGGCGGCAGGCCGGATGAATGACGGCGATCGCATCGTTCTGCGTGAAGGCCGGGAGTTTTCCTATGAAACCCTGGTAAACGGCCGGTGGTATACGAACATCACCTTTCCCATCACGATCAGCGGAAATCCTCCGTCCGTCGCCGGATATTCCATCGATATCACCGACAGAAAAAACGCGGAAGCGGCAATATCGGCAGAAAAGGAACAGCTGGCGACCACGCTCAGAAGCATCGGGGACGGCGTGATCACGACGGATATCGAAGGCCGGATCCAGATCATGAACAAGGTCGCCGAAGACATCACCGGCCAGTCCCAGGACGAGGCCCTGGGGCGTCCCTTCGAGACCGTGCTGGCCGCCTCCCCCGAAAGCACCTCGAAGGCTTTCGCGAGCCTCTTCGAAGAGGCCGTCAGGACCGGTCGCATCGTCGAAACCGCAGGGCATTCCGAGTTCGTTTCGAGAGCCGGCGGCCGGCATGAGATTTCAGCTTCGGCAGCGCCCCTCAGGGACCGCACGGGCGCCATCACCGGCATCGTCACCGTCATCCGTGATATGACGGAGAAGCTGAAAATGATGGAGAGCCTGCGGCGCATCGACAAACTCGATTCGCTCGGTCTGCTCGCCGGCGGCATCGCGCACGACTTCAACAATCTCCTGTGCGGGATTCTCGGTCATCTCGACCTTGCCAGGATGCACAGAAACAATCCGGAAGACGTCCTACGACATCTCGACAAGGCTCTCGGCGTCTTTTCCAGGGCCCGCGACCTGACCCAGCAGCTGCTTTCCATCTCGAAGGGAGGCGCTCCAAAACGCAAGGCGGGACGGCTGACGGACGTCCTCGAGGACAGCGCTGCATTCGCTCTCTCGGGCTCGAATATCTTGTGCAATTTCAAGTTCGAGCAAGATCTTTGGCTCTGCGAGTTCGACGAGAACCAGGTCGGCCAGGTGATCAGCAACATCGTGATCAACGCCCAGCAGGCGATGCCTCGCGGCGGCCGGATCGTCATCACCGCCGGCAACATGCACCTGAAAAGCGGCGAAGTTCCCTCTCTCGGAGCGGGCAAATATGTCCGAGTGTCCATCGCCGATTCAGGCGTCGGGATTCCCGGGGACCTGCTCGGCCGGATCTTCGACCCTTTTTTCTCGACGAAGCAGTTGGGAAACGGTCTCGGCCTCTCGATCTGTTACTCCATCATGCGGAAGCACGACGGGCTCATTCTCGTCGAATCGGAGCAGGGAAAGGGATCAACGTTCCATCTGTATTTTCCCGCGTCAGGCAGCATCGCCGGGACGGCTGACGGCTGCAGACTGCACCAACACCGGGGTTCGGGCACCATTCTGATCATGGACGACGAGACCGTGATTCGCGATGTGCTGGGACAGATGCTCCAATCCATGGGCTACAGCGTCGTCATGGCCGGTGATGGCCGCGAGGCGCTAAGGATTTTCGCCGAGTCCCGGGATACGGGGGAATCGATCCGCGCAGCCTTCTTCGACCTGACGATCCCAGACGGCATGGGCGGGAAGGAAGCAATACGGGAATTGAGGATGTCGTTCCCCGACCTGCCGGTTTTCGTCTCGAGCGGATACGTCGAAGACCCCGCGATCTTACACCCCGAAAATTTCTGCTTCACGGCCAGCATTCGCAAGCCTTACCTGATCACCGACCTTGCCGATCTCCTGAACCGCCATCTGATATTCCGTCAGACCTGATATATATCACTATCGATAACGTATCTCCCTACCACCAAAAAGAAACACTCCCCCGCCGAAGCCTGAGGAGTGTTTCTCGTATGCGTATTAGTATTCTTCGAACATGCTGATGCCGTCGGCGTCGGCGACGAAGATTCTGCCCCGGTATTTTTTGATCCAGAAGGGAGTACGAACGCTGCCCCACACGGCCATGGCGGTGTCTTGCCGGAGGCCGATCTCCCAGACCGTCGACCAGCCGCCGTTCTGGTTTACAAGTTTGTAAATGCTGTTTCTGTCGGGATCGGCTACGAGATGATACGCCGAATCGTCTTCGAGCCAGTCGTAGCCGAAGGGAACGCCCGTCGATCCGGCGGCCGGGGCCAGCGTGTGGGTCATGGGCGCCGTCATGATCGAACCGTATTCATCAAGACTGTATGACCTGATGGTGCGGTCGGCGGTGATCGCCATGATGTCCACGGGATACGAGTTCGAGAACTGGTAGTAATCCATGGCCATGACCCCTGACGGCAAATTGATCGAGGTGACCCTCGGGATACCCGGCAACTGAAGGTTGGCGCTTTCCATCTCCGTTCCGGCCATATTGAATGCCATGCGGGCGCCGTTGTAGAACTCTCCCTTCCCGTAGAACGCCGTGCCCGAGAGCATGAGCCCGGTCGATTCGCTCGAGATGGTCGCCGAGGGAACCCCGCCGACGAGGTTCTGATACTGGAAATATATTCCACTATACGGAGGAATTCCCTGCGCGATCAAATGAACCGATGAGAGGTTGCCCATGGCGTCGCTGGCGACATACATGTCCTGGAACATCCAACTGGAGGCGATCGGCTTGAACCACTGGCCGTCGTAGCCCTCGGGAAGCGACTGGGTAAACGTATTGCCTGAGATGTTCAGTCGGCGTTCGTGAACGGCATTATTCATGAGGAAGAAGATCCGGTTGTCGTTGAGGGGCGGCAGGATGATTTTCTGCGGCAGAGTTTCCGAGAAACCCAGCTTCGACCAACTCTTGAAGTCGCGGAACACGAGGCGATTCCCGATGTCGACAGACGGCCCCGACGCGAGGTAGTTCCCGTCTGCCGACATCAGGCCGGAGACGTTCAGCTTCAGCGTGGCGTTCGTCGAGGGAAGCGGCGAACCGAACGCGAGATCGGCGAACAACCCGGTCCGGTCGGCGGTAACGGTCGTCGGGACGATCCATTCCCGATTGATCGGCGTTTGGTACAGCTGGTCGAGTTCGAAGTTTTCGACGGCGTACACCGCGGGGTTGGTCATGGCGGAGAGGTTCGCCGCTCTGTCGAACGTCACGCGGATCACGGTATCGGACGTCTGGGTTGCCACGTAGGTCATGCGATTTTTCACGAGCAGCGAGCAGGAGATCGTGCCCGAGCCGAGGTCGTCGTATACCCTGACGCGGAACGCGTACGCCCCGGCCGTTGTGGGGGTTCCCTCGAGAATGCCGGAGGAAGCCACGGCGGTGAGAGTCAGGCCCGGCGGCATATTTGCATCCGGGAGGGACCAGGAGGAAGGATTAGGTCCGTTTGTTGTCGTGAAGACGTACCGATACCCGAGACCGACGACGCCAGTCGGGAGGGTCACCGACGGCGACCCGACGATCTCGTAGACCGACGCCTCGCTCTGAACGCTTATCATGCCGCTCCAGGTGGCGGATTTCGAGGTTGCGGCATCCGTGACGGTGATCGTAAACGAATAAGGGCCGGCCGCCGTCGGGGTACCTTTCAACAGGCCGTTCGAGCGGTCGAGCGTGAGCCAGGCCGGAAGATCGGAACTCGTCCAGGTTACCGCGCCGACGGCGCCGGCCACGTCGATGTAGCGCAGGAACTCGACGCCAACGATGGCTCCCAGGTTTCCCGGATCGACGATGCCGAATGCGTCTCCTGTCACGCTGATCATTGAAGAATACGTGGCCGCCTGGCCGTAACGATCATGCACGACGACTTCGAATGTCTGCGGGCCAACCTCTCGAGGCGCGCCGGAAATCACGCCGTCCTTCGAGATGGATAAGCCCGCCGGGAGGGTGCCGGTCCAGGTATAGGGCTCGGCACCGCCGTCCGCCTCGAACGCGTGCGTGAACTCCTTGTATGCCACGGCTTCCAGGGCTCCCGGGTCGAGCACGCGCACCGGGTTGGCAAGCACCGTGCCGTTGACGTAGCCCTTCAGGGCCGTCTGGAAAAACAGCACCCTGTCGGTGGCGGGGTCGTAATCCTCGATAGCGCCGATGCCGACGCTCTTCAGCAGGTAGATGACCGCCTTTTCCACGGTTCTGCCGGTGTCGGCCGAGTAGGGATTCCCGGGAACGGCATAGGTCGTCGTGATCTCGATGGGAACGGCGAGTTCCGCGCCTCCGGCCGCCATCGGAAGATTCACGAGCAGATCATATTCGCCGACCGTGGCGGTCTTGGTGCAGGTGACGGTCTGGCCCTTGTAGGTGAACGTCACGGTGGCCACGGTGACGTCGCCGGTCACGACCGGATCATTGAGAATCTTCCAGGGCTTTCCGCCGTTGAAGGAGCTGTTCGGGCCGTAGTAGAAGAGACCGCCGGTAACGGCAAACCGGTAGCTTCCCTCGAGCTGGGAGGACTCGTTTCCGGGGAAGAGATCGGCCGCGATCGAACGGCGAATATCGCGCACCGAGCCGAGCGGGGCGTCATAGCTGTAGGGCATGCCGCCGGTTCCGAGGGTGGCGTCGAGCTGCGAGAAGGCGAGAGGTGACCTGACGACCGTGTACACGATGCGTCCGTCGATGCTCGTCGGCGCCGACACGGTCTGGAGGATGCCGTAGTCCGTCCGCGGGACGCCCTGAGTCTCGATGGCGTAGAAGAGTTTGTCGCCTTCACGGGCAGGGAAAAACTCGGCGAGCGAAGCGTTCACGGCGAGATTTCCCTCGCCACCGTCGACGCCGATCCCGTCGATGGCATACGCGCCGTTCTCGAAGACGAGATAGAAGACGATCACTATGGGCTCATCGAAGCCGAAACAGGTGGCGGGAACGACGTATCGTCCCTCGCTCCAGGAGATTTCGGAGCGCATGATATCGAAGGTGTAGCTCGCGTCGTCGGCGGGGTTGTTGATGTCGTTTCCGAACGAGCGGACCCAGAGGCGTTCGACGCTGCTTCCGGCGACCCCTGAGGCGCGGCGCTGGGCGGAAAAGTAGTTTGCCGCCTTCACCGGATCTCTCGAGGAGATCGCGTCGAAGAACCCTTTCAGCGTCGCCCGGATCGCCGTCACATCGGCCGGCGCGGCCGGTGCGGTTCCACTGCCGCCGCCCCCGAGACATCCGAGAGCAAAGACAACCGCAGTGACGAGAATCACGGTCGACAGGATCGCGAAACGGTTCTTCATGGCAATACCTCGAAATACGTGATATGAAAAGAACGTTATACGAAGGCGAGCATACCATACCCTTCGAAGGCTTACTTCGAAGATTTCTCACTGATGGAACCCGAGGTGCCGTTTTGTTCTCATCAAACCGTGCTTCGATCCGTGTTTCGGTATTCTGATGCCGGCGAAGACGAACAGATTTCCTCCGGACGTTCTCGCGATGCTTTCGGAGCTGACCAAACGAGACGGCGAATACGTTTCGCACGTGTCTGCGCTCTGCCTGCTCGGCGTCTTTCCCGGCCCATGCGAGCGACTGACGATCGTCACGCGCCGCCGCCGCCGCAACAGGATGCTGGGGGACACGCCGCTCGTCTTCGTCACGCACGGAGCGGGACGGCCTGCGCACACACAGGACGTGCTCGTCGGAACTTCGCGGATCACGGTCTCGACGATCGAGCAGACGCTCGTCGACCTCTTCGCCGACCTCGATCACGCACCTGATCTCGTGACGCTGGCCGGGCTCCTTGGCGGCGCCCCCTTTCAGGCGCACAGCCTGCTCCAGACGGCCGCGCAGACCTCCGACACCGTCTTGAAGCGGATATCCTTCTTGCTTGCCTGGAGCGGACGCATGGCCCACCCGGAACTTCCGCCGCCGGGTCTCTCGCGCACCCCCGTGAAACTCGACCCGCGCGACGCCGCCGGAAGGATGTCCTGGGACGGCCGGTTTTTCATCCGTTATCCGACGTCCCTGCTCGGTCGTCCCCTGCCCCGTCCGCGCGCGAACGCGCCGGCAGAAACGCTCGAACGCCTGACGTTCCGGAACCATCCGGTCGTGCGCGACCGCATCGTCCGGACAGAATACCTTCCTCTCTATAACCATGACGATCCTGACTTCCTGCGGTGGCTCGACGCTATCGTCATCGCTTTCCTCCAGCCTTCCGCCCACGTTTCGCTCCACGGTTTTCTCTCGTCCTTCGCCGACCGCGAACCGTTCGAGCGGCAGTCCGTTCCGCGGCTCGTCACGAGATACGTCGAACGTCATCCCGGCCTTCTCGAACCGAGGCGGGGAGACGTCCTGAACTGGGTCAGGGCGCATCTCGACGCACGCGGTCCCGCCGTCGTCGAGGCCGTCGTCAGAATCGCGATCGTCATGGGGTTCCACGAGGAGGCTCTCGCCGCCATTTCCCGACACGGGGCACTTTTGTTCGACGCCGGCAGGATCGATCTCCTGCAGAAGGCGATCGGGCGATATCTTGATTCGGAGCTCCCCCTGCCTTCCGGCCTGTTCGTCATCGCGGCGAAAATCTCCGCCCGCGAGAACAGGCTCGTCGATGGACTCGCGCTTCTCGACCGGGGCAAATCACTCTACGAAGGCCTCGATGGCGGTGAGGCGGAGTTCGGCGACCTCGCGCTCGCCACGGGCGACATCCTGCGGTTGTCCGGCAGGCTCACCGAGTCGATGGCCGAGCTGTCCCTCGCACGAGAATGCTTCATTTCGGCAAAGCTGCCGTCGAAAATCGCCGAGACGGACGATGCATTCGGTCGGCTCATGATCACCCGGGAACGGCCCGAGGAAGCGCGGCGGTATTTTCTCTCGGCCCTGTCGTCGGCGTGGTCGTCACGATCCGCCCTCGAACAGGCCCGTATTCTCGAGAATCTCGGTCTCGTCGAGCACGATCTCGGGAACTCGAGGCGGGCGGCCTTGTATCTGTCGCGGGCGGTCTCGCTCCATTCGCAGCTTGGGAATCGCCCCGGAGCCGCATCGGCAGGCCTTCTCCTCGGCGTGTTGCATCTCTCGATGGGACATCTGACGAAGGCCTTCCGCCTGTTCAAGGACGTCCGGGCGTCGATGGAGAAACTCGGACATGCGGGCGGTTCGTTCGAGGCCGCAGCGTATCTCGGATGGACCTGCGATCTTCTTGGGAAGCAGGGAGCGGCAGATTCGTGGTGGTCAATGCTTCCCTCGCCCGACCATCTGGAGCCCCGCGTTCGCTCAACGATCGACCATCTCCGGGCGCAACGACGACTTCTGCTCGGCGACGCGCGCGGAGGGCTCTCCTTGTTCCAGACGCTGCTTTCGAGCATTCAGGGGATCGAACTGTCGAATTCCGAACTCGGCGACATTGCTTTCGGCATGGGCGTCTGCATGGCGCGCCTCGGCATGCCCGACGCCCCGGGAACGCTTTCCCGCGCTCTCGCCAGAATGGCATCCACGCCGCACCGCGTCCGGACCAGGCAATCCCGCATCCTCGCCGGTCTTCTGTTTCCCGACGTCGTTTCGTCCCGGCAGGTCTCCGAGGATATACGGCTGTATCCCGGAACGAACGGTTTCGACCCCTTCTGGCCCCTCTACGCCGGTCCCCTCGCGGCCATCGAAACCACGGAGTCTTCCGCCCTCCTCGATCATCTCGTCGGAAAAACCCCGCCCGACCTGCTCGCCGCGTTCCGGCAACGCGAACGCGATTTCAACCGACTCCTGAGTCTTCGTGAAAACGGACCTTCGCGCGCCGCCCAATTCGTGACGCTGATCCGGAACGGGCAGGCGAGGCCGATGCATATCGATGACTATTCCGTCTGGAAGCGTTCCGTCCGTTCCGACGCATTCACGTTCGACGGAACGTCCGGCGAGATCCGCCACGGAAGGAGCACGGCCGTTCTCAAGCCCGGTTCGATCCCGCACCGGATGCTCAGCCAGTTGTTTCTGGCCTTTCCCAATCCCGTCGATTCGGCTTCGTTGTACACAAGTGCCTGGGGCCTTCCGTACGATCCGGAATGCGACCAGGCCGCCTTCAAGAGCGCGATACTCCGCCTGAACGCCATTCTCAGGGCCGTGTACCCCGGCGCCTCGCTGGCGCGGCCGGCCGGTGGAACCACTTCCACCACCCGCGTCGTCGTCCTCACTCTCCCGGGCGAATGGGAAGCCATCATCTGATCCGCACCGCACAAACTGCATATTTCATGTAACATCAGAGTCGCGCCGTTCCGACACGCGCGTATGACACGCCGTTCAGAGGAAACGCCTGTTTTGTACCCTGCCGCCGGATTGTATCGACGTCGATACAGAGGTATCATTGTATCTGGATGACTCGTTACCATCCCAGGAGGAGTATAGAGAATGTATAAGCATCTGCTAATGATCGTAACGGTTCTGTTTCTTTCCCTCGTATCCGTCGTGCCCGGTTTTGCGGCTTTCGACGGGTATGCCCCCGGGCACAAGCATTTCGACCTGCAGACGCAGACGTTCCAGATCGTTCGCCAGTATTGGCTCTCGACGGAACTCCTCATCGAGTATACGAAAAATCCCACCGAAGAGAACATGGCCAGGTACAACAGCTGCCTCGAGATTCATGCCAAGCAGAGCTCGGAGCTTGCGAAGTTCCTGCTCGCGACCCTCGAAGAAAATCTCGAGTCGCTCGAAGCCGTCAGCGACATTTACAAGTCGCTCGATCCGGCGGCGCGCCGCGCCCTGACGACGGCGCTCGGCGTCGTGAAAGCAGCGGTCGTCCAGCAGGTCACGACAAAGATCTCTCCCGACCAGTTCCGCGAATACTTTCCCGGCTACGGCTACACCGAGCCCGGATACAAGTATCGCAAGGGGCGCGAAATCGACCGCGAGAACAAGGGCTCGACCTGGCAGTCCGAAGAGCAGTCGATACAGACGAACTTCCAGGCCGAACTGACGATCAGCCTCGACATCCTTGACATCCTCAAGGGCATGGCTTCCGGCGGCGTCATCAAGAACCTGAAGGTGCATCAACAGTTCGAAGGCCACATGAACGGCCAGCCGATCCTTCTCGCAAAAGTGTCGTTCCAGGTCATCAAGACCATCACCACCCGCACCAACCGAAAGTTCGACGTGAACAAGATCTGGTTCGAGCTCCTCCGCGCCAAGTCGAACGGCTGGTCGACGGGCGAATGGGAGATCTGCGGCAAGACGTATGAAATCATCAACGAACCGACCGGCGAAGAAGTCGTCACCAACGTGAAACAGTAAGGTTCCCCCCGTCCCCGGCCGATAGTAGGAGAAGGAGGAGGGACACGACGTGAGAGGTTTCGGTTTTCCGTTTCTGACGGCAATAATTGCCGGGTCGCTCCTGAGCGGCCCGGCTTTCTGCGGTACCCTTCGTTTCGTGACGACCAAGGAATCGGTCGATGCGGAGGCCATGTCCGAGCGACTTTCCGCTCTTCCCTCACGCGACAGGGCTTTTGCCGCCATTCGCGAGGAGGGGGGGCGCGTTGCCGACTCCATCCGCACGATCGTCGGAACCTGCGATCCTGAGGCGCGGGACATCTGGGCCGCCCGCGGCGTCACCGCCCGTCTTTCGGACGAACAGGTCGACCGATTGAACGCCGAATGGCCGTCTCTCCGATTCGAAACGCTTGATTCCACTGCTGTCCCGGTCTCGAACGACATCGCCGACGCCCCACCCCAACGTATGCCCCCGTCCTGGAACCATGTCATGTGCGGCTCATGGGATCTCGCCCGTCTCCGGAACCTCACCGGGAAAGGAGTGATGGTCGCCGTCATCGGTCCCGACGTACCGTTCGATCATCCGGCAATCGCCGATCGTATCGTCGTCCGTCGCACGTTCGGCAGATCACCCGCGCGCGGCACCGACGACCTGATGCTGTTGCACCCACTCGGCCTGCTTGCGGGAAAGGCCTCCGAGAAACCGATCGGCACGGCTCCTGACGTCTCCATCGCCCTTGCGACCCTTCCTCGCGGGAAGGTTGCCGCCGACGATCTTCTTTCCGCCATCCAATGGGCTCTCGAACCCGTCGAGGGAACGCGGCCCGCCGCCCTCCTGCTCGCCGTCGACTTCCAGAGCGCAGCCCCCCGCGCCATTCGCGATGCGCTTGCTGCCTGCAAAATGGCTGGGATTCTTCCGATCCTTCCCGCGGGCAACAACCCCAGCCGGATCACCGGCATGGCGGCGCTTCCTGATGTCCTGACCATCGGGGCTCTCGACCAATGGAAGTCGCGGGCAGCGTTCTCCGGTTGCGGCCCCGCCATCGTCGACGGCTGCCAGCTCCGCAAGCCTGACTACATGGCCCCCGGACTCGCCGTCACGGGCCCAGCGACCGGAAACACCTACCGGCAGGGATCGGGAACCCTCCAGGCGGCGGCGCATTTCGCCGGCGTCTGGGCTCAGATCCGCCAGTCGAAGCCTGACGTCGAACTCGAGACGATCCTCGCGACCCTGGCCCTCACCAGCCGAGATCTCGGACCGACGGGCCCGGATAACGATTACGGGAACGGCCTCGCCGACCCGCTCGCCATGCTCCAGTATCTCGAAAATCCCCCGGCCCCGCCGGATGCCTCGGACACGCTCCCCGTTCCCCCTCTGTAACGCATCGAAGAACCGGAACGGCGAAAGCGCCGCGCAACGATCGCGCGGCGCTTTCGCCGTATCCAGGGTCCCGCAGCTCAGTCGTTCTTGTCCGGCGGCCTCATCGTCTCGATGGCGTTCCCGCCCTTGCTTCGGGCAGCTTCGATGAGCTTCTCGACGGACTCGACGAACTGCTCCATGCTCATCACGTTGTCGTAGGTCGCCAGCCCGAAACTCGCCGTCACGTGGATCTCGGACGACTTGTTCGTCAGTTTCTGGGCGGGGATCGCTGCGCGCAGTTTCTCGGCAACCGTCATGCTGCCCTCGAAACCCGTGTCGGATAGGATGATGCCGAACTTGTCGCCGCCGATTCGGCAGGCGATGTCGTTGAACCGGATATGCCGGCGGATCAGACAGCCGGTGCGGGACAGCACGAAATCGCCCGTGTCGTTCCCGAGGCTCCCGTTGATATCGCGGAACCCGTCGATGTCGAAGACGATCAGGGACAGCGCGGATTTCACACGTCTCGAGCGGGAGATTTCCTGGGCGAGCCTCATCTTGAAATAGTGAGCCGTATACAATTTCGTGAGCCCGTCGGAGATTCCGAGCTTGTAGAGGTTGGCGTTCTTGAGGGCGATTCCCAGTTGGGCGCTCAGGAGGCGGGCGAGATTGAAATCGCGCTCGGTCAGCTCCAGGCCGTCGATGCGGTCGGTCAGGGAGACGAGGCCGAGGACTTCTTCCTGGACGATGATCGGGATGACGATGAACGACTTCGAGGCGTAGGCGGACGCACGCGGAAACTGGAACCGCTTTTCCTTCGTAGTGTCTGCCACGAACAAGGGCTCCATTTTCTGGATGACGTAGCGGGAAATCGGAGACGACCACTGGTCGAGGACGAGGGGGAGCGTGCGGATCGTCTGGCAGATGCGAAACTTGTTCTCGTTGGCGTCCAGGATGGAGAGCGAAAATTTTCCGACCTTCAGGATGTTGGCGAAGATCCGCTCGACGGTGAACGGCAGGTTCGCGATCTCGAGCTCGGAGGAGATCAGCTGGCTGGCCTCCCGGACGGCGTCGAGCTCCTTCACGTGGAGATCGAGCTCCTGGTTCGTCTCCTTGAGCTGCTCGAGAAGGCGGAACGTATTTATAGCCGACGATATATTCCTGGCGAGGGTCGTCATGATATCGACGTCGTAGGATTCCTTCTCTTCGGTGCGGAACGTGTTTCCCAGGAGCAGCACGCCGAGCACGTCGCTGTCGATGCGGAGGAGATAACAGCCGGCGACCTCGTCCTTCGAGAAGATGGCCGATATTTCAGGATTCTCGTGAAGCAGAGTGTCGGTGACCTCAAGGGATTCCTGGCGGGAGATCTGCTGGATCAGCTTGGTCGAGATCCGGAATTTCGGGAGGCGCTCCTGGGTTTTGAGCTTGATGTCGACGGCGCTGTGCATCTCTTCTTTTGACGGATCGTAGATGAAGATCGCACCCCTGGAAATGCCGAGAGTGCCGAGCATGATCCGGAGCATCGAGCGCAGGCCAGTCTCGAGGTCGCGCTTCTGCGAGAGGAACGAGCTGAGATCGAGGAAACTGCCGAGGATGTATTTGAGCCGCTCGATCCGCTTGCGCTCGCGCACGATGTCGTCGACGCCCTGCGGATCGACCTGGAGCCGCTTCTTCACCATCTTGATGAGGGTGCCCGACGGCGGGAACGACGAAACCTCGCAGCCGTCCATCAGCTTTTCCATCAGCATCAGGCCCCAGCCGCGCTTGTAGGACGATTTCATCTTCTTCTTGATGTCGGGTTTTTCGACCGTCGAAGGGTCGAACCCCGTGCCGAAGTCGCGCACTTCGATGGTGAGGAGGTCCTGGTCGTGGGTGAAGGCCGCGTAGATGTCCTGGTTCGTGTCGGGGAGGCCCTTCGGGGCGTGTTCTTTCGCGTTGATGATCGCTTCGATGAATGCAAGGCGCATCTCGTCGATCGTTTCGGGCATGAAGCCGCATTTTTTCGCGAACGAATCGAGATATTCGCAGGCCTCGAGTTCGGAATCCCGCTCGTTGGCGATCTTCATGAACAGGTGTTTTATCATCGACGGCACGGATGCCCTCCTTGAACTCCCCTGGCAATGCGGCACAGCAAATGCGGTCTCCTGCCTGAAGGCAGAACACGGTATCATAGTATGATCGACCGGGACTCGTGTCAAGACGAACGTCTGAAGTGCGGAGGATTTTCAGGAAAATTTCCGGATTTCGTCCGCTCACGAAAGACGCGTTCCGGGGCATCCGGGTTCGCAGCATGGTCGATTTTCGGTGAATGTCTTCGCCGGCATCAGACATCGGCCGATACATAGGGGCGTATTGCATCTACGTTGAACCAGGCACAGAGATGCCAGGGGGGATTGCCCATGGATGAAGTCGTCGTCGTAAGCCAGAATCCGGTCAAAACCGTCATCAACCCCGTTTCCAAGCCGCCGGCCAAGCCGAAACCCGCAGGCACGTTCATGAATTTCTTCCTGATGATGCCGCTGGCGATCGTCGTCCTGCTCCAGGCTTTTTTCTTCGGAAAACTGATCGGGTCGTATACGAGCCTTCCCGTCTTCACGATCCAGTCGTATGTCTTCCTTGGGGGCCTCGGCGTGCTGATGCTCCTGATGCATTTCATGATGCGCTCGATCGTCTACACCTCGTTGTTCGGATTCATGCTCGCGGCGGGCGTCTTCAACGCATGGTTCGGGGACTTCTGGACCCCGTTCATCAACAACTGGCGAGAAATTCTCGGGATCATGAAAACCGCCTGGTCGAAGAAGGACATCCCCTTCCCGATCCTCATGTCCGGCGGCATATCGATCATCCTCGTCGGCCTGACGCTGGCGAACTTTTTTGTATCGCTGTTCGTCAAATACTTCTTCGAGGTGCTGTTCGGCTCCGAATGGGCGGACGGCCGGAAATACGGCTACTCCGCTGCCATCCTGCTCCTTCTGGGTATTCATTTCGGGTTCGCCAGTTTCGCCGGTGAAGCCGGAAGCCGCATCCTCTGGAGCCGGCCGGACCTCTACGCTCCGCTCGAGGAATACCTCGCCCGCATTCCCAGCGCCGCCCAGTTCGGAGCGGAACACGTCTGGAGCTACGATACGAGCGTCGCGAAAGCGTTCAAGGGTGCGACGGGCGACCTGATCCGCAGCAAAGAGGAAAAGGCCGCGATTCCAGCCCCCGCGTGGACCCGATGCGATCAACCGTTCATCCCGACCCGTCAGGGGCTCGTCTGTTACGACAAGGACTTTCTGACACAGACCGCGTCCTGTTCGTGGCCGGGGAAGCTTCCCGGGCTCGAACTTCCGCCGGAAGACGCATCTCCCGATATCGGCATTCCCATGCTCATCCGAACCGACGTCGCGCCGGGACTGGTGCTGGCGATGTTTGATTACGGCTACTGGGGCGCCGTTTCCCTGAAAACGGGGGCGATGCTCTGGATCAAGGGAATCGACGCCACGCAGCGAATCAACCGGTATTTCACCGAGGAGTTCCTGCGGAGCCCGTACGTCGCCTTCGCGAACAACATTCTCGTCTTCGCCTGCCAGAATGCCAGGATCGTGGCTCTGAAAGCCGACACCGGCGACCAGCTCTGGGAATACCAGCACAAGGACACGAAATACTCCGGAAAAGGCCAGCGCGCGCTGCTCACCATCAGCAACGACCGCGTCTACGCCGGGTTCATCTCCGGCGCGGTCGTCACCTTCGATCTCGCGAAGGGGACGAAAGTCTACGAGGCGCGCGGCTCCGACTGGCATCCCGTCACGGCTCCCGTCCCGATGAAGGACGAGTGCGCCTTCCTCTCGGAAAACGGCGAGTATGTGAGGCTGCAACTCGACGGTGGCCGGATCAGCTCACGGAAGATGATCATGGAGCATCGGCTTCCTCTGATGCCCGCCGCCGTCGACATCGCGAACGGATATCTCGGATTCAAGGACATTCTCTGGAAAATCGACCCGGCCGACGGGAAGTTCGAGAAGGCGCGGGAGTTCCCGAAGCACATCTACGCGGCCGGCCCCGTGTTCGAGGACAAGATGATGTATATCGGCACTCAGGACGGCTGGGTCATCGGGATGCACCGTGAAAGCTACGCCGAGAAATGGCGCGTTCACGTCGGTGGCGAACTGACCGAGGAGTCTCTCGTCGTCGCCGATTTCGGCCTTCTCGTCCGGACGAAATCCGGCTCGCTCTTCTGCCTGAGGAAGGGCGCAGAGTGATCGCGCGAATGGAACGAAGCCGGTCATGACGCAGGGGCGGGAATGAAACCCGCCCCTGCGTCAGATATCAATAGATATATTGTTGCTCCCTCGTGACTATTTCTTGTCTTTTTTCGGGGCGTCGAGCTGCTTCTGGCAGTAGTCGATGCGCTCCTCGGTCAGCTTTTTCATCGTCGCGTCGGGATTGAACTCGAGGTATTTCCGGTAATTGTCGAGAGCGTCACGGAACTGGCCCTTGAAGCCGTAGACGGATGCGAGGTTATAATAGGCATCGGCGAACTGCGGCTCGAACAGGATCGCCTTCTTGTAGAACTCGACGGCACGGTCATTTTCATCGATCTGGTAATAGGCGATGCCGAGGTTATTGCAGATTTTGGCCTGTTTCGGGGCCGATTTGAGGGCTTCCTTCCAGTTCGTGATCGCATCCTGGATCTTGCCCATCTTGAAGAGACAGTTTCCGATGTTGTTCAGGATTTCCGCATTTCTCGGAGCCTGTTGGAGGGCCGCCCTGTTGGCGTCGAGCGCCTCCTGATACCGTTTTTTCTCGTACAGTTCGATCGCCTCGTGGTAAAAATCGGCCGCCGACTTGCTCGTGCTGACAGCCTTCGCCGCAGGGATTTCCGCCTGTTTCACCGAAGTTTCGTGTTTCGCCGATTTTTCGGGCTCGTCCTTCTTCGCGGACTTTTGCTTCTCGTCTGCCGATTTCTTCTCGTCGATCTTCTTCGCCTTGGAATCTTCTTTTGCCTTTTCCTCGGCCTTCGCCGGAGTCTGCTCCTTCTGTCCGGTTTTTTCCGCCGCCTTCGCCGGCGTCTTCGCTTCGGCCTTCGCCTTTTCGTCTGCCGCGGCTTTATCACCGGCTTTCTGTGCGGAGGCGGCCTTTTCCTTCCCCGTTTCAGGCTTGGAAGCGTCGGCTTTGCCCGTCTGGGATTCCTTCCCCTCGGGCATTTTCACCGAGCTGTGCGCATCGGGCTTTCTCTGCTCGCCGGTCGTTTTCTGTGCGGTCGCGGCAACGGCTGTATCCTTCTTCTCTCCCGGCTTCGCGGAATCGGCAACGCCTTTCGGAAGCGCCGGCGCTGCCGTATGCGAGGCGACGGGAGGTTCGGAGGCATGCTTCGGTTCGGCGGCGGCCTCTTTCGCAAGCTGCTTCTCGACGACGCTGTTGAAGATCCAGCCCCTGGTTCCATCGTCAAACACCACCTTGAGCCAGCCCTTCTCCTCGAATTCGATGGTATACCTGTCGCCGCGAAGTTTCTTCGTGACGACGCTCGAGGAGTGGTTCGCCTCGGAACGGACGTTGATATAACTGCCGTGCACCTTTCCCTCGCGGGCCCCGGCGGCCCAGAGCGGCGTAACGGCGATCAATCCTGCTGTGACGACTCCGACGATGATGCGTTTCATCGAATGTACTCCTTCCGGATCAGGTCTCGTTATTGGAACAAGACCATACCAGACCCGGCCGGGCCTGTCAATGCGACGGTCTATCGGACACGCTCATCGACAGGGTCATGACGAGATCGTCCGCGGTCGAGCGCCCGCGAGCAATTGCTATAGATACATCTATAGAATCTCCAGACGCGAGCGGCCCGACGCCCGCGGGGGTCCCCGTCAGGATGAGGTCTCCCGGCATCAGGGTCATGCAGCCGCTGATATGGGCGATCAGGTCGGCGTACGAAAAGACGAGAGACGTCGTCCAGTCGTCCTGGACCGTTTTCCCGTTCAGAACGGTCGTCAGCCGCGCATCCGACGCCCACGGGCCGAAGGGAAGGATAACCGGTCCCAGCGGACAGAACGTGTCGAACCCCTTCGCCCGCGTCCACTGCCCGTCGGCCTTCTGGAGTTCTCGGGCGGTGACGTCGATGGCGAGCGTCACGCCGGCCACGATGTCCAGGGCCGTTTCACGGCTGACGTTCGCGGCTTCCGTTCCGATCACCAGGACGAGTTCGCCTTCGTAATCGATCCTCCCGAAACCGGAAGGGAGGAGGATTGTTCCATCCGGACCCGCGAGCGAACTTGCCGGCTTCATGAACCACAGTGGCTCTTTCGGAATCGTATTGCCGAGTTCCTCCGCGTGCGGGCGGTAGTTCCTGCCGACGCAGAGAATCTTGGAACCGCCGAAAGGCGCTTCGAGCCGACCCGCAGATGATATTCCTTGTGATATTATATGAGGAGTTGGAATACTGTCTTGCGCCGCCTTCAGGCGGGAAAGACCCTCCTCGAAGGTTACCGATTCCCATGCGGCGTCGGAGTCGCTCCACCAGCGCCACACGTTCGAGCCTTTCGCATCGCATCCTTTTCCAAGCATGGGATCCAAACCTCCAGTATCGATCGAGTCCTGCGTCGGGAAAACGCCCCGTTCGCCCTGAGCCTGTCGAAGCCCGTCCTGAGCCTCCCGAAGGGGGCGAGAGCCTCTCGTGCTTCGACAGTCTCAGCACGAACGGGAACGCCGGATCGACTTTTTGGGATGGAGAATCAGTGAAGGACGCGCACGAACTTGCGCGTCTCCGTAAATGAAACGGGCCGCCTCCCGGCGGCCCGCTGTCAGGATCAATGGGCCTGTTGTTTCACGTATGGCAGCTGGCCGCCGGCGAGAAGCATCTTGCGATCGAGGTCGGTCAGGGTGTGAGTGACGTGGATGTCGAAGTTGCGGGTCTTGTTTCGAATCACGAGTTCCCCGGTGAGGCCGTGAACGTCCATCGACAGTTCGTCGCCCAGCTGGATCTTGTCGTAATCGCCTGGATTCTTGAATGTCAGCGGGACGATGCCGAAGTTGACGAGGTTCGCGAGGTGGATGCGGGCGAAACTCTTGACCACGACGGCTTTCACGCCGAGATACATCGGACACAGCGCCGCATGCTCACGGGAACTGCCCTGGCCGTAGTTCTCGCCGCCGACGATGAAGCCGCCCTTCTTCTCCGTGGCGCGCTTGTAGAACTCCTTATCGACGCCCTCGAAGACGTGCTTCGCGTATTCAGGCACGTTCGAGCGAAGGGGCAGATATTTGCCGGCCGGCATGATGTGGTCGGTGGTGATGTTGTCGCCGACCTTGATCAGGACCGAGCCGCCGAGTTCCTTTTCCATGGCGCCTCGCACAGGCAGCGGGGCGATATTCGGGCCGCGCGAGATCTCGATCTTCGAGCCTTCCTTCGGCGGGAAGATGAACATCGAGTCGTCGATCGTGAATGCCTTGGGCATGCTGACCTTCGGCGCCTTCTCATATTTGCGTGGATCGGTGAAACGACCTTCGATCGCGGCGGCGGCGGCAACCTCGGGGCTGACCAGGAAGATCTGGCCGGTTGCGGTTCCCGAGCGGCCTTCGAAGTTGCGGTTGCTGGTGCGCAGGGAGACACCGTTTGTGGGCGGAGCGAAGCCCTGGCCGATACAGGGGCCGCAGGCACTCTCGAGGATGCGGGCACCGGCGGCGATCAGGTCGGCAAGGTAGCCCTTGTCGGCGAGCATGCGGAGCACCTGGCGCGAGCCGGGCGCGATGCCGAGCGAGCATTCGGGATGGACGGACTTTCCCTTCAGGATCATGGCGGCTTTCACCATGTCCGTGTAGCTCGAGTTGGTGCAGCTTCCGATCATGACCTGGTGAACCCTCATGCCTTCGAGTTCGCGAACGGGCTTGACCTTGTCGGGCATGTGCGGACAGGCAGCGAGCGGCTCGACCTCGTCCAGATCGATCTCGATCACGCGGTCGTACGTCGCGCCCTTGTCGGGGCCCAGCTCCTGCCAGTCGTCGCCACGGCCCTGGGCGACCAGAAACGCCTTGGTGACGTCGTCGCTGGGGAACACCGAAGTAGTCGCGCCCAGTTCGGCGCCCATGTTGGTGATCGTCGCGCGTTCGGGCACGGTGAGGTTCTTCAGGCCGGGGCCGGTGTATTCATACACATAACCGACGCCGCCCTTGACGGTCTCGCGGCGCAGGATTTCGAGGATGACGTCCTTCGCGCTGACCCAGGGCTGGAGCTTGCCCTTCAGAACGACGTTGACGACCGCGGGCATCTTCAGTTTGAAGGGAAAACCCGCCATCGCCATCGCGACGTCCTGGCCGCCGGCGCCGATCGCGAGCATGCCGATGCCGCCGCCGGTCGGAGTGTGGCTGTCGGAGCCAAGCAGAGTCTTGCCGGGCTTGCCGAATCTCTCGAGATGCACCTGGTGGCAGATGCCGTTGCCTGGCCGCGAGAAGACCAAGCCGTGTTTCGCGGCAATCGTTTGTAAAAAAGCGTGATCGTCGGGGTTCTTGAAGTCTTCCTGCATCGTGTTGTGATCGACGTAGCTGACCGACAGCTCGGTCTTGACGCGCGGCACGCCGAGCGCCTCGAACTGCAGATACGCCATCGTGCCGGTCGCATCCTGCGTCAGCGTCTGGTCCATGCGGATCTCAATCGGGCTCTGCGGCTTCATTTCACCGGAAACAAGATGGGCCTGGATGATTTTCTGGGTGAGATTCAGAGACATTCCTTCCTCCTGGTGTGTTCTGATAAAAAAAGAGTCGGCCGGTCGATGATTGCCTTCTGGTGGCAGTTTTTTCGTTCGGTGACCCTTGAAAGACCATGGTTACCTGTCCTGCGGAACGCCCTCCTCTTTCCGTCCTTCCTCGGCTCGGGACGTCGGGGCCGGGGAAACCGTTCCTGAAGCGGGTGCGGCCTTCTTGATGGAGAGACCTGTCAGAGGGATATCTACAACGATATCTTCGTTTCCGTCAACATCCGAGGGCTCGAGCGGGTTTTTCCCCTTCGACCTGACGAGGACCAGCGCCGATTCGTCGTGGTCGGGGCACGTTCCAGGCTCGTCCTGTTCGTAGCCGCATTCCGGACACCGATAGATGTCTGGAAGGAACTTCTGGTTTTCCTTGCCCTCGCGAAGGAACAGATCTTCACCGGTCTCGGCCGCGTCAACCGCATCGCCCTCTTTTTCCTTCGCGACGGTCTTTTCCTGGCGTTTTTTCGAATCG
>Ga0116186_1001322_pt1 | contig 25251 bp, 16 predicted proteins | sample AD_JPNNA4_MetaG_FD_89806 | JGI IMG/M metagenome (GOLD analysis project Ga0116186, IMG submission 89806) | Active sludge microbial communities of municipal wastewater-treating anaerobic digesters from Japan - AD_JPNNA4_MetaG | ecosystem: Engineered > Bioreactor > Anaerobic > Digestate | place...
CCAGCCAGTCAATCTCTGCCTTGATTCGCTCCATCGGGAAAAACCGAACTGTCTTACCTGCGCACCAGTCGCAGTAGGAACAGCGGTAAGGGCAGCCGCGGTTGGTCTCAAGCACCGCTAAAAAGTCCGTGCCGCGGTTCTCCGCAATCAGGTTGTCGAATACTCCCGACAAATAGGCGGAAGGGCAGCGTTCGAGCGCGGGAGGTCCCGCCTCCGGTGTGCTGACGACGCTTCCGTTTTCACGGTATGATATGCCGTTCACGGCATTCAGGGCCCCGGTGCCGAGCGCCGCCAGCAGCTGCGCAAAGGTTTCCTCGCCCTCTCCATGCACCAGAATATCGACGTATTCTTCCTTCTCCAGCATCGCCCCGCCCGGCGTGACATGATGGCCGCCGAAGACGATAAGGCATTCGGGGTGGAAGGCTTTGATTTTTTTCGCCAGCGCTTTGTTGTATTCGTAATTCCAAACACAGCATGAAAAACCGGCGAGGAAAGGGCTCTCCATCCGACCGGCGGCTTCGTCGAGCTTCTCGCGCCGGAAAATGAAGTCCTTAAACACGTAGCGTTCGCGTATCACGGCATCCTGCAGCGCGTAAGCCGCCAAAGCGCCCGCCGCGCAGGGAAAATACAGCGATTGGTCGAACGCAAAACCGGCCTGGATGAGATAGATATTCTTCTTACGCATTGCCGCCGTCCTTTGCCGTCACAAATCCGGAGCAGATATTCTTGCTTTCTTTTCGGCCGTACCAGACCACGTAGCGCGCGTAAGAAGCCCAGTCCGTCATGATGTCGCTGTCGGCGATTTTCAGCGTGATGCGCTGCCTGACCGGCGCCGCGCTTTCGCCTTTGAATTTGGCCGCGAAGTAGTCGTGCAGGTTGTACGCCAGGTCGAACTCGGCGGTTTTGCGGTTCGGCCTTTTGATGATGTTGCGCTGGTAAAGCAGCAAACTGTCAAAAAGGTCGTCGGGAAGTCCGAATGCGCGAAGGAAATCTGCGATTTCATCATAGAAAGTGTCGATCTCTCTGACGATTTTCAAAAAAGCGTATTCTTCGAACGGCCACGATATTTCCCCGAATTCGCTGTCATAACATAACAGCCCGCCCCGGCCCTCGACCACTTCGCGCAGGCGCCGGCGTATGTCGGCGAAGACCCTCCCGCATACGCTTGCGGCGTGATGGTCGATGTAAGCGAGCAGCCGCTCATAAAAGTCAATGTAGGCCACCTTTTTTTCGTCGTGCAGGGCGATGGCGAAAAACTGCAGCAGGTTCATATGGTGGAAGCACTGCACGGTGTAGGAGAGCATATTGGTTTCAATCCACATGTCGTGGTCCATCGAAGCGGTTTTGGTGACGATTTGCGAATATTCCGGTATTTCGCCGCTGTCTTTCGACAGCGCCATGTGCGGCTGGTTGAGCGGTATTTTGCTGATGCCGATGCCGAAGCGCTCGATATAAGCGCGGCTCCCCATCGCGGAACACGGCAGCCACTCGCAGTTGTGCACATAGATGGCGTGGTGCTGCCCCGCTTCCATGAGCATATTGAGCCCGTCGGCATAGCTTCTGTAGGTCTCGCCCGGCAGGCCGAGGATCAGTTCCGTATAGGTGGGGATATTCGCCGCGTTGTACAGGCGCATCAGTTTTTTATAATGCTGCAGGCTGACGTTGGTTCTCCCGACATTGGCGGACGCTTCGGGGCACAGCGTTTGAAAAGCCAGCGTGACCCCTTTGTTCATGTCGCTGTCATGCAGTTTCTTGCCGATGTTGTATATGCGCTGGCTGTTGTTCTTTGCGTATGACGTTTGAAACTTTTTCGGGTAACCGGTTGTGTTTTTTAATTCGATCAAACGGTCGATGATTTCCTCGTCGCGCGCAAGAATGCCGAAGTTTGCGTCGGCGCAGCCGAAAAACTCGATTTTTCGTTTGCAGGCCCATTCGAATTCGTCGTAGACCCTTTGCAGCGGGAAACGCCTGATTTTGGCACGCAGGCTGCCCCAATCGCAGTAGGAGCAGCTGTACGCGCAGCCGCGGTTGGTTTCGAACATCAACTCGAAACTCAGTTCCGGATGGCCGCTGACGATGTCGTCAAAATACCCTTCCAGATACGGGGAGGGATAATCACAGCTGGAATACTCCTTGTAAGGCGTGTTGAAGGCTTTGCCGCCTTCACGGAAAGAAATGTTGGGGATTTCATGCAAATTCCCCTTGCCGAGCAGCGCAAGAAGGATTTGCCGCAGCGGTTCTTCCCCTTCTCCGTGCACGAGGATGTCCATATACGCGAAACGGTCCAGCAATTCGCCGCCAGGCGCCACATGGTGTCCGCCGAAGACGATGATGCATCCCGGATATGCCCGCTTGAATTTTTCCGCGAGTATCTTGTTGTATTCGAAATTCCATACATAGGAAGAAAAACCGATCAGAAACGGTTCTTCGGCCTGGGCGACGCAGGTATCCGGATCTTCGCGCAGGAACTGGATTTTTTTCAATTCGCAGTTTTCCCGGATGACGGGGTCGCTGAAAACATAAGCCGCCACCGCGCCCGCCGCGTAAGGCAGATGGGCGGAGTTGCCGTAGAGGTAATTCGGTTGTATCATGTATATGTTCTTGCGGTTCATGTTTCAGGATTCTCTCGGTTCTGCGGATTTGTTCGAGTCTTTACGTGCGAATCTGACCTTGAGCACGGTGTTGATGTATTTGCATTTGGTAAAAAAAGAGTTTTGCGAATCGCCCTGCTTGCGCACCCGCCACATTGCGGGCACCTCGATGATAGGATAGCCGAGCCGCAGCATTCTCAGGTTCGTTTCCATCCCAATGGAAAAGCCTGTCGATTCCCATTTCACAGAGAGCGTTTTGTCCACCGGCGCGAAACGGTAACCGTAGGTCAAATCTTTGACTTTTGTCCAAAACAGGACTTGAAGCATCTTGTTGAAAATAAAGTTGAGCGCCTTGTTGACACGGCCGTAGCCGTCAAAACCGCCGCCCCTGACCCAGCGCGAGGCGAGGATGATGGCGTCCGGGTGTTCTTTTGCGACGGCAATCATATCCTTGACGACGCGCGGATCCGTATCCATATCGGCGGCGATATTGACCACATGGCTGCCGCGCACCCGCTGCATCGCTTCGTGCAGCGCGCTGCCGAGTCCGGGCCCTTTTTGGTAATACAGCCTGCACGGCACGCCGCAGTCGCCGCTGATGTAACTGTTGATGATGCTCAGGCAATCGGGCGTTGTCCGCTCGCAAACCGCAAAAAAGAATTCAGCCAAGTCCTCGTGCGCGCAGGTGCTGAGAATGATCTCGACGCTCTCGCGCAGGGAATCGGTTTCGTCAATGGCCGGTACAACAATCGAAACGGCTTTGAATGTTTTCAAACGGGCTTTCCCTCCGCCGGGTTAAGACGGCTGCGGTTTGGGCCGCCGGATTTTTGTATATCCTTGCTACGGCTCCTTTAATATATTATTTTATCATATCGGTCTTTTCATTTGCAAGGACGGAGCCCTGACCGTTTGCCGTTCGTCTGCCGTTGCGCCGCCTTAAAAGCGGCCGTTTGAAAAAGTTTATCCCGCCTTGGCCCTATCAACGCGGTTTTGAAGTATAATAAGCATAATTCAGCCGGCGTTCATCCGTCTCGGCTTTGCGGCAAGAGGATTACGGGGACAATTATTATGGGCAAGAAAATGCGGCGTTCTGCGGTAAGCAAGCCCGACGCTGTTATAAAAAAGTACCGGGCGCTTGTCGGCGGTCACCTTGTGTTCAGATGTTTCGACAAGGTGAAATACGAATTGCCTGTCCTGGCGTTTCTGCTGGGGTTCTATGCCAAAGACCATGACTTTTTTCAACGGGATATCTACAATATCCTGCATATCTTTGACTACCGAATCGGTTTTGCCCCGCGGCTGTTTATCGGTTCTTTGATGTCGTTGTTCACATCTTATAAGTCAGCCGCGTTCATGAACCTGTTTTTTAATATCGTCTGCCTGGTTTCCATCGCCGTGTTTGCCGTCGTGTCGGGCCGCGTCATCCGGCGCTCGGACGACGAGGCGCGCGGCGCCGCAATACTGTTCGTTCTGCTGTTTTTGGCGGTCCCGTATTCGAGGACGATCTTTTTCCCGCGGCTGGTTTCACTCGAACGCTTTTTGGCCATGTTTACGCTATTGGCTTTCACAGCCGTCGGCAAGAAGGGATTCCGCTGGCTCGTCCCCTTATTGATTGCTGTGAGTCTGGCGACCTATCACGGTTATGCCTTCACTTATATGCCGGCTGTTGCCATTGTCCTGCTGTATGAAACACACAGGCGGAAAAACAGCAAGCCGGCTGTTGCGCTGTGCGTGGTCAGTTTTGCCGCCATGGCCGCTTTTTCGGCCTACTTCTACCTTTACCGGGGCGTACCCGGTTTTGAGAGTGTCGAGCAGCTGATACAATATTCGCTGGACAAAACGGATATCCGTGACCAGGTGGGGGAATTTAAACTCGACTGGGTTTTGCAGCTTCTCGTCCTGTCTCCGGGCGAATTTTGGGCATTGAGCCGGCACTTAGGCGTGCTGAAAAACCTCAATTTAGAGGTAACGGGCATACTGGCGCTGCTTCCGCTGCTGCTGCTGTTTTTCCTGATATGGTACTTCGCTTTCAAAAAAAGCACGGGCAGGTTCGAGAAATTGATTTACCTGCTCTGCCTGCTGGCTCCGCTTACGCGCCTTCCGATGCTGGTTCTTTCACAAAACTATCTCCGAAGCAGGATTGCGATGGTCGTCGCGCAGTTTGCGCTGTTATTCTATTTTCTTCATGCCGGCGACGCCGCGGTAACACAGCAGGCAAAAAAAATATGGGGGTTTTTCAAAGAACATTATCTTGCGCTCGCTGCCTTGACAGCATATTACCTGTTTTTCGTCAAACTCCGTTAAATGCCGCGCCGTTTGCGGCGCAAAACCGTTTCATCAGGAAAAGGCATCCGTATTGCCGGAAAGGAAGGCCGTCCGTTGCTCCGCTTGAACGAGCCCAAAAACAATAAAATCTTCTTTTTGCTGATGGGTCTGGTTTCTGCCGGTTTTTTCGCGCTGTACTATCTGTTCAACGTAAAGACCGGTTATCTCAACGATGACTACACCTACCGGCTTGTCTTTGAAGGCTGGCGCGTTGCCGCGGACCCCGTGAAGGTCGCCTCTCTGAGCGATATTGCCCGAAGCATGAAGAACCATTATTTTCTCTGGGGCGGCCGTGTGCCCGTACACGCGGCGGTCCAGCTTTTCCTGTGGCTGGCCGGCGGCCGTGTTTTCGATGCGGTCAACGCCTTAATGGCGGTTCTTCTCGGCTGGCTGGTCTGGTTTCATGCCGGTTTCGAACGCAAACACGGCGCTTTGCCCTTTTTGCTCGTCAATGTTCTGCTCTGGTTTTGCATGCCCCAGCCGGAACTGACCTTTCTCAATCTGACCAATTCCATTAACAATATGTGGACTTGTGTCTTCGTGCTCCTTTTCCTGATTCCTTACCGCCTGTTCTTTGCCGGAGACCGGACAAAGCGCCGAGGTTTTTTTTCGGCCGCCGCGATGGTTCCGTTCGGCTTTTTGGCCGGCTGGTCAAGCGAACCGGCAGGCGCCGCCGCAGGAGCGTTTATTGTCGCTTTGTCCGCACTGACGCTCAAAGACGGCAAAAAACTGCCCGCCTGGGTTTACAGCGGGCTGGCGTCGCTCGCCGCAGGCTGGGCCGTCATGGCTTTGGCGCCCGGTTACCGCTACAAAGCCGCGCACTATTACGGCGTGCAAAATGTTTTGAAAAACGCTTTCGTCCATTTCGGCGCGATTCAGAAAAACCTTTGGTCCGTCACGCTGGGCAACCTCTGGCCGCTGCTGGCGCTGCTGGTGCTGGCGGCGGTTTCTATCCGCGTGGCGCGCCGAAAAAAGAAGGCCGCGCAGCGCAAAAAAAATTCGCGGCGGAACCCGGCGCCTGCCGACGGGTCCTTGCGGATGGAGGGCTGTTATGTTTTCGGAGCCGTTGTCTCCGTCGCGATTTATGTTGTTTCGCCGGAGTTTGTGCCGCGCTACCTTTTTCCGGTGGCCGCGTTCCTGCTGATTGCGTTTTCGTCGCTGTTGAAACGGCTGCTGCAAGAGCTGGAACTTGCGCCGCGCTTGCGCCTTGCGGCGGGCGCCGTCGCTGTGCTGGTTTGCCTGGCTGCCGTTTCGGCAGATGCGCTGCGCGAATACAGCGTCGTGAATTATAACGGCCGGCTGGCTTCATCGCTGGAAAATGATATCGAAACGCAAGTGCGGCAAGGCAAGGCCGACGTGGTCGTGCGCGGCGACTACCGCTTCCTTTCGACGGGCCGCATGTCTATCTACCGGTACGATTTCATCGAAATGGAAGTGCTTTGGGGCGGCCCCGATAAAAATGCTGAAATCAACCGCCTGATTGCTGCGAATTACGGCGCGAAAAGCTATGTCAATCTCGCGCGGATGTCCTACGTCCAAGAAAAACCCTGACATGAGGCGCTGTGCGCGGCACATGTAGGCGGGCAACGAGAAGGGGGCGGCACTTTGAAAAAAAGCAAACCGGATGATAAGGCCGGCGGCGCGCTTTTTTCACGGGGCGATATCCGGCGGGTGTTGCTGCGCTGGGCGCCGTTTTTCGCCATAGGCGCCGTCTGTGCCGCAGCCGTATGGCTGCTGGCTGGAAATACGCCGCCTTTTGCAGACGATATGATGTCCGGTTATGTTTTTCAAGGCTGGTATGTCGATAAGATTACCGCGCCGAAAGTAACGGGCCTCGGGGATATATTTCACAGTCTTGTCGCATATTACCAAATATTTCGCGGCCGCGTCATTGCCCAGGGTTTTGTACAGCTGTTTGTTCTGGCCGGCAAAGGATATTACAATTTTTTCAACGCCCTGGTATGGGCCGGAATCAATTATCTGGTCTATTTTCACGCCAACTTCGGCAAAAAGCCTTCCTGGCGGCTGTTTCTGCTTATCGCAGTTGTCTTCTGGTTCCTGACGCCGGATTTCGTGTCGACCGTACTGTGGATGTCCGGCAGTTTATGCGTTATGTGGCCGGTATTTTTCGTGCTGCTGTTCCTCGTGCCTTACAGGCGGCTGGCGGCCGGGAGCGCGCCTGCGCGCCGTTGCGCCGCTTTAACGATGGCCGTGGTGCCGCTCGGTTTTGTCGCGGGCGCTTTTAACGAGCATTCTTTCGGCCTTTCCCTCGGCTTTTCTGTGCTGGCTGTTCTTTTCGAATGGATACGCAAGCGGAAAGTTCCCTTCTGGGCGGTTGCCGGCATCATGTCCACCGCTGCGGGCACGGCTTTTGTGCTGCTTTCACCCGGCAGCCGTCTGGAATCTTTGAGGCAGTACGGCATGTCGCCGGCCCGTCTTTTTCTCGACAGGTTCCCGGGCAACCTTTTCGACGCTGTCCGCATGAGTTTCAAAGTCACCAAATGGCTTCTCCCTTTTCTCGCGGTCTTGCTGCTTTGGCTGGTGATAGACAGCCGCAGGCAGGAAGAAGCCGCGCGGCGGACGAAGAAAAGGAACAGCGCGCAAACACGGCAAAAATGGACGCTTGAGTCTTTTTTCAACGACCGTTTCGGCCTGCTTGCGCCCGCAATGTTTTTTGCCTGCGCCGCTGCCGCGGTCCTCATTTCCGCGGCGCTGCCTTATGTCGGTGAGCGTTTGTTTTTTCCCGTTTTCGTTGCCGTCGCGCTGGTCTTGTTCAGCCTGCTCAGCCAGGCTGCCGACAGCCGGCTCGGCAGGGCGGCCAAACCGGCTGCCGCAGATGCCGCGAACTGGCGCAAAGCGCTCCCGACGCTTCTGGCGCTTGCCCTGTGCCTTGTCGCGCTGCTGGATTACGGAAGGGAATACGGTATCTATCACCGTTATTTTCTCGTGTACAACGAAGCGGTGGATTCGATTGTGCGGGAAATTGACGCCGGTGAAAAAGACATCGTCGTCCCCAGAAACGAAATCAATGCGAAAATAACGAAAAACGGCAGGCTGCTCAATTTTGTCAACTATTGGACTGTCACCGGCGTGGGATCCGACCCGCAGTCGATGGAGAACAAGTGGATTGCCTATGCTTTGGGGGCCGACACCATACGTTCCGGCAGTTAAACGTTTTTTTCAATGAGGTTGCCATGAAGGGACTGATTCTGGCCGCCGGCAAGGGCGTCCGCATGAAAGGGTTGAAAGGCAGCAAATGCCTGTTGCCCGTGCGCGGCACAAGCCTGCTTGAGCGCCATATCGGGCGCCTGCTCGGCATGGGGATTGATGACATCATTATTGTCGTCGGCCCGAGGGGCGGCGATGTAGTTCGGCACGCCCGTATGAGCAGCGCGGGGGCGCGGCTGCGTTTTGCCGTTCAGCCGGCGCCGGCAGGTATCGCCGACGCGGTGCGCTGCGCGGTACCCTTGCTGGGAAAGGACGATTTTGCCCTTTGCCTCGGAGACGAGATGTTTTACGGCGACAGGCCTATGGAAATGCTCCGCTTTTTCTCGGAGACCGGAGCGCATTGCATCTGCGGTGTCGTGCCGGGCGAGCCGGCGGAAGAAATCCGCAAATGCTACACCGTTATGACGGATAATCAAGGCAACTTGCTTGCGCTTGAGGAGAAACCGCGCCAACCCTTTAATGAGTTCAAAGGCACGGGTTTCTGCCTGTTCCGCGCCGAAGCGCTCGGACCGCTCGGGGTTTTGCAGCCCAATCCGGAAAGCGGGCAGTATGAACTGTGCGACTGGGTGGCCGCCTGTATCGGCGCCGGTCTGCAATGCAAAGTATTTGCTTTTGCGGAAAGGGAGTTCAACATCAACACCCGCGAAGACTATGAAAACGCTGAAAAGTATGGACGCCAAGAGCCGGAAAGCGCTGAAAAAAACAACAGCGTCGGCTCTGCAGAGGAAATGGGGGGATTGCCATGACCCCTCCGGCCGAACGCCGGCGAAACGCCTGCTCTCGGGCGATTGTCAAGGCAATGCCCTTTACAGTGATAGCCCTCTCGAGTTTTGCCGTCTATCTGCTGTTAAACATCGATACGCCGGCTTTCGGCGACGACATCGCGATCATTTTTCAGGATTTGAACCCGGACCCCGCCGTTTTCGAACCGCACCGCATCACCTCGATAGGCGAAATGCTGACCACCCTGCTCGATTACTATTTACACTATCGCGGCCGTTTTGTCGCGGAGGGCCTTGAAATCTTTTTCGCGGTCCGGGGCAAGCAATATTTCAACCCGCTCAACGCGCTTGTTTTTACCGGCATATCCTGGCTGGTTTATTACCACGCCAACTTCGGCAAAAAATCCGACTGGCGGCTGTTTTTGGCTGTTTGCGCCTCTTTCTGGTTTCTCACGCCCAACTTGACGAACACCTACCTTTGGATGGTGTGCGCCCTCAATAGCGTCTGGCCCGTTTTCTTCATTTTGCTGTTTCTGGTTCCCTACCGCTTTCTGCTCGCCGGCAGGACGGTCGGCCGCCCGAAACTCGCGGCGGCGCTCATCATTCCGGCAGGGTTCCTGGCGGGCACTTTTAACGAACAGTCTTTCGGCCTTTCGCTGGGCTTTGTGGTTTTGACGCTCGTCGCCGTACGGTTGCGGCGAAGCCGCCCGCCACGCTGGTCTCTTGCCGGCCTGGCAGGTGTAATCGGCGGTATGCTGCTGCTTTTCCTGTCGCCGGGGTATCGTATCAGCACTGCGGAAGGATACGGCGGCAGTCCGCTCGCGCTGCTTTTTAAGCAGCTGCTGTTTCGCCTTGAGGGTGCCGTAATGGTGACCTGGCGCGTTTCGTGGGCGCTGCTGCTCGGAGCCGTTGTTGTTTTTGTCCTGTTGATGTCGGTTATCCGGGCATCCCGGCGCGACCAGCCGACATTGTCAAAGAAAAATGCGAGGACGCCGTCTCCTTTATCGTTGCAGGCGCTTCTCGATGACAACGACGGCCTGCTTTCGCCCTTTATATTTTTGCTGACCGCCGTTGCGTCCGTAGCGGTAATGTTGGGGCTTCCCTATTTTGAGTATCGTTTGTTTTTCACGGTGTTTACGGCTTTTGCGCTGCTGTTCTTTTCGCTGCTGGCAGAACTGGCCGCCCGCGTCGCGCGGTCGAACGGCAAAGCGCGGGCTTTCTTTTCAAGAAAACTCGTGGCGGCGGCGGTGCCGTTGCTGCTTGCCGCGGCCACGGTGACGGATTTTTCACTGGAATACCGCGTTTATCATCAGCATTCCGCCGTACACGCCGCTGTCGTCGCGGATATCGAAAAGCGCGTCTCCGCTGGCGAAAAAGACATCCTCGTCCGCAATGTCACACAGATTCCGCAGCAGCTGCTCCCCGAACGGAGGCTGCGCAGTATTGTTGTAAACTGGACGGTGACCGGGCTTACGGAAGACGCAAGCCAACAAATCAACAGATTTTATGCCGTTTATTTCGGCGCGGAAACCATACGCGGCGAGCGCAAAGCAGGCGACCCGCCGGTCAGTCCGAAAGACGGTATTGTTGCCCGATATCATTACTGAAGAATCATTGCCGGGCGTCCCGCGGGGCGCCCGGTTTTATCATCGATGAATACCACATCGGCGGTATAATATGCTATAATAACTCTCAAAGCAAAATGGAACGCTTACTGCGCCAAGCTGGAGATAATCGTATGAAAACCATTTCCGTTGTGGTCCCTGCTTTCAACGAGCGCGATAATATCGCGGCCCTCTATGAAAGGACCTCCGCCGTCATGCGCGCGCTTTCCTCTTATGATTACGAGTTCATCTTCCTTGACGACGGCTCGACAGACGGTACCAGGGACATCATCGAGGACCTTTGCGCAAGGGACCCAAAAGTCAGGGCGGTGTTCAGCGCGCGCAATTTCGGTTATTCGCGCACGATATTTTACGGGATGCTTCTTGCGCAGGGCGACTGCGCCGTGCTGCTGCACGCCGATTTGCAGAATCCCCCCGAACTGATTCCGCAATTTGTCGCCCAGTGGGAAAACGGCTGCCAGGTCGTTCTCGGCGTTAAAAAAGGCAGTAAAGAAAACCGTCTGCTGTATTTCTGCCGCAAGTGCTATTATGCGCTGATGAAACACATTTCCGACTTTGACCATGTCAGCCAGGCGACCGATTTTGAACTGCTCGACAGGAGTTTTCTCGAAATCCTGCGCAGCGTACGTATGAGGACCCCTTACCTGCGGGGCTTAATCATGGAGTACGCTCACAGCATCGGACGCGTCGAATACACGCAGGAAAGGCGCCTGAAAGGCAAATCGCATTTTAATTTTTACCGTTACTATGATTTCGCCATGCTCGGCATCACGTCCACCTCAAAAAAACTTTTGAGGCCCGCGACCCTTTTCGGCGCGTTCTTTGCACTGGCAGCGGTTTTGTTCGCTTTTATTGCGGTCATAGCACAGTTGATCGTCCGCGGGGATGTTTCTGTCCTTATAACCCGGTTGCTGATTTTGCTGCTGCTGTTTGCCGCGGGCGTGCAGACCTTTTTTATAGGCCTTCTGGGCGAGTATGTGCTCGCGCTCATCGGCAACGCCGCCGACAAACCGATTGTGGTGGAAAAATTGCGAATCAATTTCCACGATCATCAGTGAGTTCTTAAATAATAAGTCGAACGTTTCGTGCAGCCCGAAAAAAGGCAATAAGGCGAGGAATATCGTCTGTTCTTTCCGAGAGGGGATAAAATGTGATTTATGCCGTCATTACACTGGGCGCAATCATTGCCTTTGTCCCCGCCTATTTCTATTATCGAAAAAAAAGCGCCGGCCGTTACCCCGCCAGGTTTTTCATGGCGTTACCGGTGTTTTGGATTCTGGAATTCTGTGCAATGTTCTTAGCGGCCTATAATAAACACGGAAAATGGAACGTTGAAAAGACGGATTTCCCGCTCGTCATGACCGCAATATTAACCGGCGCTGCTTTATCTGCTGTCGCCGTTTTGATCATTGCCTATATTGATCAAGCCAAAACAAACGCTTACGGGAAAAAATGCCTGTTTACCGTAAAAGGTATCGAGTTCTTCCCGTTGAACTCGCTTGTCTATGCGCTGGCCGGCCTTGTCCTGGTTGTGGCGGCCATGTTCGCGATTGAAATCGCCTTGGCTTCAAGCAGCGGCTTGAACCGGTGGAACGAAGACGATACGAAAATAAACAGCATGATCCACGAAAAACTGAAAACAGACCAGGAATACCCCCTTGTCAAAGTCAGGGGCACATCTTTGGAGAAAGATGCGAAGGTGAAGATACTCGTACTCGGCGATTCGTTTATTTTCGGCTACGGCTCGGCCAATATCAATTACCTGTGGTGGAACCAATTATCGGGCGAATTGGCAAGGCGGGGATATGACTGCGCCGTTTACGCGGCCGGATACGGGGGCGCTTCAACATTTGACGAGCTTCAATGGTTGACAACGACGCCGATGCTGGCCGATCTGGATCCCGATATTGTGATCATCGGGTATGTGACCAACGATGCGGAGTATGACCCGTCAAGCGGCGGCAATTATAACCATTCGGGCCATTATTACGGCACCCTTTCTCAGGTTGTCGACATACCCCTTGAAAAATTATTTCAAAAGTTCTTGCCGAATGTTTTTGCGGGCGTCGATTATGCCGTTACGCTTAAGTTTTCAAAACTGGGTTTCGTGCAAAAACGAGTCGGTTATCAGATAGCTGACTGGGAACAAAAAATTGTCGAAGGGAAGATGCTGTCGGACTACAATTCTTATGTCGTCGAGCCTCTCGGCAGATTTGCCGCCACCCTGGATATTCCCGTTATTCTCGTTACGACTCCCCACATACCGTCGATTGAGTATTTTGAACCTAAATACAAACCCGTCCTGCCTCTTTTCGAAAAGGCGGGCATCAGGACGTTCAATTTGCTCGATGATTTTTACGCGGCCTGTTCGGATAAAAAATACGCGGACAATTTAGCCATCAATCCTGCCGATTCGCATCCCGGCACAGCCGGCACCTGGTTTTATTCAAAATATATTGCCGATCTTCTGGAAGCGGATTATCCGGATGTCCTGGGCGAAAAGACCATGACAGGAAAAGAAGTTTATAATATTGAGGTCAATGACTGGATGCCGTATTCGTTATCCCCGAAAGTGGTCGACGAGGGCCCTGCGGCGGCGCGGTATATCGTTTCATATCCTGCGGCGGACTCGTCGGAATCCTTCCTGACCATGCCCGTGAAGAAAAACTATGTCAGATTGAATTTTAAGCATCCGGTCGACCTTTCCTCTGTTTTGATTGAGAGCGAAAAGCTTTCTTCCGCCGAACTGTATGTCACTGGCATCAATGAAGAACTCGGCTTTGACGATCAGGTATTTCATCATCTTGGTAAAAAACAGGGCCGGGTTCTCCGATGGGCTGACAACACCGCGTTTCGAGTGACTTCTCTTTGCTTCAACGCACAGACGTCGGACGGGTCGGCAGCCGAACTGACTGTGCGAATCGCTTGCAAAGAAGGTGCCGTTGCCCCGTGAAAAACGATGTCGTGCTTGGCATTTCGGCTTTTTATCACGATTCCGCAGCCGCCGTCATCAAAGCCGGTGTCATTGCCGCGGCCGCGCAGGAAGAACGGTTTACGAGAATCAAAGGAGATTCCTCTTTTCCGCACCATGCGATTGATTACTGCCTTCAAGCCGGCGGCGTCTCGATCGAAGATGTCGGTTATATCGTCTTCTACGAAAATTCCGTCGATAAGTTCGAACGCCTGTTGACCAGCGCGCACATGACCGCCCCGAAAAGTATCCGCTCTTTTTGGGCCGCGATGCCCAAGTGGCTGACGGGTAATTTATGGATGGAAAACTTGGTTTCAAAAGAGCTGGGCGTCAAGAAACGCAAAATACTCTTTTGCGGCCACCATATGTCGCATGCCGCGAGCGCGTTTTACCCGTCGCCCTTTGAGGATGCGGCTGTTCTGACCATCGACGGCGTCGGCGAATGGTCGACGGCAACCTACGGCATCGGGCAAGGGAACGCTATCCGTTTGGAAAAGGAACTCCGCTTTCCCAACTCCCTGGGATTGCTGTATTCCGCGTTTACTTATTATACGGGCTTCAAAATCAACAGCGGGGAATATAAGCTGATGGGGCTTGCCCCTTACGGAGAGCCGCGGTACGCTGACTTGATATGCGAAAAACTAATCCATATCAATGCCGACGGCAGCATCATTCTCAACCAGTTATATTTTGATTATACTTTTGGCGTCAAAACCATCAACAAGAGATTTGAGGCTCTTTTCGGCAAGCCGGCAAGAATGCCCGAAAGCCCCATCACCAGGCACGATATGGATATCGCCGCAAGCATACAAAAGGTGACAAACGATGTGATTCTGAAAATGGCTTTGCACGTTAAAAAAGAGACGGGCATGAAAAACCTGGCCCTCGCCGGAGGGGTTGCCCTGAACGTTGTGGCGATGGGCAAATTATTGAGAGAATCCGGTTTTGAAAGAATATGGATACAGCCGGCCGCTGGCGACGCGGGAGGCGCCCTGGGCGCGGCGCTTTTTGTATGGTACGGCATGCTTGGCAAAAAGCGTTCCGCAGAACCGGGCGACAGTATGCAGGGCTCCTTTCTCGGGCCTGAAATATCGCTCAACGGCAAAAGGGACAACGAGCTGTTAAAAAAGCTGGGCGGCGTATGGACCACGCCGAAGGAAAGCGAGCTGCCCGGTATGGTTGCCCGACTCATAGCCGACGGCAAAATTGTCGGTGTCGCGAGAGGCAGGATGGAATGGGGGCCCCGCGCGCTCGGCAACCGCTCCATACTCGGCGACGCAAGGGACAAAGAGATGCAGTCGCGCATGAACCTGAAAATAAAGTTCCGCGAAAGTTTCCGCCCCTTCGCGCCGATGGTTCTTGATGAAGACGTTGACAAGTATTTCGATGCCGGCGCCGAATCGCCGTATATGCTGTTCACCTTTCCGGTTCTCGAATCCCGCCGGCTCGCCTATGAAAAAGACAGCGAAGACATGATAAAAACGGTCAATCAGCCGCGTTCCGACATTCCCGCGGTGACGCATCTCGACTATTCCGCGCGGGTACAGACCGTTGACGCGGCAAGGCACCCGTTTATGTACGCCGTGCTCAGCCAGTTCAAAAAAATGACCGGGTGCAGCGTCATCGTCAACACGTCGTTCAATGTGCGCGGGGAGCCGATTGTCAATACCGCGCAAGACGCATACCGCTGCTTTATGGCGACGGACATGGATTATGTGGTGATAGGCGGCAGATTGTTTGAAAAAAGCAAACAAAAAAACCGTCAGTTCGACCGGAAGGAGCAAAAGGAGTGGCTGGGGAGGTTTGAACTTGACTGAATCATATTTACAGGCAAAGCGCCGGCGGGAGGCCTTTGAGGAACAGAAGGGCGAAATCGTTTTCGGCCTTTTGGGCGGTTTTCTGCTGCTCGTGCTTGGCGTGATGAACAACTGGCCGATTGACGGACAATTCGGTTTTTTTACGGTGATGTCGTACGTCTTCATCGCCGCCGGCCTGTGTTTCATCCTTTTGGCCGTCGTTGTCCCCGCTTTGTTGAAATGGCCCTACAAAGGCTTCGTATTTCTCGGCAGAAAAATCGGCGGCGCCGTTCTGATGGTTCTGCTGACGGTCATTTACGGGCTGATAGTTTTGCCGGTCGGGTTGTTGTTCCGCCATAAAAGAAAACAGGCGGGCTTTTATTCATGGACAGGTTCGTTCCCTTACAAAGACGCTTCGTTTGAAGCGGTGGGGGCAAAGGAACAAAAAGGTTTCGAAAGCCCCGTCCCGGCGCAGTTGCCGGGGAAAATATATATGCTCTTTGAAACGCTTGTCCGCAACAAGCGTCTGTTTCTCATCCCTGCGGCGGTTTTGTTGATTTTGCTTGGGCTGATTCTGTTTTTTGCCGCGTCGAATATCGTTTTCAACTTCTTTATTTATACGTTGTTTTAACCCGAACGACGCCGCTTATTCCATAGGCCGCCTTTTCGCTTTTCGTTTCGTAAAAACCTCAATATTCATTCGGCGCGCTCAAACGCTGCCGCGGTGCGGGGAACAGGAAACATGAAATCATTCGCGACCGGCTTGAAATTCGCCAAGTCAAACACGCTGCTTACGAACGGGCTGAAGGAATAACATGAAAGTTTTACTCATTAACGCAGAGGCGTTCCATGTCAAACACAAGGCGGCAATCCCGCTGGGGCTGCTGTCGATTGCCACATACCTTGAAAAAAACGGCCACACGGCGGTCATTCTCGACCGCGCGCTGGAAAACACGCCCGCCGTCAAAACGCTTGACGCGTTCAAGCCCGACCTGGTCGGGGTTGCCGCGCCCGCGTTCAAATGCTTTGCCGACGCCGTCCGCGTTTCCCAAGAGGTCAAACGCCGGGGCATTCCCGTTGTCTGGGGCGGCGCCGTCACTTCCCTGATGCCCGGCATCGTGCTCGACAGCGGCGCGGCGGATTTCGTCGTCGTCGGCGAGGGCGAAATCACGTTGCTCGAACTGATTGCCGCGCTGGAAAACAATACGCCGCCGGGCGAAGTCAACGGCCTCGCTTTCCGTGAAAACGGCAGCACCGTTTTCACCTGCGAGCGTGAGCCGGCGGACCTGGCCGAACTGCCTGTCATCGATTTCAAGTTTGTCGACCCGCGGCGGTATTTCGTACGCAACGTCGCGTGCGAGCGTATGCTGCACGTCTATGCCTCGAAAGGCTGCGTTTGCCGCTGTACTTACTGCTACAACCCCGCTTACTGCGGCGGTCTCTGGCGCGCCCGGCCGCCGGCTTATTATCTGGAAGAAATCCGCTGCCTGGTCGAGCAATACGGCATGGACGGCGTCTGTTTTGCCGACGACCTGCTGACGCCCGACAGCGCCCGCCTGGCGGCTTTCTGCGAAAACATCCGCGCCAGCGGCCTGCGTTTCATTTGGGGCGGGGAACTGCGCGCCGACTGCTGTACGCGCGAAAACCTGCAGAGCATGTACGATACCGGCTGCCGCTGGCTGTATTTCGGTATCGAAAGCGGCGTACCGGAACGGCAGAAACTCATCGGTAAATGCCTCAACCTTGACAAAGCGAAGCAGACGCTCGCCTGGTGCCGCGAGATCGGCATTGTCACCTCGGCGTCGTTTATCCTGAACTTTCCCGGCCTCGAAAGCGACGAACTGCACCGAACGGTCGCCTATATGCTTTCCCTCGGCGCCGACTTGCTGATACCGTCCTTTTACGGGCCGATTCCGAAATCCGCGCTTTACGAGCAGCTCGTCGCGCAGGGGCTGATGAGGCCGCCGGCCAATTACCGGGAATGGGAAAAAATCAAAATGATGGACCTCTTCGGCGCCAATTATTCCGCCGTGCCGGACAGGGAACTGCGGGTGGTGTCGGCCCATTTTTATCTGCGCAATTTTTTCTGGAAGTATGAAGACGGCGGGCAGTCGCGCGTCTATGTGAAAAAGGCCTTCGGCCAGGTGCATGAATTTCTCGGCAGGGGAGGCCTGCGTTCGCTGCTGCTGCTGGCGCGCGCCGCCGGGGAGTTTGCGCAGGTCGTCTTTTATGCGACGGCGTTCCCCGCGATACGCAAACGTTACGGTTTGAAATAATCATTTCGCTGCAAAGGAAAAAGCATGAGAGTCCTCCTCGTCAACGCCGCCACCGGATATGTCAAACAGAAAGCGCCCCTCCCGCTGGGGCTTCTTTCCGTCGCGACGCATCTCAAAAACAACGGCCACGAAGCGCGCATCTATGACCGCGCGGTTGAAGGCGGAGGCTTCTCACGGCGCCTGGACCGTTTTTCGCCCGGCCTCGTGGGGATTTCCGTTCCGGGGGGCATGAGTTTTGCAGACGCGCTCAAACTTTCCCGCGTCTGCAAAAAGCGGAATATTCCCGTCGTCTGGGGCGGCCCCATGGCGTCGCTGGTCCCGGAACTTGCGCTGCAAAGCGGCGTGGTTGATTTTGTCGCGCTCGGCGACGGCGAAGCCCCTACCCTCGCGCTGGCTGATGCGCTTTCCGCAGGGGAGCCCGCGGAAAACATCGCGGGACTGGCGATGCTTCGCGGCGGAGAGCCGCTCGTCAATAAGCCTGACCGGCCGGCCGGCCTGGCCGGACTCCCCGTGATTGACTTCACCTTCGTCGACGCGTCGAAGTATTTTTTCAAAAACCGTTCCTGTGAGCGCATGCTTCATGTCTACGCTTCAAAGGGCTGCACCGGCACCTGCGCGTTCTGCTACAATTCCGGCCTTGCCAAAGGCTGCTGGAGGCGGCGTCCGGTCGGCTATGTCGTGGAGGAACTGCGCTGGCTCAAGGAACATTACCGGATCGACGGCGTCTATTTCGTCGACGATCTCATCGCGCCCGACCGCGAAACCCTCGCCGGCTTTTGCAGGGCGCTCATTGCGGCAAGCCTGGACATTGCTTGGAGCTGCGACATTCGCGCCGATTTGTTTGAACGGGAGGATTTTTTCTTAATGGCGGAAGCCGGCTGCCGCTGGGTCATGTGCGGCATTGAGAGCGGCACGCCGGCCGGCCAGCGGCTGATTAAAAAATATCTCGACCTCGACAAGGCGAGAGATACCATGCGCTGGTGCGCCGAAGCGGGTATTTTCACCACGGCGACCTTTATCACCGGCCTGCCGGACCAGACCGAGGAAGATTTGAAACAGTCTGTCGCCTATATGCGTTCACTGGGCGCCCAGACCGTTATCGGCGGCATTTTCGGCCCCTTCCCGGCAACGGAGATGACCCTTGCCCTTGTCGAACAGGGCCGCATGCGGATGCCCGCTACACTCCGGGAATGGTCTTTGGCCGCGACGATGCACACCCTGGGCAACAATTTTTCACGCGTGCCCTCGCGGGAATTGCGGGTCATCGTCAACCGCTGCCTCTACCTCGTGATGTTCAACCGCTATGAATTTGAAGGCGCCCGAAAGCGCCTGTGGCTCGGGCGTCTGGCGTTTCAGCTGCGCGACATGCTGCGCCGCGGCAACCTGCGTTCCCTGCTGTTGGCCGCGGTGTCAGCCAAAGAACTGCTCGAGATATTCTGGTTCGCCCTGATGTACCCCGGCATTGTCAAAAAGTACGGCCTGCAGCGGACGCGGACCAACGAGGGGAGACCGCGCGGATGAGGGTTCTGCTGGTCAATGCCGTTTCTTATTATGTCAAGCAGAAGGCGGCTGTCCCGCTGGGCCTGCTGTCGCTGGCGACCGTTCTGAAACAAAACGGCCATACCGTCGAGGTTTTTGACCGCTCGGTTTGTTCCGGTTCCGCCGCCAGGCGTATCAGCCGCTTCAAGCCCGATATGGTGGGAATTTCCTCGCTGGGCATCAAGAGTTTCCCCGACGGGATGAAAGTGTCGAAGGCGGCGAAGTCGCGTGGCATCCCCGTTGTCTGGGGCGGCCATATCCCCTCATTGATTCCCGATTTGGTCCTCGGCAGCGGCCTGGTCGATTATGTCGCCGTCGGCGACGGCGAGCCGGTGCTGACGGCCCTGCTCGACGCCCTCGCCGGCAAAACTTCCCTGCGGGGCATCGCCGGCCTGGCCTGGCTCGATAACGGCGCCGTCACCGTCAATCCGCCCGCCGAACCGCGCAGCCTCGCCGAATATCCGGTCATCGACTTCGGTTTTGTGCGGCCGCAGGATTATTTTGTCCGCAACCCTCCCTGCCGCAGGATGCTCCACGTTTACTCCTCGCGCGGCTGTACGGGCCGCTGCGCCTACTGCTACAGCCCCGCGCACTGTTCCGGCCGCTGGCGGCCCCGCCCGGTCGGCTGCGTCATCGCCGAACTGAAAAACCTCAAAGACAACTTCGGCATCGACGGCTTTTATTTTGTCGACGACCTGTTCGCCCCCGGGGCGGCGCGCGTGCGCGAAGTCTGCGCCGCCCTTGCCGCAAGCGGCCTGGACCTGCTGTGGAGCTGCGACATGCGAACCGACCTGTGCGACGAGGCGCTGCTGCGCGAAATGTACGCCGCGGGCTGCCGCTGGATCTTTTTCGGCGTCGAGAGCGGTTCGCCCGAACGCCAGCAATCCGTCGGCAAACACCTTGATATACCCGCCATGGAGGAGGTTCTGCGCCTGTGCCGCAGCATCGGTATCTGGACGACCGCTTCCTTCGTCATCGGCTTTCCCGGGGAAGACGAGCGGGAACTCAAGCAGACGCTGGCCTTTGTTGATAAACTGTCCGCCGACGTGAAGCTCGCCGCGCTTTACGGGCCCATGCCCGGTTCCGAAATGACCGAACAGCTCGTTGCGTCCGGCCGGCTCGAACGCCCCGCCGGCTGGCGGGGATGGCGGGACCTCGCCGTCATCGACACGCTCGGCGAAGGTTTCTCTAAAGTGCCTTCGCGGGAGTTGAAGGTTATCGCCAACTATTTTTTCCTGTCGATTTTCCTGGCCAAAAAAGAATCCGCCGGCCGGCGCGCCTCGCGTGTCTGGGTCAAACGCGTTGCGGCGATCGGCGCGGACATCGCGCGGCGAGGCGGATGGCGCAACATCCTCCTGCTGCTGCTTTCGGTCTGGGAGTTTACGCAAATCGTCTGGTATGCGCTGATGTTCCCGGGTATCCGCAAAAAATACGGCCTGCGCTTCTTCGCAAAAAATCAAGCCTGATACTGCCCAACATCCGCTTAAACGGCCCGCGCCGTCCGCCGGGGAGGAACAAAGGATGAAAGTTCTGCTGGTCAACGCGCTGTCGAGTTGTTTTAAGGAAAAACCGGTCATTCCCCTGGGCCTGCTGTCGCTGGCCACGTTCCTGCGCGGTCACGGCCATGAGGTGCGCTTGTTCGACCGCGCCGTCGAAACGGGCGGCATCGGCCGGCCCCTGCGCGCTTTCTCGCCCGACATTATAGGGATCTCCGTGATATCCTCCAAAAGTTTCCACGACGGCCTGCGCATATCGCGCGCGGCGAAAAAACGCGGCATTCCCGTCGTTTGGGGCGGTCTGACGCCGTCCATGGTGCCGTGGCTTGTGCTCGGCAGCGGCGTGGTGGACGCGGTGGTCATCGGCGACGGCGAAAAAACGCTGCTCGGCCTGGCGGACGCCTTCTCGGGCGCTTGCCGGCTGTCGGCGGTTGAAGGCATCGCCTACCTCGAAAACGGCGAAACGGTCCTGACGTCCAGGCGGGAGCCTCCGCCCCTCAAAACGCTGCCGCAGATCGATTATTCTTTCGTCGACCCGAACCGCTATATCGTCACCAACGTCAGCGGCAAAAGGATGCTGCACACCTATTCGTCCAAAGGCTGCCCGGGCGGCTGCGCGTATTGCTACAACCCGTCCTATTGCGCCGGCCGCTGGCGGCCCAGGCCGCCCGATTATTATCTCGGCGAAGTTGAATGGCTGCTCAAGCACTGTGCCGTCGACGCCGTCACGTTTATCGACGACCTTTTCAGCCCGGGCGAGGCCTACACCCTCCAGGTCTGCCGCCGCATTAAAGAAAGCGGCCTGCGCTTCCTCTGGGGCTGCGACATGCGCGCCGACAGCTGTTCCGAAAACGAACTGCGCGCGATGTATGACGCCGGCTGCCGCTGGATCTTTTTCGGCATCGAAAGCGGCTCGCCGCGCATGCAGCGCCTCATCGACAAAAATCTCGACCTTGACAAGGCCCGCCGGACGCTCGAAACCTGCGCGCGGCTGGGCATCGTCACCACCACCTCGTTTATCGTCGGCTTCCCGGGGGAAACCAGGGAGGACCTCATGCAGACCGTCGCCTACGCGCTGAGCCTGCCGTCAGACGTCAAGATGACCTTTTCCTTCGGCCCCATCCCCGGTTCCGCCCTCTATGAACAACTCGTCGCCGGAGGCCGCCTTGAACCGCCGCGCTCCTGCCGCGCGTTCGGCAAACTCAAATGGTTCGACACCTTCGGCATCAACTATTCCGACGTGCCCACGCGCGATTTCAAGGTCATCACCTCCTGGTTTATCCTCGCCATCATCCGCAAAAAACACTTCACCGGCTCCGCAAGCCGGCGCACCTGGTACCGCAGGATGTTTTCCATGGCGGCCGTCATGCTCAAACGCGCCAACTTCGCTTCGGTGAAACTGATTTTCAGCGCTCTGTACGAGTCCGCCGCCATCGTTTTTTATGCCAACATGTTTCCCTCGGTCAGAAAAAAGTACGGCCTGGCCAAACGCTGAAGCGCCTGCGCCTCGCCGTGATTTGAGAAAGTGAAAGCCATGAAAGTCCTCCTCGTCAACGCCGCCACCGACAATGTCACCCAGAAACCGGTCATTCCGCTCGGCCTGCTGTCCATCGCGACCTGCCTGGCCGAGCACGGCCACACCGTGCGCATCTTTGACCGGACGGTCGAGCGCGGAGGCAGGGGCAAGTACCTGCGTTCGTTCGCGCCCGACATCGTCGGCATCTCGGCCATCACCTTCGGCAGTTTTCCCGACGCGATGAAACTGACCGCCCGCTGGCGCAAAGCGGGGGTGCCCGTCGTCTGGGGCGGGCAGCTGCCGTCCCTGGTGCCGGAGATTGTGCTCAAAGACAGCGGCGCGGATTTCGTCGTGATAGGAGACGGCGAATTCGCCCTGCTCGAACTGCTCGACGCCCTCGCCTCGGGCAATGATGTCAAGGATATCGCGGGCCTCGCCTATATGTCCGGCGGCAGGGTCGAGTTCACCCGCGTTCGCGGGCAGGCCCCGCTGGATGATTTTCCCGTCATCGACTGGTCTTACGTGGATCCCCGCAAGTACTTCGTCAGAAACGTCAGCTGCGCCAGGACGCTGCATGTCTATTCCTCCAAAGGCTGCCCGGGCCAGTGTACCTACTGCTACAGCCCCTGTTTCTGCAAAGGGACCTGGCGCGCGCGTCCCCTGGAACATGTGGTCGCCGAACTGCGCGCCCTGTCGGAGACCGCCGGTATTGACGGCGTTTATTTCGCCGACGACCTCATCAGCCCGAACAGGGGATACATGGAGCGTTTTTGCGCCGCTTTGAAAAACAGCGGGCTCGGCCTGCTGTGGGGCTGCAACCTGCGCGCCGACACCTGTACGCGCGACGAACTGCAGATGATGTACGACGCCGGCTGCCGCTGGATTCTCTTCGGCATCGAGAGCGGTACGCCCGAACGGCAGAAAATGATAAAAAAGAACCTGAACCTCGCCAAAACGGCGGATACGTTCCGCTGGTGCGCTGAAATCGGCATCCAGACCACAGCGACCTTCATCGTCGGCTACCCCGGCGAAACCGTGGAGGAGATGCGCGCGAGCATCGGCTATGTGCTGGGTTTGAAACCGGACATTTCGGCCTGCGGCATGTTCGGCTTGATTCCGAAATCGGAACTTTTCGAAACGCTGGTCAGCGAGGGCAAAGTCGAACCGCCCCAAAGTTTTGCCGACTGGAACCGCCTCAAGTGGCTCGACAAACTCGGCAAAAACCTCTCTCAAGTGCCCGATATTGACCTCAAAGTCGTTGTCAACCGCTTTTTCTACGGCGTCATCACCTCAAAAAGCGGCAAAGACGGGGCGGATTCTCGGCTTTGGGCGAAACGCCTGATCGGGCAGGCGCTGTCCTTTTTGCGCATGGGAAACGCCCGCGCGGTCAAACTGTTTTTTCTGTCCGCGGCGCAGTTTTTGCAGATTGTTTTTTATGCCCTTTGCTACCCGAAAATTTTGAAAAAATACGGCCTGCGTTAATCCGCCGCGGACGGCGGGGTGAAATTATTTTCCGGTCTCCGCGGCGTAATAAAAATATTTGCTCGGCGCGTGTGTTTTCCCGGCGCGTGCGCCGCTTATTTTTATGCCCGGCGGTATGTATTTTTTCGTTCGCAAACCGGTTTGACGTGCCGCGTTTTCCGCGCCGTTTCTCTGTGCGTTGCGTTTGTCCGCGGGCAATTAGTTTTTTGCTCGGTGCCTTGATAAATAAGGGATTATGGACACAGTTCGTCTGGCGCGCGCCGCTGAGCCGCGCCGGTTTTTGGGGGATTGTTTTACTGCCGCGGCCGCGGAAAAAACATGACTTTTCGCCGGCCGAAAAATGGCCGGGCGGCCTCTCGGCTGCCCGAAACAATATGAAAAAAATCTTTTGTATAATATATACAATTTATTGACACACCCTGCCGATAATGTTATATTAATAGTGCATTAATACATCTTATTAACATTTTGTCTGTTTTATTTGTTTTACATCGCTGATTTTTCGGGAAATACGGAGGTTTTCGTCATGACAAAAACAAAATACCGCATCCGCAGGCCCCTGAGTATCTTTATGGCTTTCGCGGTGGTCATGGCCAGTTTGGCCATGGGTTTCGGCCGGTTGGGCGCCCACGCGGTGACCCAGGCGGTCGGCCAAATGGGCAGTTACCGCTTCCGGGTAAAAACGGCGGGGCAGGACTGCGAAGGAACCGGCACGGCCAACAGTTTGTATGTGACCATCAACTACACGGATTCCACCTCGGCGCAATCCAATACGATTCCCGGCGAGTCCAGCCCCAACTATTTCGAGGCGGGCAATACCGACACGATCGATTTGTCGCCAAAGATGCCAGCAAAGCCGATCAGTTCGATCACCTTCACCTCAAGCGGCGGCGACCGCTGGGAGGTGGACTGGACGGCGCTGGATTACTGGGACGGCAGCGCCTGGCAGCAAATCGCCTCGACTGAAAGCTTTGATTCCGGCGGCGGTACGTGGACAATGACCTACCCGTCGGGCTCTATATCGCTGAATACGTCGTCGCTGAATAAAACGCTGACGTTCTCCTACAACTATTCCGGCTCGCCCGCGGCGGTCCAAATCTACAGCGAACAGGGCGCGACGCTGCCGGCCAGCAATATCCCGACCTTTACGCGGACCGGCTACACCTTTACTGGTTGGTCGCCGTCCGTGCCCTCTACAGGCCCCAGCGCTGATACAACCTACTACGCGCAGTGGACCGTCAACTATTACACCATCACCTTCGACGCAAACGGCGGCACGGGCGGCTGGAGCCAGTCGCTGGCTTACGGCAGCACGCTGACCCCTCCGACCGTCACGAGGACCGGCTACACCTTCACCGGCTGGAACCCGACGCCTCCCGGCACGGTGCCCGCGTCCAACGCTACTTATACGGCGCAATGGAGCGTCAATACTTATTACGTCATCTTTGACGCCAACGGCGGTTCGGGTTCCATGAGCAGCCAGGGTATCCAGTACGGCGCATCCGCCGTATTGACCTCCAACGCGTTTACGCGCACCGGCTATTCGTTTACCGGCTGGAACACGGCCGCCGACGGCTCGGGCACTTCCTACGCCAACGGCGCGACGTTCGGGCCGATGCCGGCGAACAACGTGACGCTTTACGCGCAATGGAGTATTAACAGTTACACCATCACCTTTGACGCG
>Ga0116186_1001336_pt1 | contig 25085 bp, 17 predicted proteins | sample AD_JPNNA4_MetaG_FD_89806 | JGI IMG/M metagenome (GOLD analysis project Ga0116186, IMG submission 89806) | Active sludge microbial communities of municipal wastewater-treating anaerobic digesters from Japan - AD_JPNNA4_MetaG | ecosystem: Engineered > Bioreactor > Anaerobic > Digestate | place...
ACAAAAGCGATGCATCGGGGAATCAAGGTCTTTGGTATTTTGCCGAATATAAAAGCGATGCCAAAAAGAAAATCTTTTTTGTCGATTATAAAAGCGATGCCGATTTAGTCATTTATTTTTCTGATTATAAAAGCGATGCCGGTTGGATAAAAAAAGAAAAACAACATTTAATGTACTAACTATAATTAATTAAAACCATGAAAAAATTATTTATTGTTTCCCTATTTATTATTTCTGCTTATGCAGGTTTTTCTCAAACCGTTTACAGTACCGATTCCAAATACGATGCTGATATTAAGGTTTATGTTGCAAGTTCTAAATACGATGCAGATTTGGTTGTTTATAAATGCTCATCAAAATATGATGCAGAAGACAACAAAGGATTATGGTATTTTACCGATTCTAAATACGATGCCAAAAAGAAAATATTCTTTGTTGATTCTAAATACGATGCCGATTTGGTTATTTACTTTACAGACAGTAAATATGATGCCGGTTGGATGAAAAACGACAAAAAACAACTTTTGTATTAGTTTTTTTAGTTCAAAAAGTTTGCTTGATTTATTTTTTTTGTATTTTTGCAAGCTTTTTGCCCAGGTGGTGGAATTGGTAGACACACCAGCTTGAGGGGCTGGCGCCTGCAAGGGTGTGCAAGTTCGAATCTTGTCCTGGGCACAATAAAAAGGTCATCGAAAGATGGCCTTTTACGTTTTATATAATTAGAAGAGAAATTCATCCCGTTTTAACGAAGTGAATAACGAAAAATCTCATGGAAAAAAAGAGGCTGCCTGAAAAAGACAGCCTCTTTTTTATTTCCTGTTAGTAAAAAATTATTCAACCATAAATTGCTTTACAAACGAAAACTCTCCAGAAGTTATTCGAATAAAATAAGAACCGGAAGCGTTAAAATCATTTCTTGATAATTGATAATAATGAATACCGGCATTTAATAATTTATTATCTAAGGTTAAAACTTTATTTCCCAATACATCATAAACGTCGATTGTGGTAAAATTATCTTCCGGTAAATTAAACGATAATGTAGAAGAGTTATTCATTGGATTTGGGAAAATATTCATATCAATCATATCACGGGAGAACTCATTCATACCTGTATAAGTACCATTGTCTATATTTATGTCATCAATATAGATATTATTACCGCCATTGGATTGGAATTCAAATTTGAATTGGAAGTTTGTTTGGTGTTGAGATAAATAAATATGGATATTTACTGAATCAGCTCTCCAGTCATTAGCTGTTGGTTTAAAACTGTTCTGAGTTGGAGCAGCTGCTGTTTGAAGTGCTTCATTCATTTTTGACCATTTCTGAACCCAAGTTCTGCCACAATTGGTTGAAACCAAGATTTTAAGTTTATCATATGCTGTATCGTTTTCAGTTAAACCAAGTGAACCGGGAATAACTTTACCTGCATAGGCATATTTAAATTTCAATTTCAATGGAACTGCTGTAGTGAGTGAATTTAAATTATAACCATTGCTACAAAAAGCATCAATACTGTTGGGTGCATTTCCCGAAAAGTTTAAAATTCTAATTGATTTGGTACCTGTTGCCGAAGCTGTATCTGAAACTTGCCATCCGTTACCATTATCATTTATTGTGTACCAATTAGAGTTTAAGCCTGTTTCAAACCCCTCAACTAAAGGAACATAAGGATTATTTGAGGGATCAATAACATGGATAAGAGCAGTTTTAGTTTTTGAATCGGAACCCGTAGCATTGTTGACGGTAAGAGTTACATCATAAGTACCGGCAGCTGCATAGGTTACCGAAGGATTAGGGTCTGTTGTAGATGAAGCGGTACCACCCGGAAATGACCAAGTTCTGTTTTCAACTACTCCATTATATGAATTATCGTAAAAAGTTACTGCATCGCCTACACAAACATAATAAGATGAAGGATGGAAATCGGCAATTGGTGCACACATTGGATGATATGCCGTATCAAGCACACCGGTAGCAATTAAATTTTCTTTGCTCCATAAGGTTCTTCTATCGTTCATTAATGTTGCATCCATACGAGCTTTTTGACCATTTGTAAAAATATTTGTACAATATCCAAATTGGTAATCCATGTAGTTTTCAATCATATCCGGTTCATCTGGATTATCTTGATTACATGTGTTAATACTTCCCGGAGTAAAACATGATAAGGATGTATTTTGAGTTGCAGCAGCAACCGGTGGAGTGTCATCCACCTCATCACCATTAGGAGCTAAAAATGAAGGACAACCGCTCGATGCAGGCAATAAACCGAACATCAAATTTTGAAATGGGTGATATAAATTGAAGTAATGACCTGTTTCGTGTGTAAAAGTTCTATTTACTAAATTAATTCCCATACCTCCGACACTGGTTGCAGTACCAATAGTACCAATACAATCCTGACGAATTAAAACACCATCAATGTCAGCATCTCCACCTGTTAAAGCTTGCGATAAACTGTTGCTGGGAGGAAACGGACTCATACCGCCAATAAATGCACCATCGGGCAAACTCATTCCTGAGGGATAGATAAAATTAACCGCAAATACATTTAAATATTTATCGGTTGGCCAATGAAATTGTTTCATGGTGCTAAAATAAGCCCAGTTGGTTTGTAAATCGTATTCATGAACAATACCATTGGTACAATTACCATTAGGGTCAATTTTAGCTAAACGAAATTCGATAGCAGGATTGGCAGCACGAGCTTTAAATAAATAATAAGTATCAGCTGTGTCGGCATTTTGTTTTGCAAAATCGATATTTATTTTTTCTATTGCATCTAAAACTTGAGCATCAGAAATATTTTCGGCACCATATGCATGAATAATGTGAAAAACAACCGGTATAATTCGCTTACCATTTATTAATGTATCTGTTTTGCTTATTAAATTTTGAAGTTGAGCTTGATCAACTAAAATTTTAAAGTTTTTTTCGTAAGCATTATATCGGTCAATCAGCGATGGATCTTCCATCACTTTTTTACGAATTAATATATCATCGGCTAAAATCTTTTTTAATTGCTGACCTTGAGCAATTAATATCGATGATACTAAAAAGCTAAAAATAAAGATTTTTTTCATAAATTTAATTTTTTTATTTGATTGCCCTAAATTGAATATTTTTTCTGAAAATTCAAAACATTTTTATCATTTTTTCACAATTTATATTTTGTCTAAATAAGTATTTATGTATATCTTTGCTTCAAATACAAAATCATGAACCACCAAAGTTATTTATCTAATATAGAATACATTAACGAAATTTATCAACAATACTTAATCGATCCATATTCAATAGATTCTTCATGGCGATACTTTTTCGATGGTTTTTCAATGAGAAACCACGAACATTCAACAAGTAAATCGAATATAAATATAGAAAGTATTTACGATGAATTCAAAGTTCTTAATCTTATAGACGATTATCGAAAAAGAGGTCATTTATTTACTGAAACCAATCCGGTAAGAAAACGTCGAAAATACTCCCCTACTCTTGATATTGAAAATTATGGACTAACGAACGAACATCTAAATAAAAAATTTAAAGCCTCTTCTGAAATAGGTCTCAAAGAAGCCAGTCTGAAAGAAATTATTGAGCATTTAAAACTAACCTATTGCAAATCGATTGGAGTTGAATATATGTACATAAGAACTCCGGAGATTATAAAATGGTTTAAGCAAAAAATGGAGCCTCGAAAAAATCAGCCGGCTTTTAACGAAAAAGAAAAATTAGAAATATATTCCGACTTAGTTAAAGCAACATTTTTTGAACAGTTTCTTCATAAGAAATTTATAGGACAGAAACGATTTTCGTTAGAGGGTGTTGATGCTATCATTCCGGCTTTAGATTTCGCATCGGAATCTGCATCAAACTTAGGTGTCGAAGAAATTGTATTGGGCATGTCGCACAGGGGGCGTTTAACAGTGTTGGCCAATTTTCTTGAAAAACCTTTATATGAACTTTTTGAAGAATATATTGGCAAATCGTACGATGACGAGAGCATTTTAGGGGACGTTAAATATCATTTGGGTTACAATAACATAAAAACGTTATCAAGCGGGAAACAATTATTTATTTCAATGTTACCCAATCCATCGCATTTGGAGACCGTTGCACCGGTTGCTTTAGGCTTTGCAAAAGCCAGAATTTTAAAAGTACATAAACAAAATTTTGACAAACTGCTTCCTATCGTTATTCATGGCGATGCAGCTATTTCAGCACAAGGCATAGCATACGAAACAGCTCAAATGTCCCAATTGGATGGCTATGGCGTAGGAGGTACACTTCATTTTGTATTAAACAACCAAGTTGGATTTACAACAAATTATACCGAAGGTCGTTCAAGTACGTATTCAACCGACATTGCTAAAGTTACACAATCACCTGTATTTCATGTTAATGCAGACGATCCCGAAAGTTTAATACTTGCTGTACAATTAGCCATAGAATTTAGGCAAACATTCCATAGAGATGTGTATATCGACATTTTGGGTTATAGAAAATACGGACACAATGAAGGCGATGAGCCTCGCTTTACACAACCTACATTGTATAAATTAATATCTAATCATAAAAATGTCAGACAATTATATTTTGAAAAACTTATACAAGAAAATGCAAGCATAGAACAAAGACTACGAGAAATCGAAAATCAGTACAACCAGCAACTTCAACAAGAATTTGAAAAAGCTCAACAAAAACCCATTGTGCCCATAAAACATTTTCTAAACGATGAATGGAAAAACTACCGTCATGCTTCCAACAAAGATTTTGAGCAACCTGTAAAAACAACATTCCCTTCTGAAGAGTTAAAAAAATTAGCCATACAAATAAATTCACTCCCAGAACATAAAAAATTCTTTAGCAAAGCTATTAAAATAGTTGAAGATAGACTTAACCTAATTTCCAACAACAAAGTAGATTGGGCATTGGGCGAGCAATTAGCGTTTGCAACATTATTAGTTGAAGGACACAGCATTAGGTTAAGCGGTCAGGATAGCGAACGAGGCACTTTTAGTCATAGGCACAGTGCATTCGTTATTGAAGATACCGATGAAAAATACTACCCGTTAAAAAATATATCAGAAAAACAAGCTCCTTTTTATGTATATAATTCGCTTTTATCAGAATATGGGGTATTAGGATTTGAATATGGATATTCGTTAGCAAATTCAGAGCATTTAACTATTTGGGAAGCTCAATTTGGCGATTTTCATAATGTAGGACAAGTTATCATCGATCAGTTTATAAGTTCGGCAAAAGACAAATGGTCATTGATGAGCGGGTTAACCTTACTATTACCACATGGATACGAAGGGCAAGGTCCTGAACACTCAAGTGCACGTATTGAGCGTTTTTTAGTATTGGCTGCCAACGAAAATATGATATTAGCAAATTTGACGAACCCGGCCAATCTTTTTCATCTCCTTAGACGTCAGGTAAAAGCTCCTTATAGATTACCCCTTATCATTTTTACACCTAAGAGTGCACTTCGCCACCCACTCAATATATCTTCAATAGAAGAATTGTCAAACGGAAATTTTCAGGATATTATCGATGACCTAGAAATAAACAAAGATAACGCAAAACAGATTCTTCTTTGTTCGGGTAAAATATATTATGAGCTATTTGAAGAACGAAAAAATAAAAATATAGAAGATACTGCCATCATACGAATAGAACAACTATATCCACTTAATATTCAAAAATTAAATAATCTGATTGCTATGTATCCCAATGTAAAACGCATAGCATGGGTACAAGAAGAACCGGCCAACATGGGAGCATGGAATTTCATCCGCCTAAATGCCAATATTCCTAATATCTTGGGCATATGTCGTCCGGCAAGCGGAAGTACAGCTCCCGGTTTATTGGAACTTCATAAAATTCAGCAACAAAAAATTTTAGATAAAGCATTTGGAAAGTGCAAATGCAAAAATGTAGAAGAATACTGTTATATGTCTTGTTCAGAAAAAATTTAACGAAATATGGAAATAAAAATTACAATTCCTTCTCCGGGTGAATCCATTCACGAAGTTACCATAGCTCAGTGGTTAGTTGAAAATGGAGCCTTTGTAGAAAAAGATGCCGAAATTGCTGAACTCGAAAGCGATAAAGCAACACTTACACTTGTTGCTGAAGAAAGTGGAATTATCAACATACTTATTCCTCAAGGTAAAACGGTTGAGGTAGGCTCAGTAGCATGTATTATATCAACCGAACAGAACATAAAAGCTCCCGAAGTGAAAGAAAAAACTTTAACCACAAAAAATATCCAACCTGACAAACAAAACCAGACCTCTATTAAAATAACTCCCGTAGCAAAAAAAATGATGGAAGACTTAGGAATGAATCCTAATGAATTGAAGAGTAATAACTTGGAACGGATTACAACTGATGTATTAAAAAAACAAATAGATTCACCAAAAACTGATTCAGTGCTACAATATTCGCGTAACCAACAAACAATAGAATTAACACCCTTACGAAAGAAGCTCAGTGAACGACTCATGCAAGCAAAAAATGCTACGGCTATGTTAACCACGTTTAACGAAGTAGATATGACTGCCATTTTTGAAATTCGCAACCGATATAAAGAAATTTTTACACAAAAACATGGAGTCAAGCTTGGATTCATGACATTTTTTGCTAAAGCAGCTATTAAGACGCTTCAAGAGTTCCCTGTTGTTAATGCCCGTCTCGATGAAGATAAACTTATTTATTCCGATTATATCGATTTAGGTATAGCTGTTCAGACTGAAAAAGGCTTGGTTGTTCCGGTTATTCGTAATGCAGAAAGCAAGACCTTTGCACAAATTGAAACTGAAATATATACACTTGCCGAAAAAGCGCGAAATAAAAAAATATCCATCGCCGAACTCGAAGGCGGCACGTTTTCCATTACAAATGGTGGCGTATTTGGCTCATTACTGGCTACACCCCTCTTAAATTATCCTCAAACAGCCATATTAGGAATGCATGCCGTTCAACAACGCCCCGTTGTAATTGAAAATCAAATTGTTGCTCGACCAATGATGTATATAGCACTTTCATATGACCATAGAGTATTAGATGGTAAAGATTCTATTTTGTTCTTAAAGCGAATAAAAGAATTGGTTGAAAATCCTCAACTTATGTTTAATAATTTAAGCATTGAAAAATACTTGGATATTTAAAAAAGTTTTATCTTTGTAAAAAAAAACTATGAAATACTTATTTATTCTTTTATTCGCATCATTTGCTTTTATTTCATGTACAAAAGATTGTAAAGATTGTAAAGCTGTTACAACCGATTCGCAAGGTAATGTAGTTAGTGAAGGTACTTCAAACAACTACTGCGATGAAGATTTAGATAAAAAAGAAAATGAAGAACCTGTTGTTGTTGGCGACAATACAACAAAGTGGGTTTGCGAATAAACTAAGTTAAAATGTTTAAAAAAGTTTTCTGCTTATTAATTTTAAGCACTTTTATTGTTATACCCATCTTTTCGCAAGAAACAGAAGATGAAAACACTGTTCCTGAAACGAGAAACGACTTTCAACTATTTGGTGGTGCAGGATTTGGAATTTATTCCATGAAAAACAACGATAAAAGCAATAATAATTTTCTGACAGCAACAGGAATATATAGTTTAGGAGCCTATTATTCAATCAGCAATAAATTTTATTTTGGTATAGGTTTCGACAGGTTAGGATTTGCCACAAACAGAGATTCTGCTCAATCTGCAAATGTTAAGAATTTAGCTTTATTGCTTAAATATAATATTCATAATTCAGAAAAGTCTTCTATTCATTTTAATGCTGCAATAGGAACTACATCATTCAAATATCTGGATAATAAAACCAATACAAATGTTACTGCTTCAAGTTTATTTATTGAGCCCGGTATTGGTTATGATCATTTTTGGGGAGAACATTTCGGATATTTTTTAAATGCCTCCTATTATTATACACGATATACTAAAATAGTAAACAAAGATAACAATCCCTTAACCGTTATCAATAATGGTTTTGAAGAACAATTATGGATTTCTTTAAGCGGAATGCACCTGAAATTAGGTTTTATATATAAATTTTAATTATTTGACCGGATTCCAATTTGTTTCTTTTATATTCAATTCTTTGGCTATATAGCGAGATAAAACGAAGAAGTAATCCGAAAGTCGATTGAAATATTTCAGTATTACTTCATCTAATTCTGCTGTTTGAGCCAATTCAACAATTCTTCGTTCAGCTCTTCTGCATACGGTGCGACAAACATGCGATTGAGAAACAGCAATATGTCCACCCGGTAAAAGGAAACTGCTTAAGGGCGTTAACTGCTCCTCCATTTTATCTATAGAATGTTCTAACCAAACAACATTTTCTTCTTTCAATGAGGGCAATGCAACTTCAACCGTACGATCGTATGCCAACAAAGCTGCAGCAATCATTAACTTATCTTGCAACTGCAATAATTCGTCTTTTATTGGTAAAATTGGAAGCATGTCTCGTAATAAACCCACATGAGCAATTAATTCATCTACTGTTCCATATGCTTCTATACGCGGATGAATTTTAGAAACTCCAACTCCTCCAACAAGTGTTGTATTGCACTTATCTCCTTTTTTGGTATATATCTTCATCTTTTTCTAATTTTTTGATACTGAAGCGGCATTCTTTGGCTCCAAATTTATAAAATCCTTTTCTATTTTTCCATCTCTAAGCCTTACAATACGATGTGCATACTCTGCAATATCTTCTTCGTGAGTAACAATAATAACGGTATTTCCCATTTGATGTATCACCTCAAACAGTTTCATTATTTCAATAGATGTTTTCGTATCAAGATTTCCGGTAGGTTCATCGGCAAGTATGATAGATGGATTATTAACCAAGGCACGAGCAACAGCTACTCGCTGACGTTGGCCACCGCTTAATTCATTTGGTTTATGCATCATTCTATCGCCCAATCCAACTTTTTCTAAAACTTCTTTTGCTTTTTCTAATCGTTCTTGTTTTTTTACTCCGGCATAAACTAAAGGTAACGCAACATTTTCCAATGCAGTATAGCGAGGCATTAAATTAAAGGTTTGAAAAACAAAACCGATTTCTTTGTTTCTAACAACAGCCAATTCCGATTCTGTTTGATGACTAACATCCTTACCGTTTAAAATATATGTTCCTGCAGTTGGTGTATCTAAGCATCCTAAAATGTTCATCATAGTTGATTTTCCAGAACCGGAAGGACCCATTATGGCTACATATTCATTTTTTTGAATCGTTAGGTTTATATTTCGTAATGCTTTTACTATTTCAGTACCTACTTGGTAGAATTTAAATAAACCCTGTAATTGTATGACTTCGTTTTTTTGCATAAAAATCATGCTAATATACTACTTAAAATCGGATAACGAAATGTTGTTTTACCATTATTTCTTTTTTAAAGAAAACTAACCCCATGCGATGAATGTCAACGGTTAGCGTTACTTTTTCGTTTTTCTGAATTTCTTTCCAGGCTCTGTACATATCTTTTGACCAATAAATGTCATCCAAAATGATGAGTGTATTGTTTTTTGCTTTTTTAGCTAAGATATCAAAATATTTAAGGGTAGCATTGAACGTGTGGTTACCATCAATAAAAACAACATCTAACGACGATATTTTATCTAAAACAAAACACAATTTTTCTTCAAACGTTCCGTTAATTATTTCAACATTATTGATTTCGCAATGATTTACTGTTTCATTTGCAATTTGAGCAAATTCGTCAGAAGCTTCAATACTCCAAACTTGCCCTGTTTTATTTGCCAGTGCTAAATATGAGGTACTTACTCCCAAGCAACTTCCCAATTCCAACACCTGCTGAGCCTTATAATAACGCACCAAACGGAATAATAATCTTCCGTATCGGGGAGAAATCGTACTTTTTTTAGCTATTGATTTTATTTTTACCAAAACTTTCACTGCTGAGGGTTTGGCACCATAAAGCTGCGTATGAACCGATTGTTTACTTTTTTTTAACAATTTTATTCGTTGCTCAATGATTTTATATTCAGGATAATCTGTTTTATCAAGAAAAACTTCAGTTATTAAGCCGAAAACAAAAGGTGAATGAATGGCGTGTCCTTTTTTATGTCGAGAAAACAAATAATATTTAAAAGCTTCTTTAATTTGAAACCACATAAAATTAAATTATTAGCAAAGGTAGCTTAAAAATCATAATATAGCTAAAATAGCTATTACTAAATAAACTCTTCGACTACGCTCAATTTAAAAAGATACATTAATTTAACGTTGTCTTTCTTCGACGTTGCTAAGACTAACTTAATATTGGATTTAACAAAAAAAGCTGCCCTTTTAAGACAGCTTTTTTTTAGAAAATTTTCCTTTTATTATTGCAAAGGAGCTACCACTTCAATAAGTTCGGGTAAATCCATTTTTATATTCTTTAAATGTTCAATGGTAGGAATACCATTTTTATTCCAGCCACGACGTTTGTAAACAGCGTCCAGTAATTGTTCGTATCTATTTTCGCGATATTGGCGGAGAGCTTTCATCTTTTCTTCGGTACTCATACCTTCGGGATTAATTCCAACCAATGTGCGTAATTGATTATCGTAACGTTCTGCACGCGATTCGTATTCTTCCTTCGTAACAGGACCGGCAGCACGATAAGGTTGAGCATCATACTTACGTGTACCATAACCACGGCGAATGTTAAAAATACGTTGGAAATTATAAACACGTTCTGATTGACGAACTAATTCGAATTTATCAATATTGTTACCGGTAACAGCATTGTATATGGTAACATAATTATCAACATGTTCGGGTACTTTTGCAGGTTCGTCAGTTAAATGATTGTTTTCGGGTTCAACATCGTTCCAAGGTAATTTACATAACCCTTGTAATCCAAACCATGTACGGAACATTGGGAAATAATGCAATGCTTCGGCTTTATCTTCAAATGTAGGAATGTGATTATTTACCATATCCATAAAAATGAGCCAAGCTTCGTCGTGTTGAGGACCTTTGTTTGTCATGGCATAACCACCTTGTTGAGCAAGTGATTCTTTAGAAACATACTGACTGTATTCCAATCCTTTATTAACCATAGCGATATCGTTAAGCAGTTGAGCATCTCCCCAACCCTTTTCGATAAACATTTGTTTTAATTTAAACGTACCTAAACCGGCTATTTTTCCAAATCCTTCGCCACGTGCCATTTGATGAAGCATTTCCAACACTGCTTGTCCATTGCCCCAAGTAAGTTCTAAGCCCATGGTTCTTTCTTTATTCAGAATACCATATTCGTAGCATTCCATTAAAAATGCAGTTAGTGTTCCGAAAGTGATAGTGCAAATACCGTAAACATCGCAATAGAAATTAGTTTCTATAACATGTTCCGGGTCAAAAATGGCACAGTTTGAACCTAAACCGGCTGCTGTTTCGTATTCGGGACCGTCTACAATGACTTTTTGTCCTTTGAAAGGTCCGGTTTTTAATTCAAAATTATCTACACCCTTAGCGCAAGCCATATTACAACCAATCCAACATCCATCGGGAACTCCTTGTGTAAAATACGATTTCCATACTTCGGAATGGATTTTAGCAGCATCCGGATGTGAACCGTATTTAAAGTTTTTAGTTGGCAACAAATCGTAGTCGTTCATTATTTCAACAAGGTGAGCAGTTCCTTTTGAACGCATTTGGCATTGTTTATCGTCTAATTCGCGAATTTCCTTATTGAAACGACGTCCGCGTTCCATTATGGCATCTAAATCGGCAACATTATTTAAATTACCTTTTACGCCGGGGATTTTACATACAATGGCTTTAATTTTTTTATCGCGAAAAACGGTTCCTATACCACCACGACCTGCTTGTTTTAAACGAATAAGTTTACGTTTTGAATCGTAAAATGTAAAATTAAGCATACCGATTAGAGAATGATCGGCAGCCGGTCCTGTAGAAACAATACCAATGTTTTTCTTATCTGCTTCGTTTTCGGCAAACATTTCGGTTAATTGCTCCGGCAATTGATAACTATCTAAGGCTTCCAGAGGAGCTTCAAAAATTTCTATCTTACCGCTTACGCCATCAATGTATATAATTACATCTTTTTCTGCTTTACCTTGCAATTCAATTGAATCAAAACCCGAGAATTTTAAGAAAGGTCCGAAAAAACCACCCACGTTACTGTCTATAACAATATCAGTCTGTGGAGATATGGTAACAACAAGAGACTTTCCGGTACCGGAATATTGAGTAATTCCGCCAATAGGACCTGAACCGATAACAATTTCGTTTTCAGGATCATTCCATTTGGTTTTTGGAGTCGTAGCATCCCATAATAATTTTAATCCATAGCCTTTACCACCAATAAATTTTTCTTTCATCAAAGGTGGAACATCTTTAATTTTAATCTCTTGGTTTCCAACATTGATATACAATATTTTATCTGTATATCCTCTATACAAAGGCTTAATAGAGTAGTTAAACTCTTTTAGCATTTTGTGGGCTGCTTTTAATTCTTGTACATTCATAAATTCATCTTTTTTATTCTTGACAAATATAGATATCCTTTCTTATTTTAGCAAATGAGAAAAGTCATAAAGGTAGAATAAATAAATTTCTCTGTTATCATTGTATGTCATGCAATACTTTTCCTGTAAAGTAAAACTTATTGTACTCACTGAGTAAAAAGGGTCTTGAGTAGATTTGATATCCATCCCGATTTTTTGAAATGGAATGAAGAGGAGGGAAAATAAAATCAAGTAATATTTGGTTAAAAAAATTTAATGTATTTTTATAAAAATTTTCAGACAACTATGAATCTTCAAACAAAGTTATATATCTTAATCATATTCAATCTATTATTTCTTTTAGCAGCCTCATTGCTCTATTTCGAATCTCAATTTATAACTTATTTCATTTATATTTCATTGGCAGCAGCTTTGGTAAATGTCTTGGGCTATTTTTCCATACTAAAGTCAAATAATGACAGCAAAAATAAAATTAATGCTTTAGAACGTAAAATTGATGAATTGGAACAGACCCACCAACAACAAATTCTATATATTAAAAACCAGGAAGACGAAATAGTAAAACAATTAGAATCCATCAAAGAACAAAGAAATATAATTGAATTTCAGAAGCAAGAATTGGAAGACAGTATAACTTATGCTTTTCGCATTCAACAAGCCATTTTACCTCCCCGCTCCTACATCGACAAAATATTATCCGATTATTTCATTTTTTATCTTCCAAAATCGATTGTTAGCGGTGATTTTTATTTTGTAGAACAAGAAGGCGATTATTCGATTATTGCTGCTGTTGATTGCACAGGTCATGGTGTTCCGGGAGCAATGATGTCGGTTATCGGCTACGATTTGCTAAATCAAGCAGTTAAAATCAATCACATAACGAAGCCTTCGGATATTCTTAGTTTTGTAGATGACGGCGTTTCAACATTTTTGCGACAAATAAACGACGAAAGCGGAGTTCATGATGGTATGGATATTTCAATTGTATCAATCAACAAACAGTTTCGCATTGTAGAATTTGCGGGTGCTTACCACGAGCTTTATTATTCGCACAAAGGAGAAATGTTCGAAATAAAAGGCGATAAACTTCCAATCGGAATGAATATAGATGGAGTTGTTGATCAATATACTAATCATGGAATTCCTGTCGATAAAGGTGATATGCTTTATATTTTCAGCGATGGATTTGCCGATCAATTTGGTGGTAATGAAAATAAAAAATTCAAATACAAAGCACTGAAAAACTTGCTCTTAGAAATCTGTTCACGCAATTGCGACGAACAAAAAGAAATTCTTGCTCACAATTTCATTGAATGGCAAGGTGTCAATGAACAAGTAGATGATGTGTTAATTATAGGAATTAGAATCTAAAAAAATGTATAAAAAAAATAAAATTTTGCCGTATGTCAAAACCTATAAAATTTGCTGTAGTACTTTCAGGTTGTGGAGTATATGATGGTTCTGAAATCCACGAAGCAACCTTAACCTTATTGGCCATATCAAAACTAAACGGTGAATATGAAATATTTGCACCGGATGTAGAACAACTTCATGTTGTTAATCATCTAACCGGAAATGTTTCAGACGAAAAGCGAAATGTTTTGGTAGAATCGGCGCGTATTGCCCGAGGAAAAATAAAAGCATTACAGGCATATAAAGCAAGTGATGTTGATGCACTTATTTTTCCGGGCGGCTTTGGAGCCGCAAAAAACTTATCTACCTATGCCATTCAAAACGAAAAAATGACCGTACTGCCAGAAGTTGAAAAAGCCATCATTGAAACTGCTAAGCAGAACAAACCCATTGGTGCATGGTGCATTTCGCCGGTTATTTTATCTAAAGTATTAGGTAATATATCGTTAACAATTGGTAATGAGATTGATATAGCTAAATTATTAGAAAAATTTGGCTCGAAGCATGTTACCACCGGACATGGTGAAATTGCCATCGATCTTGAAAATAAAATTGTAACCACTCCCTGCTATATGCTCGAATCGTCTATTGCTCAAATATACGATGGGATAGAAAATGCTATCAGAGCAATGATAAAAATGGTAAAATAATGAAGTTTTTTAATGCTTTTTGAATCATATATAAATCACCCTTATATAAGGGAAATTGCCTTTTTACTTACTAAACATCCAGAAAGTGTAATTAATATTAAAAATTTGAGTGGTTCATCATTGCCTCTTGCTATAAGTGCACTTCAACAATCGCTCCATCAAAATATATTGTTCGTTTTTCCGGATAAGGAACAGGCCATGTATGCCTATACCGATTTTGTTCATTTTTTAGGCGAAAATAATGTAAATTACCTGCCGACTTCCTATAAACGAAAATTAAAAAATCAACATTTCGACCCTACTCATGTAATTCTTAGAAACGAATGCATTGAAAAAATAGCTTCAGCCCATCAATCTATATTTGTTACCTACCCCGAAGCACTTAGCGAGAAGGTAATGGATAAATCGCTTTTATCGAAAAACACCTTACAAATCAATCAAAACGAAGAAATTGACATCGAATTTGTAGAAGAAATACTCTTAAGCTATAAATTCGAGTATGTTGACTTTGTGTTCAAACCCGGTCAATTTTCAAGAAGGGGTGGTATTATTGATGTCTTTTCGTTTTCGGCCGAAAAACCTTACCGAATAGAATTTAGAAATGATAAAATATATTCTCTTCGCACGTTCGATTTCGAAAATCAAACCAGCTTAGAGGAACGAAACTCAATTGTTATTACTCCAAATTTGTCAGAGAATTTTCAAAGCGAAATGGAGGGTTTTGTACTCGATTATTTTGAAACCAAACCCATTGTTTTGACAGTTGATACGGTTTTATTCGAACAACAAATAAAACAATTTCAAACAGACCGGTTTATTCATCCCAACGAAGAAAAAAATAACATATCCTCATTTAGTTACGATGAAATTATTAAAAAAATAGAACAGTTTTCGTGGGTTGAATATGGTCAGGCTATACGAAAGCACAATTATCAATTTATATTTAATACCTCGCCTCAACCATCTTTCAATAAGAATTTTGAGCTTTTACAAGAAGATATTCTTCAAAAACATGAAGTAGGCTACCAACTATTTTTTTTAGTAGAACAAGAAAGCCAACAAGAACGACTTAGAGATATTTTATCAAACTTAGGTGTAATTGACTGGGTCAATTTTAAGAATCAAAATATAAGTCAGGGTTTTATCGAACACGACTTAAAAATTGCTTATTATACAGAACATCAGTTTTTTAATCGATTTTTCAAACACAAAGTACGTGATCGCTTTCTTCAATCTGAAAGCCTTACTATTAATGAATTTTCTTCTTTAAAACCGGGCGATTACATAGTACATATTGACCATGGAATTGGCATCTTTGGCGGTTTAGAAAAAATTGAAATCAACGGCAAATGGCAGGAACAAATTAAATTAGTTTTCAAAGACAATGCACTGGTTTATGTTTCGATTCATAATCTTCACAAAATATCTAAGTTTAGAGGTAAAGATAGCGAAGCACCAAAATTAAGCAAATTAGGTTCGGGAAGTTGGCAAAAAATTAAGCTGGCAGCAAAGCAAAAAGCAAAAGACATTGCTCGCGATCTGATAAAATTATATGCCGAACGTATTAAGCAACAAGGTTTTGCTTTTTCGCCCGACACATATTTGCAAGAAGAATTAGAAGCCTCATTTTTTTACGAAGACACTCCCGACCAATCTAAAGCCACAAAAGCCATTAAGCAAGATATGGAAAGTAAAGTCCCAATGGACAGGCTTGTATGCGGTGATGTTGGTTTTGGCAAAACAGAGGTAGCAATTAGGGCTGCTTTTAAAGCCGTTGCCGATAACAAACAAGTGGCAGTGTTAGTTCCTACAACCCTTCTTGCTCTTCAACATTATTTGACATTTAAAGAACGATTACAAAAATTCCCATGCCAAGTTGAATATCTAACACGCTTAAAGACAGCAAAACAAGAAAAAGAAATACTAGAAAAAGTAAAAAATGGTCAAATTGATATTCTCATTGGCACACACAAATTATTAAGTAAAAAATTAGAGTTTAAAGATTTAGGATTACTCATTATTGATGAAGAACAAAAATTCGGTGTTGCAGCCAAAGAAAAACTTCGTCAACTAAAAGTAAATATAGACACCTTAACACTAACCGCCACACCTATTCCACGCACATTGCAATTTTCGTTGATGGGAGCACGCGATTTGTCAGTTATTCAAACACCTCCACCCAACAGACAACCCATCATAACAGAGATTCATACTTTTAATAAAGAAGTTATAAAAAAAGCCATCGATTTTGAAATTGGTCGCGGAGGGCAAGTCTTTTTAATACACAATAGAGTAGAAACCATACACGAAATAGAAAAAACGGTTCACGAATTATGCCCCGATGTTAGTATTGCTGTTGGACACGGGCAAATGAATCCGGTAGAACTTGAAAAAATAATGATTGATTTTATTGAGGGAACTTATGATATATTGATTTCTACCACCATTATCGAAAATGGAATAGATATACCCAATGCAAATACTATCATCATAAACAATGGGCATATGTTTGGATTAAGCGACTTGCATCAATTGCGTGGCAGGGTTGGTCGAACAAACCGAAAAGCATTTTGCTATATCCTAACTCCACCTTTCGATTCATTACCAACAGATGCACGCAAACGATTAAGAGCTATTGAAGAATTTAGCGACTTAGGAAGCGGTTTTTATATAGCATTACAAGATTTAGACATAAGAGGCGCCGGAAATTTGTTGGGTGCTGAACAAAGCGGATTTATTGCCGAAATGGGTTACGATACATATCAAAAAATTCTCCAAGAAGCCATTCAAGAAATAAGAGACGAGGAATTGAACAATGAGCCTCAAAGTAGTGAAAATGATTTATTCGAATTAAAGCCCAAAAATATAGTTTATGACTGTACGTTTGAAAGCGATTTACAACTTTTCATTCCCGAATATTATGTAGAAAATGTTGCCGAGCGCATTCGCTTGTATAAAGAACTCGATGCAATCGAAAATGAAGAAGAAATAGCCGTTTTTCGTCAAAAACTTGTTGACCGATTCGGTACTATTCCCAAAGAGGTGGAAGGCTTGTTTGATGTCCTTCGTATTAGATGGTTATCGCAAAAACTTGGATTTGAAAAAATAAGTTTAAAAATGAACAAGCTAACCTGCTACTTCATCAGCAATAAACAATCAAATTATTATGAAAGCAACGTGTTTAAAAATATTCTAGGCTTTTTACAATCTTCGCACAATCAAATAATTTTAAAAGAACATAACGAACGTCTCTATTTGCAATTTAATAATATAAACCACTTGCAAAAAGCACTGTCGTTATTGCAGCAGTTGTATCAAACCATTTTTAATCTTACTTAAGCAATTTTCTTCTATATTATTAATTAGTAAGCAAATTCCATTTTAAAACAATAGGATAAACTATGCTCAATTTTTCAATATGGTTCAACTATTTTCATTTTAGCAAAAATCATTCTTACAATATTTTAAAGTAGCCTTCCTATTCATAAATATTTTTTTTACAGCTTATTAAGACGTATTAAATAATTCTATATTTTTACAGCATAAAATGTTAATCATGTTTCGAATTTTTCTTTTACTGTTTTTACAGCTTATATCTTTTTCGATTTTTAGCCAAAATTTATTCTATCGTTCCTTTGGTGTTGAAAACGGCTTAAGTCAATCCATTGTTTTTTGTTTGCATCAAGATCATTTGAATCAGATATGGATAGGTACCATTGGTGGCGGAATAGATATATACAACGGAAATCAATTTGTCAATTTATCTAAAGGGAACGGATTGCCCAGTAATATGATTCATCACATAATGCAAGACCAAAATAAAACATACTGGATAGCAACCGACAATGGACTAGTAAAAATTTCGCTTACACAAAACAAAATTTATACAACCGACGATGGTTTGCCATCGAACAATATTTGGAGTGTCATTCAAATTGAAAAAAACGAATATTGGATTGCCACCGATAATGGGATCGCCATATTAAAAGATAATAAAATACAAATACCGAAATTTTTAAGTACACTAGCTAATAGTAAGGTCTTCTCGCTTTATAAAGACAATAAGCAACGAATTTGGATGGGCACCTTTGTCAACGGACTTTTTTATTACGATCATCAAAAGGTTGTCTCTGTTACAGATTCTGTTGGCAACCCATTAAAAACAGTTTGGACTATAAATGAAGATAACGTAGGAAATATTTTTATAGGGACAAGTCAAGGCGGTTTTCTGTTTTTAAACAATGGAACGTTAAAAAAAATTGTAGGAACCAGTACCATTACCAGCTCAATTAAAATTAAAGACGAATTAATAGCTTGTTTATATCTCGGCGAGTTTATTAAAATAAACAATGGTTCTATTAAACAAGATATAATGTATCCCATTAAATCCATTCGCAGTATTTTATTAGATAAGGAGCAAAATCTATGGATAGGGAGCGAAAACGGCTTGTATCAATTTCCCAAAACACCTTACATTAATTGGAATCAAAATCAAGGTTTGCTCGAAAAATCTGTTTATTCTATTTGCAAAGGATATGGTCCCGGCGAATGGTGGATTGGATTTGACAATTTAGGCGTATGCTACGTAAAAACAAAAAATTTTGCCGTTAAAGAAGTTAAACCCATTTTGCAAATAGGGCAAATAATCAAAAACAACCCCAAGATTAATCGAAAAAAGATAAAAGGTATTAGTGGTAGTTTTATTACCTCAATTATCATTGATAATGTAGGCAAAACCTGGTTTGGAACATTAACCGGCATTAGTATTTTCAACCCAAAAGACAGCTCTTTCTGGCACATCAACAATGTTGTTGACAAAGATTATTATCATAATTTGGTTTTTCCATCCATGAATAAATCAGTAAACCATCTTAGCAAAGATGATAATGGTTATATCTGGGTAGCAACATTAAATGGTATTTATATTTTTAACGACACGGCTATGCAGAGCTTACCATCAGCCCTAAATGAATTAAAAAACTCTATTTATTATATTCTCCATGATAAAGAAAATATAAAATGGATTTGTACTGACAAAGGACTCTATAAATTTGATGCACACTTAAATAAATTGAAACATTATGGCGCTAACGAAGGATTTACAGATGCAAATGTAACGTCTATCATAAAAGACGCAAAAAATAATTATTGGCTGGCAACAAAAGAAGGTATTTATTTTTTTGATGGGAAAAAATTTAAAAATTTTAATAAATCAGTAAATAATCTTAATTCAGACAATATTTATGTATTGACTACCGACTTGAAAAACAATTTTTTAATTGCCGGAACAAACAAAGGACTTAATAAAATTGATTTAAATTATTTTTACCAAAAAGATAGTCTACTGGTAAAGACTTACTCTCTTAACGATGGTTTTTTAGGACAAGACTGCAATCGCAACGCTGTTTATGTAGATAGTTTAAATAATATATACATTGGAACTACTAACGGAGTTACCATTTATAAAATAAATGAAGAAAGTATCAACAATATTAAACCTAAAATACTAATTCACAAAATATTGTACAATTTTCAAGAATTTGACTGGTCTCAATACTGTGATTCTATAAATCCCGAAACCAAGCTCCCGCAAAACCTTGTATTACCCTACAATAAAAATCATTTAACATTTCAATTCGATGCCATTTCATTTAAAAATCCTGAAAAAGTACACTATCAATTCAAAATGGTAGGCTTGGACGATAATTGGTCCCCCATTATGAAAAAGAACGAAGCCGACTTCCCATCGCTTCCTCCCGGCAATTATACATTCCTGATACGAGCTTCTAATGAAGACGGCATATGGAGCGACCCGGTTGAATATAAGTTTGTGATAAAACCTCCTTTTTATAAAACATGGTGGTTCATTACATCCGTTATCATTTTAATTATCATCGGCATTATAGTTTTTATTAAATACCGCGAACGTTCGCTTATAAAAGAAAAACAACGATTGGAATCGATTGTAAAAGAACGAACAGCCGAAGTAGTTCAGCAAAAAGAAATTGTCGAACAAAAAAACAAAGATATTACCGATAGTATTAATTACGCTCGAAATATTCAGGAAGCATTGTTGCCAGCGTTTGAAGAAATAAAGCAATTCTTTCCCGACAGTTTTATTTTGTATTTACCACGCGATATTGTTAGTGGCGACTTTTACTGGATAAGCCAAAAGCAAAATAAAATATACTTTGCCATTGCCGATTGTACCGGACACGGCGTACCAGGAGCATTTATGAGTATGCTTGGCATTACATTTCTGGACGAAATTGTTTCAAATAATCCTCAATTGCCTGCTAACGAAATATTAAATAAACTTCGTTATGAAATTATTCTGTCGCTTAAACAAAACGAAAAAGAAAGTACATCAAAAGACGGGATGGATATTTCGTTTATTATTTTCGACAAAGCTTCAAATATATTAGAATATGCAGGTGCCAATAATCCTTTGTATCTAATTTACGACGATTCGAACGAAATTGAAGAAATAAAAGCCGATAAAATGCCTATTGGCAAACATATCACCAATGAATCATTCACCAATCATATCATTCACCTTAATAGAAACATGAGCATTTATATGTTCTCAGATGGTTATGCAGACCAATTTGGAGGTCCGAAAAAGAAAAAATTCAAATATCAATCGCTTAAACAATTAATTATCGAACAACATCTTTTACCTGCAAATCAACAAGTTCATGTTTTCAGACAACGTTTTTACGAATGGAAAGGTAATTTAGAACAAGTGGACGATGTATTGCTATGCTGCATAAAATTCAACGTCAATAAATCATGATACTTTTCCCAAATGCAAAAATAAATATTGGCTTAGCTGTTACCGAAAAACGAAGTGACGGTTATCACAACATAGAATCGGTCTTTGTCCCCGTTCCAATTTGTGATACACTCGAAATTATCCCTTCAAAAGAGTTTCAATTCAAAACATTTGGATTAACTATCGAAGGTAAAGCAGAACATAACTTATGTATAAAAGCTTATAAACTATTAAAAAACGACTTCGATTTACCACCGGTCGAAATCGTTCTTTTCAAAAACATTCCAATGGGTGCTGGATTAGGAGGAGGATCGTCCGATGCTGCTTATACGCTGATTGCCCTCAATAAAATCTTTGATTTAAAATTAACCGACTCTCAACTGGTAACCTACGCATCAAAAACTGGAAGCGACTGCTCGTTTTTTATTTACAACACCCCCTGCTTCGCAGAACAAAAAGGCGAAAAAATGACGCCCGTTTCGGTTAATTTAACCAATTATTATATCAAACTAATAAAAACTTCGGTTCATATATCTACTGCAGATGCTTATAAAAATATTTTTCCGCATAAAACAACCATTTCGTTCAAGAAAATAGTTGAAGAAAAACCAATGGAAGAATGGAAAAATTATTTATACAATGATTTTGAAACACAAGCTTTTAGTAATTACCCCATTCTTAAATCAATAAAAGAAAAACTTTATAACGAAGGAGCGTTATATGCAAGCATGACAGGCAGTGGCTCTGCTATCTACGGTATTTTCGATTCAATTCCGGCTATTGACAAAAGCATTGATTTTTGCCAAATAGCTAAATTATAGTGGCTAATCCCTACCCTCTAAATAATCTTTTAAATATTCGAAATGCGGCGTAAGTTTTCCGTTTTTTAAAATGGTTGCACGTTTTATAACTTCACTTGCATCCCCTTTTAGCAATTCGGGTAAAACCTTATGATAAAAAGCATGTGCAAAATCGGCAGAAGAACTTCGAGGTAATTCGGCCGGTAGATTATCAATTGCCATTACCGTTATATTCCCAGGTTTAAAAGGGTCATCTTCTTGTTGTGTTTTGGGATTGTATCCATATATGGGATCAGCAATTTTTGAAGCCCTCAAAGTAGATGCTATGGGCTTTTTAATATCGCAACTAACATCACCTATGACAGAAATTTTAAAATCGGGATGCAAATAATCTTCGGGTTTTAAAAATTCGGGCGAACGAGGATCCCAGAAATGACAGGGAATATAAATATCCGCTTTTAAAGCAAAGGGCAAAAAGTTTGCTTCGTATTCGTATGGATGATCTATGAAATGTTGCAAATCGTGTTTTTCATTTCTTATATGCTTCGTATAATGCCATGGATCGAGTCTGCAAAAAACAGCTTCATTGTAATCGTTGCATAAAAAATCATCGGGGCTTACTTCTTTAATATGCAGGTGCGATAAGGTTTCTAAAGCACCATGAGCAACTCTTCCACCACCTGTAATAACGATTTTAACCGGAGGCAGTTTTACATGCTCTAATTCTTTAAACATCTCTTCGTGATCGAAACACTCGTATGCACGCTTTAAATTAAACAATTTGTTTTTCCAGCCGTACGTTAAAATAGTATTGTATGCACCTACTATTCCTGCCCAACGACCAAAAGCTATCAACCGCACATGATTTTCGTCTGTAAGGTACTCGTAATCGATTAATGTAATATTAAGTTCTGCACATTTTTGAAGCAAGGGACGATTATAGGGTTGTTTTTTGCCGGTATGCGAAAAAAACATATAATGTTTATCTTTCTTTAAAGTAGGGATAGAAACCTCTTTGATGCCAACCAAAATATCGGCATCGTCCATATTTTCTGAAACTTCAATACCTTGTTGCAAATATTCTTCGTCAGTAATAGCTCTAATATCGCTGGGTTGTACAACAATGCTAACATCGGAAAAGTGCTCACTTATAGCTTTTGCTACTTCAGGAGTGATTGCAACTCTCCTATCGGGAGGCGTTTTAGTTTCTTTAATAATTCCTATCTTCATACCACATTTTTTGATGTGCAAAGATAGAAGAAAAAGACGAACGAAACTAACGTTTTTTTAACACATATTTTATTTTTAAGCTATATGTATATTGAATCACGGGTTCTAAAACTACCGGATTTACAACATATTCATAGTTTTTGAAATTCAAAGGATTATAAAAAAGTGCAGGAACGTTATAATGCGAAATAACTTTACTTCCCATTTTTGACGACCCTGTATTATAACGAGCAAATTCGGCATAAGTAGAATAACGTTCGAGCGGATACGTGGCTTGCATATTTTCGTATGCCAACTGATACTGCGATTCTGTTTTTATGCCCAATTTTTGTAATTCTGCAACTTTCTTCTGAATACTTTTAATACATACTTGCCGTAATGAATCATAAATTTGTGCTTGGTTATCAACTATATAATCAACTTTTATAATATCATAAATTTCATTCTTAGCTGCTTCAATCATCAGCTTTTCTGCAACTTCACGACTTTTATAATGCACATGAATATTCTTTTTCAGCTCGTAACCACTTGGTATTTCGTGATAGGTTTTGCTAAATAATTTTTTCTCAACTTCAATCTCAAAAATCGGAAATTGCGAAATATAATCCACATAAATATCCTGGTTCGTAATTCCTAATGTAAAAATGGCTTGCTTAAAATTATCAATACGTTTGTTTATCATTTGATGACAATCTTCAAGTGATTCGGCTATTTGCGATGTTCCTAAAACCATTACATATTCGTCAGCTTTTACATTCATTATTGCATTACATTCTAACGTAAACGCTGTATCGTTCGAGCTTACAGTTGTAGGATAATACTGATTCTGTTGCACATAGCCTCTGTAAACAGATTCATCATATATACCTCCTGAAACATCGCTCTTGCTTTTAGATTGATTAAAGAAATAATTACCGGCTGCTTGTCCTAAAATTGCATTCGATATGCAAGTAATGGAAACCAGCACAAAAAAAGTTTTAAAGGTTCTCATAGTATTTTTTATTCAAATGTACATTTTTTTTTCAAATCTACTACTTTTTTACTAAAATCAGATTAATATCACTTTATAAAACTTAAGTTGCAAAATAATTTTCTATAAATTACTTTAATGTAAGATTTTTTAATTCAATGATTTACATTTTTATATATCGTTCTAAAAAAAACTTTTCTTTTAGGTTTAAAATTGAATATTTATTATTTTTGTAAAAAGATAAATTTCTTTTATTGTTCAAATAACCTAATGAAAATAAATTATAAAATTGTTCGATTTTATAGTACGATGTTTTAAATGCAGAAATTAAAATATTTTATTCTAATATGAAAAAATATACAGCAAACTATACATACACCAACCCTAATTTTGTAATTCAAAATCTTGAAAAAGATGATGTAAATTTAGAATTATTACCTATTTTATATGTTATAAAAAATATTTTACAGCGTGGTATTCCAACAATGCTTTCAAAGAATTTACAGTTAAAATTAGGTGAAATTCATAAACTTGATAATTTTAAAGAACAATTATTTTTTGCAACAAGACAGACTCCTTTATGGCATATGACTATAAAAGGGGACATTGAAAATAACTTTAACCCGGCAAGAGACTTTTTTGAAACTATTATTCCCAAAGAATTTGGTGATTATTCATTTATACAATCACTAATAATACCAGAAATTGAAA
>Ga0116186_1001351_pt1 | contig 24611 bp, 25 predicted proteins | sample AD_JPNNA4_MetaG_FD_89806 | JGI IMG/M metagenome (GOLD analysis project Ga0116186, IMG submission 89806) | Active sludge microbial communities of municipal wastewater-treating anaerobic digesters from Japan - AD_JPNNA4_MetaG | ecosystem: Engineered > Bioreactor > Anaerobic > Digestate | place...
ATTTTATTTCTTGTTTTTAGAGTTAATAAAAAGATTTATCAATTTCTAAACAGATAAATCGATTTCTTTGATGAAAGAAATTAAAAATAAAAAAAAGACCGTCTCAATTTTGAGACAGCCTCTATGAGCCCGACGATGTAATAAAATCTTGTACAATTTTTTGTTTAGCATAATGCCCACTTCCGGTTTTAAAATATTTTTCCCTTTTTGTAGCCTCTGTTTTATTTTCAAAAACTTCAATATAAGCGACGATCCAGGGTCTATATTTAGCAGTCCATCCATGCCCAAGAACATTATGTGAAATAAATCGTTGTATTAAATTATTTGTAATACCGACGTATGTTTTTTTGTATTTGTATGAATAGAGTATGTATAAAATATATTCTTCTGTCATAAAAAAAAGTCGACATTAAAGCCGACTTCGATTTGTAGCGGGGGTAGGGATCGAACCTACGACCTTCGGGTTATGAGCCCGACGAGCTACCACTGCTCCACCCCGCAATATGAATGCAAAGATACAACTATTTAATGAAAAATACAAGAATTTTAAATTATTTTAAAAAATGGGGCTAACTGACTGTTTTACAAAGAAATCGTATAATACGATGCCCGATGTAACGGCGACATTAAATGAATGTTTAGTGCCAAATTGGGGAATTTCTATGCAAAAATCACATTGGTTTATAATATTTTGGTCAACACCGTTTACTTCGTTTCCAAAAATAAAAGCGTATTTGTTGGGAGTGTTGATTTTAAAATTTCTTATATCTATACTTTCATCGGTTTGTTCTATAGCAGCGATAAAAAAGGATTTATTTTTGCAATAATCTATGGCGTCTTGGGTTGTTTTAAAATATTTCCATTGAACAGATTGTGTAGCTCCAAGAGCCGATTTTTCTATCTCGCGACTGGGTGGCTGGGCTGTGATTCCACAAAGAATTAATTCTTCCACTCTAAATGCATCGCAGTTCCTGAAAATAGAACCGATATTGAATTGGCTGCGAATATTATCGAGAATAATGATTACTGGTAGCTTTTTTGAATTTTTAAACGTTTCAATATCTATTCGTTGAAGTTCCTCAAGCGAAAGTTTTTTCATTTTTTTTCTGCAAAGTTAATTTAATATTTCCATATAAAGTTGAAGTTTCCATATGCTGTTGTTGATTTTATTAAATAAAATATTTAAATTTGTCCATATATAACTATGAATATATCGGCAGCCATTTTAGCAGGAGGAGAAAGTTCTCGCTTAAATTATATCAATAAAGAATCTATTTCTATTATTGATAAAACTATTCTTGAACGTCAATTAAACGTGATTTCAACGTTTTTTGATGATTACTTTTCTGTTTCTAAAAAAAGCTTGATGTCCGATTTGCCTTTTGTAAGTGATGCTTACGTTCAAATTGGCCCTCTTGCCGGAATTCATGCTGCATTGAAATATGCTAAAAACGATTATGTGTTTGTTTTTTCGTGTGATATGCCTTTTTTGAATCGCAAAATAATTAGCAGGATGATGGATGAAATAAATTTTTATCCGGCTGATATTATTATTCCACGTCATAAAAACGGTATTGAACCCTTGCATGCTATTTATAATAAATCAATTATACATATAATTGAAAATCAGATAAATGAAAAGAAATATAAAATACGATTGCTATTTGATAAGTTAACCGTAACATATATTGATTTAGATAAATCTGATGAGCCGGAATGGTCATTTTTTAATGTAAATTATCCTGAAGATGTTATTAAAGCCGAAAAATATGCAAAACAACTGGAATCTTGAACGTGCTAACGAAATTTTAGCAACATTTCCACCAAATCGCTCTGAATTGATTAAAGCCTTGCATGCCCTACAAGATAAGCATCCACAATACTATTTGCCTGATGAAGTGCTCGATTTAGTAGCGAAGCATTTTAAATTAACAAAAGCTCAGGTTTACGGTGTGGTTTCGTACTATTCTATGTTTAGCACAAAGCCACGAGGCAAATATATTGTTCGCGTTTGCCAGTCGCCGGTATGTCATAGTATGGGAAGCGAAACATTATTTGATTTTATAGAAAAAGAGTGGGACTTAAAACCCGGAAATACTACCCCTGATGGAAAAATTACACTCGAAAAAACAGAATGCCTCGGACGTTGTGGAAAAGCACCATCAATGATGGTGAACGAAACGGTATATACCGATTTAAGCCCTGAAAAGTTAAAAGAAATATGGTCGAATTTAACGTAGTATTTTATGATGAGTGAAATTAAAATATCGCTTCGGCGAGTTGGGAAAATAAATCCTTTATCGATAGATGATTTTATTAAGGAAAAAGGATTTGAAGGCTTTAAAAAAGCTATTACGCTTGCTCCTGATGAGGTAATAAATTGGCTCGAGAAATCGGGTTTGCGAGGGAGGGGAGATGCCGGATTTCCAACTTTTATCAAACAACGCTCAACCGCTACGTCTTGTTATACATGCGAGGCTCGTTATGTGGTTTGTAATGCTGACGAAGGTGAACCGGGGACATTTAAAGATCGATTCGTAATGGAAAACGATCCATTCTCGGTGATTGAAGGAATGTTGATTGCCGGATATGCTATTGGTGCTAACTACGGTTTTGTCTACATACGTGGAGAGTATTATGATTCTATAAACAAGATTAAAAATGCCATTCAGCAAGCATATGAAAAAGGTTATCTTGGTAAAAACATTCTTGGCAGCGTATTTTCTTTTGATATGAATGTTTATTTGGGTGCTGGTTCTTATTTGTGTGGTGAGGAATTGACTCTCATCGAATCGCTCGAAGGAAAGCGTGGTTACCCTCGAATTAAACCACCTTTCCCGGCCGAGAAAGGGTTATGGAATATGCCTACGCTTGTAAATAATGTTGAAACCTTTAGTCACATACCCTTTATTTTAGAAAATGGATATGAAAATTATGCATCCATTGGCACTGCTGAATCAAAAGGGACAAAACTTTATTGTGTTAGTGGTCATGTGAAAAATCCGGGAGTGTATGAATTACCGATGGGTACTAAACTACGGGAATTATTGTTCAATGTTGCAGGGGGCATGAAAGAAGGTTTTGAGTTTAAAGGAGCTTTGCTTGGCGGAGCAGCCGGAACTTTTGTTGATGAATCGATACTTGATGTTCCAATGGCATACGAAACCTTGAAAAAACAGGGTGCAACACTGGGGTCGGGGGCTGTCATTGTTGTGGACAATAAAACAAATTTAAAATCAATGATGCAGTCGATATTATCTTTTTTTAAACATGAATCGTGTGGTAAATGTGTTCCATGTCGAATTGGTACTACGTTGCTTAATGAACGGATTCAAGAAACGAAATTATCCGAAGAAGATTTAAATTGGATGTTGCAACAAGCAGAATATATGGCAAAATATTCATTGTGTCCGTTGGGGCAAAGTCCTATTTTACCCTTAAAATCAGTATTAACCTATTTTAAGAAAGAATTAGTATGAAAAAGGTAAAAATAACCATTGATAATAAAGAAATTGAAGCCATTGAAGGGGCTAATTTGCTTCATACCTCACGTTTGAATGGCTTTGATATTCCGGGTCTGTGTTTCCATCATCGATTAACTCCAACCGGAGCTTGTCGGTTGTGCATAGTAAAAGTGGAAGGAATGCCGGGTGTAGTTATGTCGTGTACCCTTACTGTTAAAGAAGGTATGAAGATTACGGCATTTGATGAAGAATTGGAAACTGCACGACGTCATACACTTTCGTATTTGTTGGCTGAACATAACGAAGAATATGATGGAACGTATTATGATGAAATGATGCCCTTAATTGAGCGATACGGATTGGCTTCGAAAGGAAATCGCCCCATTCCTGCATTCTGGCATAATATTCCGCCGGTTATCGATGATACTTCTCCGGTTTTGACTTACGATTCGTCAAAATGCATCAAATGTTTTCGCTGTATTAAAGCATGTGAAGAAATTCAGGGGAAAGGTGTGTTAAGTTTTGCCGAACGTGGCATTACAAAATACATTGTAGCCGGATACGGAAAATGGGGAGATTCCGAGTGCGATGGATGTGGCGAGTGTATCCAACTATGTCCCACAGGTGCTATAGTTGAAAAACCAAACCGAGAGCGTATTCAGGTTCAACAAATAGAAAAAAAGGTAGTTACTACTTGCCCGTATTGTGGGGTAGGCTGCCAGATAGAAGTTTGGGCAAAAAACAACGAAATTGTGCGTGTAAATGGTTTAGAAGGAGTGTTGCCCAATGATGGCAGACTTTGTGTTAAGGGGCGTTTTGGTTATCAATATGCCAACAGCAAAAAACGGTTGACGCACCCAATGATAAAACGAAATGGTACATTTGAGAAGGTAAGCTGGGATGAAGCACTCGATTATGTTGCATTGAAATTTAACGAGATTAAACAAAAGTATGGCAATAAAGCGTTGGCAGGATATAGTTCGGCAAAATGTAGCAACGAAGAAAATTATTTGTTTCAAAAATTTATTCGAATCGCTTTTGGCAACAATAATATTGATTATTGTACTCGATTATGTCATGCTTCTACCGTTACGGCGATGATAAAAGCTTTTGGTGATGGAGCAGGTAGCAATTCAATCGAAGATTTTGAAACCACCGATTGTTTATTTGTAATAGGCAATAATATTATTGAAACGCATCCTATAACGGCAACGTATGTAAAACGTGGCAAAGCACGAGGACAAAAAATTATTGTTATCGATCCCAAATGGACTCCCTTGGTTAAATATGCTGATATTTATTTACAACCAAGATTAGCGACCGATGTTGCATTGCTCAACGGAATGATGTATCATGTTATTCAGGAAGGTTTGGTAAATGAGTCTTTTATAAAAGAACGTGTGGATGGGGGAATGGATACATTTGCACAACTAAAAGAAGTGGTGATGAAATACACCCCTGATGTGGTAGAAAAAATTACTGGGGTTAAAACCGACATTGTTAAAGAAGCTGCCATTATGTATGCAAAAGCACCTACTGCCATGATTGCTACCGGCATGGGTATGAGTCAGCAGACAGTTGGAACAAACAATGTTTTTGCGCTTATCGATTTATGTCTCATTACAGGTCAAATTGGGCGAGATCGATGTGGAATAAACCCACCTCGCGGGCAAAATAATGTTCAGGGAGCAACCGATGTGGGAGCCAGCCCGGTTTTTTATCCGGGTTATATTCAGGTGGTAAACGAAGAAAATCGTCGTCGAATTGCTCAATTGTGGAATGTGCCTTTTGAACAGTTAGAGCCGAATCCCGGACTTACCACTTTAGAAATTATGGACGCTGCCCACGATGGGCGTATTAAAGCCTTGTATATTATGGGAGAAAATCCTGTAATTACAGACCCTAATCAATTACATACCATTGAGGCATTACAAAATCTAGAATTTTTAGTTGTACAGGATATATTCGAAACTGAAACTTCAGCCTATGCCGATGTGATTTTACCGGCTGCTTCATTGTTTGAAAAAAATGGAACCGTTGTTAATAGCGACAGACGAGTTTTACGCCTTCGAAAGGTAATTGATTCGCCCGGTGAAGCAATGCCTGACTGGAAAATTACGAACGAAATTGCACAACGCATGGGGGTAAATATTGGTCAGTATAGCAATGAAGAAGCCATTTTTGAGGAAATACGTCAGGCAGCTCCAATTTTGAAGGGAGTGTCGTATCGTCGCATTGAAAATCAGGGTATTCAATGGCCTTGTTACGACGAACAACATCCGGGCAGTTCAACTTTATACAAAGAGAAGTTTAACACTGAAAACGGAAAAGCCAAACTATTCCCAGTAGAATATACCGAGCAATCGGAAAAACCTTCGTCCGAATATCCGTTGGTAATGAATAGTGGGCGATTGTTGTTTCAATACCACTCTGCAACTTTATCACGCAAAAGTGATGTGTTGAATGCATACGTGAATGAGTCATTTATTTTAATAAACCCCGAAGATGCAACAAAATATGGCATTACGCATGGGCAAAAAGTTAATGTCATTTCCCCGAGAGGAAACATTATAACTACTGCGCATGTTAGTGATGAGGTTCTGCCCGGTGAAACGTTTATGCCATGGCACTTCCACGAATCGGCTGTTAATGCCTTAACTCGTAACGAAAAAGATCCCTTGTCGAAAATAGCACCTTTTAAATATTCGGTGGTTAGGGTGGAGGCAATTTAGTCTCATCGCCCGTTTCTCCGGCAAATGTAAATAGTGTGTAGAAAAATACAACAAACGTAAGCCCCGCCTGAGTTTCTAACGTGTCTTCGTTGAAAAACGAAATAATAACAATGCTAAAAAATATGAATGCAATAAATTTCGATTTCTTACTATTGTGCAAAAACGGGTAAAAGAATGCAAACAAAAACCATACAAAACCAAAAATACCAAACGTCAATAAAAAAGTAACAAATTGATTATGTGCACGTAATCTGAATTCCGGAGCCAGGGGGCTATTTATTTCTTCGTATTTTTTATCAAATGCCCTGCGAACATTGCCGGTACCCACACCTAACCAAAAATGCTCTTTTATTATTTTTCGAGCAGTTCTTAAATATTCTATACGTTGAAAAAATGAACTTCCGTTAACATAACCCAAATATCGGTGTGAATAATAATCCCACATAAAAGAGTAAATGTATGGGTATAAAGCCCATTTTTTTGTGTACTCAATGTTTGCAATCCCGTTATTAATAGCTTTTATATCTTCTTCGCTTAATTGAGAACAACCAAGCGAATCTTTCGTTAACCCTTTAGATGTTAAGTATCTGATTAAGGTGAATTTAACTAAGTTCCCTTTTTCATCTTTATCGTCATAGTGTATGCGGCTTCTTTTATTCCATTCTTTTCTGAGTTCATTTTCTTGAATATAAAACCAGACCTTATTACCATTTTCAACTTCTTTGCTATCATTAATAAACGAATAGATATTCCCATTAGGAGTATATACAAGCGAATCGGGAGCAACGCTCTTCATCCCAACGATAAAACTATTCCAGATTTTTTTGCTGTAATTATAAAAAAGAACCGAAGCAATGATGATGGCTAGGCTCAAAAACCATTTTATGCACGAAGATGATTTAATCAATATATAAGTAAAAACAATGAAACTAAGTATTAAAAACACAAAAATTCCTGTATTAACTCTTAAAATAAAGATGAGTAAAATAAGATAAAGCATGGCAAGCAAGTATATAATGCGGAACTTTTTATTATTATCTTTTTCTATTTGGCTGAAATGATATAGAATAAAAATGGAAAATACCATCATCAATGAATAACGAATGTGTGAAATAAATGGAGAAACCTTTCTGTAATCGACAATTCCTAAAGAATCTTGAAAAATCCAGCGATAAAGTGTAATAAATGAAACGAAAATTACTGAAATAGTAAAAGTTATGAAAATAAATTTAATAACCTTTTTCTCAATAGGTTTTGAACTTGCGACAAATAATGGCAACAGCAACATTGGAAGTTTTACTCGCAAATCGTTTAGGGCGTAATTATAATCCTGAGGAGGCCACAGCCATAGGAGGTGTAAGAAATAAATAGACACAAAAATCCAAACGAGTTTATTTGATTTAAGTCGCAACCATTTTTCTTTAAAACCACCTTCAATAATCCAGTTGCCATATAAAATAAATTGCGATAAACTCATTAAAAAAACAGAAGTAGGAATAGCTATAGCAAGAAGAAATAAAGAGAAAAGATAAATATTTCGATGTGTTTTTTGTCCCAAAATCATATGGTGTATAAAACGAAACTATTTAATATATATTGCAGGGATTAAAAAAGATTATAATTCTAATGGAATAATTTAGTTTGAAATAAAAATCAAACTAATAATTCACCGGCGCCTTCACGAATGATTTCAGCTTTTTCGTGTGTACAATCTACAATTGTTGATGGAGTTAATGTTCCATAACCGCCGTCTATTACAAGATCCACTTGCTCATTGTATTTTTCGTGAATAAGTTCCGGGTCGGTTATGTATTCTATAATATCGTCATGTTCGATTACGGAAGTTGTAAAAATGGGGTTTCCCAATTCATACACAATTTGTCGGGCAATATTGTTATTGGGGATACGAATACCAATGGTTTTCTTTTTATTCATTTTTAGCATTTTAGGTACATTTGAATTTGCCTCTAAAATAAATGTAAAAGGTCCGGGTAGATTTCGTTTTAAAAGTTTAAAAGTTTCGTTGTTTAGTGGATTGGTATAGTTGCTTATTTGACTCAGATCGTAAAATATTAAGCTAAAATGTGCCTTTTGCGGATCTAATTTTTTAATTTTGGCTATTCGGTCCAATGCTTTAGACGAAAATATATTGCAGCCAAAGGCATAAACCGAATCGGTGGGATAAATGATAACACCATCGTTTTTTAAAATCTCTACCACTTTCTTTAAATCTTTGGGATTTGGGTTTTCTTCGTACAATTTAATTATCATAGTTTTTAACTTTAAAGTTCTCCGTTTTCTATTTTTGTTACTATTTCTTCAATATACTTATCTTCGCCTTTTGCATCGTATTCGTCTTTTAGGTTTTCGCCAAAAAGCCTTGCTACTTGTTGATACAAAAAAGCATTAAATGAGCCTTTTAATTGCTTTATAAGCTCATATGAAGTTTTGCCCGTTTCTCTATCGATGAGTTTTATTAATATGCGTCCTTCGGACATGGTCATGTTTTTTATTTCGTCTTCAAAATCGGCTCTTAATTTTTTTTCTGCCATTTTTAAAAATTCTTTTCGTCCTTCTTCGGTCGGAATTTTTTTCATTTCAATTTCTATGAGCATAATTTTTAGTTTTGCTAACTTAGCGTATGGCAGAACTTTTTTTATTTTTCGAACTAATTTTGTGTATCGGGCTGCTTCACGCTTGCTTTTAAAAACTCGAGGTGGGAATATGGTTATTTCTCTTAAATATATTATAGGCAATGTATCGCCATTAATCACTTTGGTGTAAACCAAATATCCTTGTGGCTTGGGAGTGTTTGTAGAATCGCCTTGAGCAAATATTCCCTCTAAAGAATAGAAAAATAAAAAGTTTAATATGAGTATTTTTATTCGCATTGGTCGGTTCTAAGCAATTCTGGTGCCAATTATTAAAGCACGGATTTGACAGCATCTGCAGCTTGCTGAAGGGTAATAGCCGATAATACCTTTAATCCCGATTGGTCTATCATCTCTTTCGCTTGTTCGGCATTGGTGCCTTGCAATCGAACAACTATTGGTATTGAAATATTCCCAATGTTTTTATATGCTTCAATAATACCTTCTGCTACTCTATCGCAACGAACAATGCCTCCAAAAATATTTACCAATATAGCCTTAACAGCAGGGTCTTTTAAAATAATGCGAAATCCGGCTTCTACTGTTTTTGCATTAGCTCCTCCACCAACATCGAGAAAATTGGCTGGTTCCCCTCCCGATAGTTTAATAATATCCATGGTTGCCATGGCTAATCCGGCTCCATTTACCATGCAACCAACATTACCATCTAATTTTACAAAATTCAGATTATACTCCGATGCTTCAACTTCGGCCGGATCTTCTTCAAATTTGTCTCTTAATTCTAAGAAATCCGGATGTCTGTATAAAGCGTTATCGTCTAAAATCATTTTAGCATCGGCAGCATAAATTTTATCGTCCGATGTTTTTACCAATGGGTTAATTTCTATCATCGAGGCATCGGTGTGTTGATATGCAGAATATAATGCCTTAATAAATGGGATAAAATTTTTAAAAGCAATTCCATTTAAACCAAGATTAAAGGCTATTTTTCGAGCATTAAAATCGTTCAAGCCGATATGCGGATCAATGGGTTCTTTAAAAATTTTGTCGGGCGATTTGGCCGAAACTTCTTCAATATCCATTCCTCCTTCGGGCGAATATACCACGACCAATTCGCTTGTGTTTCTGTTTAATAAAATACTTAAATAAAACTCCTTGACTTCTGAAGTCCCTTTATAGTAAATTCCCTGCTCAATATATAATTTTCGAACCAGCTTTCCTTGTTTACCGGTTTGGTGGGTTATTAAGTTCATTCCTAAAATTTGATGCGCATACATTGATACTTCATCGATGGATTTGGCTATTTTTACACCTCCTCCTTTGCCTCTGCCACCTGCATGAATTTGAGCTTTAACTGCAAAAACATCGCTGCCGGTTTCTGCTTTTATCTTTTCAGCTAATAATTTTGCATCTTCGGCTTTGTCGCAGAAAAAACCTACCGGAATCGTTACGTTATGCTTTTTTAAAATAGCCTTCGCTTGGTATTCGTGTAAATTCATAGAAAATATTTTTATGCGAATTTATATTATTTTATTTATATAAAACATGTTTAACCAAACATTAAAAGAATCCATTTATATCTTCTTATGTTTTCCTGTTATAATAATTACACCCATTACCGTTAATACACCTCCTGCAATTTGTATAGATAGAGGTAATAAATGTAACAAAAAATATGCGACCAATAAAATCATGAAACTTTTAACAGATTGAATAAGGATAGATCGCGATGCAGGAATGTATTGCAAAGCATAATAACTCATCAATGAGCCAAGAAATGGTCCTACAAAAGAGCCATATGCTGCTAAAAAAATGGTATGATTATTTACTATGAATGACTGATGCTTAAAAAGAAGAAATAGAATTGAAAAAAATAATAATGCTACTACTCTACCTGTACTCAACAACGACGGGTGAATACGTTCGATATGTTTTTTTACCCAAATAGTATTGATAGAAACGGCCAAGACGGTAAGATAAACGTATTCGCTGCCTTTTATAAAAAAATGATGAAAATCAAGAGTCCACTGAAAACTGACTAAAAATGAACCTACAATGGTCATAAATACTCCTATAAGTTCAAAACGAGTGAATCGTTCTTTTAACAATAGAATCCCAAGAACGGTAACCAATGCAGGTGTTAAATTACCAATAAATGAAACCATGGCTGGGTTCGCCATTAATTGTATGGCATAAAAAAATGATGTAGTTGAAACAGTTTCTAAAAAAATGAACAAAAATAGAATACCCGCTTGTTTTATACTCAATCGATACAATGAAAGTTTGCCTGTAAAAACCTGAAATAGAATATTATATAAAAGCCCAAAGCCATACCATAAAAATCCGAATTGAAATAATGTTGTTTCGTTAAGAATAAACTTGCTGGTAAAATAAGTGTTAACAGCGGTAACGGTAGTTGCTCCGGCCAATAAATAACCTATTGTTGTGGATTTTAATGAGCTAATCTTCATTGAAAAGATTTTCGATACGCTGTTGTATGGCTTTTGATTCTTCTTCCATACCTGGCTTTTGCATTAGTGCAAACATGTTTTTCTTATATGCCTCTACACCGGGTTGGTCGAATGGATTGACACCTAATAAATATCCGCTTACACCACAAGCTATCTCGAAAAAATAAATTAGTTGACCAATATAATTTTCATTTATGGTTGGTATTTCGATAATAATATTGGGAACACCCCCGTCTATATGGGCTAAAAGCGTTCCTAATCGAGCCATTTCGTTAACATAACTTAGACGTTTGTAGCTGATGAAATTTAGTTTATCGTTGTTGCTTGGGTCGTGAGGAATGGCCAAATGATTAAGCGGATTTTTTACCGAAAGCACGGTTTCAAAAAGCATACGCTTTCCATCCTGAACATATTGCCCTAAGGAATGCAAATCTGTAGTGTAATCAACCGATGCTGGGAAAATACCTTTATTTTCTTTCCCTTCGCTTTCGCCATAGAGCTGTTTCCACCATTCCATAAAATAATGCATTCGAGGCGTATAGCTTACCATGATTTCGACAAATTTACCCGATTCGTATAAAGCGTTTCGAGCCAAAGCATATGCTATGGCAGGATTATCATCGTCTGACGATTTAAAAATATGATGACGCATTTGTTTTGCACCGTTTATCAATTCGAAAATGTTGCCACCGGCAACGGCTATTGGGAATAATCCAACCGCTGTTAAGACAGAATATCGGCCACCTACATCATCGGGTATGGAGAATCGTTCGTAACCCTCGGTTTTTGCTAATTCGAGCAAAACTCCTTTTTCTTTATCCGTAATTGCAACAATTCGTTTCCGGGCTTCTTCTTTTCCGTATTTATTTTCAATATGGTGTTTCAGAAGGCGAAATGCTATAGCAGGTTCCGTGGTTGTACCCGATTTTGAAATAACGGTAATGGCATAATCGTAATCATTCAGAACTTCGAGTAATTGATACAAATAATCTTCGCCCATGTTTTGACCTGCGTATAGAATAATCGGTCGTTCGCGTTGGGGGAGTATGTGGTTGAAATTATGATTTAGCATTTCTATAACGGCTCTTGCTCCTAAATATGAGCCGCCAATACCCACTACAACCAAAATATCTATTTTCTTACGTATTTCATTAGCAACATGCTCAATTTTTTTCAATTCTTCGCTGGTTATTGTTTCGGGTAAATCGACCCAGCCTAAAAAATCATTCCCTTTTCCGGTTTTATTTTTTAATGCTTGTAAATGCTCTAACGCTTCATGTTTACGAGCGTTTAATTTGACTTCATCAATAAACGATTTGACAAAATCAATGGAAATATCGATGGTTTCCATGTTTTATTGTAATTTATCGGTTAATAATCGCATTTCAATTGTTGGTGAATAACGTTCGTATAAAATATGATAAACGGTTTGAGAAATCGGCATTTCAATTTTGTTTTCGTTGGCTATTTTTACTATTGATTTTACAGCATAATATCCTTCGGCTACCATATTCATTTCTAATTGAGCTGCTTTGATTGAGTATCCTTTGCCCAGCATCAAGCCCAATGTTCTGTTTCTACTATATTGAGAGTAGCATGTTACCAGCAAATCGCCTAAATAAACATAATCAGTAATATTTCGTTGATGAGGGTGTAATGTGTTTACAAATCTTTCTATTTCTTTTAAAGCATTCGATACCAATACGGCAATAAAATTATCGCCATAGCCAAGACCATGAGCAATGCCGACAGCAATCGCCATTACATTTTTAAGGGCGGTAGCATACTCAGCTCCTAAAACATCGCTATTAACTTTGTCTAAGATATAACGATTTGAAAGTAAGGCTGCTACTTCCTGAGCAAGTGCGTTGTTTTTAGACATGACGGTCAAATATGTAAGTCGTTCGCGTGCAATTTCTTCGGCATGTGACGGACCACTAATAAAACCAATTTTTTGCTCAGAAACCTGTAAAATCGATTGGAGATATTGTGTAACAGTTAAATTTGTTTCGGGTAAAATACCTTTTGTAGCTGAAAAAAAATGAACTTTTTGTACCTCTTCTATCGAGAGTTCTTTTAAAACCTCTTCGGTATAAGCCGAAGGGAGAACAAGAAAAACAAGTTCGCATGCTGATATTAAATCATTTACCGAATCAAAAAGAGCACATCGCTCCATATCTATTTCTACATCGCTTGAATAATTTGGATTGTGATAGTTTTTAGTAATATACGAACGTATTTCTTGATCACGTACCAGCCAATTAACAAAGTGTCCGTTTTGTTGTAAAATTTTCAACAATGCAGTTCCCCAACTCCCTTCTCCTATGATGCCTATTTTATTCATTTTTTTTGTACAAAATTATGGATTTTTACAATTACATGGCATGAAGTTGAAAATAAGTTATAAACAACCGAATATTAATTGAATAGCAACGTCCATAAGCTATTTAATCGAACCGAAACTACAGCCTGTGAAATGATAACGCTCTTTTCAAATCATTTGCTTTTTCTTAGTTAAAAAGTGTTCAAAGCTGCTGTTTTATTTCTTTGCTTTATATCTCGATTTTATTAACCGACCAGTGAAAAATTACAAAACCAACAACGGCAAAATGAAAGGCTTTAATTTATCTATACCCTGATTTAAATAGCCTTCGGTATATGGTAATGTTAGAATATTCCAGTTCGGATATTTTTCTAAAATTCCTTTTGTAACAATTGGGTTTAAATCACATTTATTAATGATAAGTGCAATATTGCATTTATAATTTTTTTGGTAATCGTTTACTTTAGATAAAAAGTCAAAAACCTGAGGGTGGGGTTCAATAATGGGCATCAAGATGTTGGCAAAAGGTATGAGCGAAAAAGTTAGTCTATTCCAACCGGGATATGCTTCGCAAATGAGTAGTTTTTTTTGATAAGAAATGATAACATCGACTGCTTTATCGCGAATAATACGTACCGGCCTGATGCCGTTACGAGGGAAATATTGTAATGTGCCATAAACGATAATGGCGCCGTTGGCTTCCTTTTGAATGACTTTACCTCCTACCACCTTTCTAAGCGATAGAGCTCCGGTTGGGCATACCTGAATGCAATGTCCGCAACCTGTACAGGCCGATTTGCTAACTTGTGCTTGTCCATGAAACATGTGTATGGCTTTAAATCGACATTCATATTCGCAATCGCCACAACCCATACATGCAAATTCATCGACTACAGCCTCTTGCCCCAAATTAAAATAATCTTCTTGAATAATGTTTGGATAGGCTTTCCATGTGCTCGTAAATGTGCAATCGGCATATACAGCGCTATGTCCAACGATTTCTACCAACATCTTCATAAGAGTGGTTTTTCCGGTTCCGCCTTTATCCGATATGAGCAAAATTTCTTTCATTGCTCTAAATAAGATTTAGTTTTAATAGTAATTCCTGTATAATATATTGGTAATTGTCATCTGTAATTTTTTTTCCGTTGATAGCTTCTTCATTAATTATTTTGTTATGAGGAATAGATAAGGCAAATGAATATCCTGCTTCGGAAAAGGCATCAAAATAATTTTCGTTTACAGCTAAAATTACTTGTGCTTGGTCGTGTGCAAGTGATTTATAGAGTGTCTCCCACATGGGTAAATCGTTCGTATAGAGAATAACGTAATCTGAAAAGTCAATTAAATCGACCCATAACTCTCTAAAACCGGAAGAAATATCAACAATCACAATGCTTTCGCGTGAAAATGATTGCTGTATTTTTTCGAAAATTAATTTTGTATGCCAGGGAGAGAAAATTTCGCGTTGATTTAAATTCACTCTGAGAATAGACGAATCGGAATGGAGACTTTCGATGGAGCCTATTTTTTTGTTTTCAAAAATCAATGCTTGTTTTTTGCAAGCAGAAATACAAGCAGCACAAGAGATACAAAGCTCGCTATAAACAACATAAAAATCACCATAACGTGAAATTGCACCACATTCGCATACTTTTTCGCATTCGTTGCAAAATTTGCAATGGGTTCTTTCCCATTTTGGAACTTGACGGTATAAAATATGCTGTTCGTCCCATTCGCTATTAGGATTGTATAGCAGAGGTGGAATTTGGTCGGATAACGAAAGCCAATAAGCATTTATGTTTTTTTCTTTCAATATTGAAAAAAAATTTGCCAAAAAAGTTGTTATTCCTATGCCTCCGTTATTTCCAATTCCGGTTATAATCATAAAAAATTAAGTAGTCATTCTATAGCTACAAAAATATAACTATTTTTCGGAAAAAAACATGAATGTTTATTCTTATAATTTAAATGGTATTCGTGCCGCCATCAACAAAGGTTTATTAAATTGGTTATCAGAAAAAAAGCCCGATTTAATAAGTTTTCAGGAATTAAAGGCAAGTCCAGATCAGTTTAATGTACACGATTTTGAAGAATTAGGTTATTATTGCCTTTGGAATCCTGCCGATAAAAAAGGTTATAGTGGAGTAGCTACTCTCAGCAAAGAAAAACCTTTATCCTATTCATTCGGTATGAACAAAGAAATATTCGATATAGAAGGACGAATAATTAGAACAGATTTTACTAAGTTTACACACATTAGTGTGTATGTTCCATCCGGAAGTATGGGCGATATGCGTCAGGATTTTAAAATGAGTTTTTTAGAGGCGTTTTATGGTTATATTAAAAAACTACTGGTCGAAAAACCGAATTTGATTGTAAGTGGCGATTTTAATATTTGCCACAAACCCATAGATATCAATCATCCTGAGCGACATGAGGATGTGTCTGGTTTTTTGCCCGAAGAACGTGTTTGGGTCGATTCTTTTCTGCAATTAGGATTTATCGATTCGTTTCGCTTTTTTAACCAACAACCCAATCAATACAGTTGGTGGAGTTACAGGCAACAAGCCAGAGCAAAAAATTTGGGTTGGCGCATTGATTACCATTTTGTTTCAGAAGCATTGAAAAATAAATTGGAACATGCAGCTATTTATCCCGAAATTGTACATTCGGATCATTGTCCGGTTGAAGTGAGTTTAAAATGATGTTTTTATAACCGAAATGTAAAAGTTAAACAAATAAAAAGGTGATTTTATCAAATGCTTGAACAATCATAGATTTTTGTGTTTAACTTTGTATAATAAAGCGTTTACATATGAAGAATTTATTTTTAGTGTTGTTTTTATTGGTAAGTGCAAGTATAATTGCACAAATCCCGGCTGGATATTATGATGCTGCGCAAGGATTAAACGGTGATGCGTTAAGGTATAAGCTTCATGACATCATTTCAAACGGTTACGTACAAGGATCTTATAATCAGCTTTGGACAAGCTACCAAACAACCGATAAACGTTCGGATGGTAAAGTTTGGGATATGTACAGCGATATTCCCGGAGGTACTCCTCCTTATTTATTTACATTTGTTACAGATCAATGTGGTACATATAGTGTGGAAGGCGATTGTTACAACAGAGAGCATTCTGTTCCGGCAAGTTGGTTTAATGATGCTTATCCAATGTACAGCGATTTGTTTCATATAGTTCCTACCGATGGCTATGTAAACAATAGAAGGAGCAATTACCCATTTGGAAAAGTTGCCAGTGCATCGTGGACATCACAAAATGGCAGTAAATTAGGTACAAGTGCAGTTAGCGGATATACCGGGACCGTATTTGAACCGATTGATTCTTTTAAAGGCGATTTCGCTCGTATTTATTTCTATATGGCTACACGATACAAAGATGAAATACCTTCGTGGAGTTCAAATACTGTTTTTTCGGGCGATAATTTATCGGCATGGGCAAAAAATATGTTTATTCAATGGAGTATCCTCGATCCGGTAAGTGCAAAAGAAATTGCCCGAAATAATGCCGTTTATGCCATTCAACATAACCGAAACCCTTATGTCGATCATCCCGAATGGATTAGCGGAGTTTGGCTAAGCATGAACGACAATCTCTCCTTGGAACCGGAAATTTCTTTTTTCCCTAATCCTGCAACAGAATATATTAATATAGGAGTGTTAACGCAATTTGCTTTTTCGATAACCATTTTTGACCAATCCGGAAGAATAATACTAAAGAAAGAAAACGTTTTAGGCAATTCAACATTGGATATTCGAAATTTTGAGAATGGTGTATATCTGGTGAAAATGGAAGGTCAAGGCTTCTGTAATGTTAAAAAGCTGGTAAAAGTTTCAGACTAACGTTTCAATACGTCATATCAAAATAATTTGTGGTAAACTACAAATTTGTATTATTTGTTTATTTTTGCAGAAAAAAATGCATCGTTATTTTATATTTTTAAGTCTTTTTCTTGCATCATGTGCTTCTATTAAGACAGTAGAGCCATTGAAAAAAGGAGAAGTAAAAGCAACGGCCGATTTAGGTGGGCCTATGATTAATTTTAATGGAATTCCACTTTTTATGCCGCTTACCAGTATTGGCAGTGCAATGGGTATAAGCGATAATGTTTCGGTGTTTGCATCCATTCATACAACATCATTAATGTATAAAACTTTTCAGTTAGAAACCTCTGCAAATACATCTTTGTTTAGATTTGATAAAAGCGGTTTTTCGGCCAATTGGGGTGCTTATACTTTTTGTGGATTACGCGAAAGCAAATGGGCATTTTATCCTTATGCTGATATTAATTACTATTTACATTACAACAACAAAGCTCATTTTGCATATTTTTCATTTACTTCCATGATGGAGCTTCATCGAAAAAAAGCCTTTGACGAACCCGTTACTAAACGAATTATTCCACATCTTACCCTTGGTCATCGATGGGTTAAAGATAATAGCGAGTGGGGTTTAGAATTGAAATATTTAAGTTTTAATAAGGATAACCGCAATATTGTGGTCGATTACATTGCACCGGGTAATAAGGGAAGTTTTGGTTTTTATTTGTCTTATGCTAAAAAGTTTTAACGATGAGAATCATTTTTTTGTTTTCTGTGGTAGTTGTCTTTTTAACTTCATGTTTAAAAATGGACGACTTTCTATACAATCCGAATGAACATCCCATTGATAGCTACCGTTTACAAAATTACACTGGCGAAGTAGAGTTCCGTTTGCCCGATAGTATGGCATTGGCTGACTCGATGATACATTTATTTACCATGATGTCAAACGATCAAGGTGATGTAAAAAAAATATATGGTCTTTATCTAGGCGATATTTCTAAAATTGCTACGGACACAGTAATTTTATATTGTCATGGAAATAAAGATCATCTCGATTTTTATTACCCTCGAGCACAGTTGTTGGCATGGGTAGGAGGTAAGCATCATTATGGAGTAATGACCTTTGATTATCGTGGTTTTGGTTTATCTGAGGGAAAACCAAGCGAAAGTGGGCTATATGCTGATGCCGACGCTGCCATGCAATGGCTGAAACAAAAGGGCTTAACAAGCGACCGTTTGATGATATACGGATTTAGCATGGGAACGGCTCCGGCTACAGAATTATCGGCAAAACCACGTTCATTAACTCCATCTAAAATAATTTTAGAGGCTCCTTTTGCTTCTGCTGAAGTTTTTTACCAGGATGCTACCGGAATAGCACTTCCGGGATCGTATGTAATGGAACTGAAAATTGATAACGCCGAAGAAATAAAATCGGTAAACCAACCTTTTTTATGGTTTCATGGTATAAATGACGATTTTATTTCGATGAAGACACATGGCGAAGTTGTTTTTAAAAATTATAGAGGAGTAAAAAAATATGGCGTTAGGACTCCCGGTGCTAATCATTCAGATATTCCGGTTCTACTAACATACGATAAATACCGCGATATCATCCATCATTTTGTTGTTGGAGATTTGCAGTACGACGATTTGGTTAAGGCTCAATAAAAAAATAAATATTAATAAAGAGTTGATTTTTTCATAAAAAGTTCTTTTTTTTGTACAAAATTTAAAAATGCAATTATGGAAAATAATGAAAATCAAATCGTAAATCAAAATCAAAGCAGTCCAGTATCACAAATACCGTTACCAAATTCAACCGGAGTTTTAGTTATGGGTATTATATCTATTGCACTTTGCTGGTGTTATGGTGTTGTAGGTATTACACTAGGAATAATTTCTTTAGTTTTAGCAAGTAAATCAAAGAAATTATATAAAGCAGAACCTGAAAAATATACTCTTGGTTCATATAAAAATCTTAATGCCGGATATATTTGTGCAATTATTGGTTTATCATTATCTGCTTTATATTTAGTGTTCATTATTATTTACTTTTTGATCATTGGTGCTGCTTTATCAACAGCTTTTTCTTCTTTCCCATGGGATAGTGTAAATTATTAGTTATGCAATTAGAGGAAAGGATTGAGGGGCTAAATAAATTAGGCGAAGTTTTACGTTCCTATTTTGAATTTAAAAAATCAGGTATAGGGACAGTAAGTTTTTGGACTTCTATTTTAGACCAAACCATAAAGAACGAATGTAATTACAATCCTTTTTTTACAGAGCAAAATGTGCTATTTGCATTAAAATATTGGGCAAATGAGTTAACTATTGACAAGTTAAATAATTGGTTAGAACCTTATAAAAAAGATTTAAGTTCCATCAACTCTAAAAAAATTGCAATCATTTCAGCGGGAAATATACCCCTGGTCTCTTTTCACGACATCGTATCGGTTTTTTTATCGGGTCATTATGCATTGGTAAAGTTATCGTCAAAAGATGCACGCCTGCCAGTAGTATTATGGAATATTGTATGTTCATTTTTACCTGCGGCAAAATCAAGGGTTGAATTTATAAAAGAAAAGCCAATTCATGGTTTTGATGCTGTTATTGCTACAGGAAACAATTTGTCGCAACAATATTTTGGATATTATTTTGGCAAATACCCGCATGTTTTTAGACACCACCGTAATGCAGTTGCCGTATTAACCGGAGATGAAACACAAGAGGAATTAGAGTTGCTGGCTAACGATATTTTTACCTATTTTGGTTTGGGTTGTCGGAGTGTTTCTAAGCTTTATTTGCCTAAGGAGTTCGATTTTTCGAACTTAATGAATGCATTAAAAAAATGGGATCATTTATTCTACAACCATCATTATCTTAATAATTACGAATATCAAAAATCACTTTTTTTAATCAATAAAGAACCTTTTATTGACGGTGGTTTTGTGATGTTAAAAGAAAGTAATCAAATTTCTTCTCCACTTGGTGTAATTTTTTATGAGTATTATTCAGATATTTGTATATTAGCCCCAAAATTTGAGGCAATGGCTCAGCAAATTCAATGTATTGTCAGTAAGAACAATAAATATTTAAAGAGCATTGAATTAGGTAAAGCTCAACGCCCCGAATTATGGGAATATGCAGATAATATAGATATTGTAAAATTTTTAATTCAAATATAGATATGGTTTATAAGTTTAAGGTTTTTTCAGACGAGGATAGCAAATTTTATATGGACATCGAAATCTTGTCGGAGCAGACTTTTTACGATTTGCACGATTTGATTCAAGATGAATTGGAATACGATCGTAGTCATTTAGCTTCGTTTTTTGTTGCAAGCCATAGTTGGAAAAAAATGAAAGAAATTCCATTGATCGATATGGGCAATAGTACTATGGAAGTTGTGGTTACCATGGAAAACGCAAAACTAAGCGACTATGTAAAAGATGCTCATCAAAAATTTATTTATATAATTGATTATGTAAACGATAGAGGTTTTAAAATAGAATTGGAAGAAACAAGACCCGAATCGCCTAATATGTATTACCCTGTTTGTACCGATTTTGGAGGTGAAATTCCCCCACAAATTGGCAAGAAATCAACTAAAAAAAGCAGCATTTTTGATGACGACGAAGATGATGATTTCGATTCGCCTCGTCTTGCCAAACCATTGCCGATTTTGGATGATGAGTTAGATGACATTCCTGATTTGCCTATAGATAAAGAAATCGCAGAGCCATTTGATTTAGAATTAGATGATGACGATTTGGATGAAGAATCTGTCGAAGATGATTTTGAGGAAGAATTTGACGAAGACGAAGAAGATTTGGATGATGTGGGTGAGGAAGATGATGAAGAAGACTTATAAATGCCTCCTGACGACAAATCGTTGTTGATTATTTTAGCCGGACCTACGGCTATCGGAAAAACAGATTTAGCCGTTGATATTGCACATAAGCTTAATACGTGCATTATTGGCTGCGATAGCCGACAATTTTATAAAGAACTTAAAATTGGTACTGCACCTCCTTCCGAAGAGCAATTAAAAAAAGTACAACACCATTTCGTACAATTTTTATCCATTCACGATTATTATAATGTAAGCAAGTACGAAAACGATGTAAATGCCAGGCTAAGTGAATTTTTTAAAACAAATCGAGCTGTAGTTTTAGTCGGAGGATCGGGGCTTTATATAGATGCGGTAGTTAAAGGCATTGATGATATGCCCGATATTGATACAGAACTTAGAGATGACTTGAACCGTCAACTTTCTGAAAAAGGATTGGAGTGGTTGAGAGCACAATTGCAAAAGCTCGATTTTGAAACATATCAAAAAATTGACCTAAGTAATAAAAATAGAATTTTGCGAGCAGTAGAAGTCTGCCTTCAAACTGGCATGCCATACTCATCGTTTCTAAAAAGACAATCAAAATCGAGACCTTATAAAATGCTGAAAATAGCATTAGACATGCCTCGAGAACTTTTATACGATCGAATAAATAATAGGGTGGACATAATGATAAAGCAAGGGTTAGTGGAAGAAGTGAAGCATTATTATCCTTTTAAAAACTTGGTTGCATTAAAAACAGTGGGATATAAGGAACTTTTTGACTATTTTGATAATAAAATTACACTTGAAGAAGCCATTGATTTAATTAAAAGGAACACACGCAAGTACGCACGAAAGCAACTTACATGGTTTAGACGAGATAAAGAATATCATTGGTTTCATCCAGGCGCAAAAGATCAAATCATGAATTTTATTTTATCACAATTAAAATGAAAGAACCATTTTTTCGATATGGTGGTTTTTTATCTGCACCTTTTTCTGTGAAATGCTGGTCAGCAATGACCAAGAAAAAAATCATTTTTCCTTTTTATCACACTGTTAGCGTTCAAGCACTAAGTTATATCAATCCACTCTATTCGCCAATCAATAAAAAAGATTTTGAAAAACAAGTTGATTTTCTTTTGCAGCATTTTAAACCCATTAGTGTCTTCGATGCTTACCAATATATTATAAATAATGAAAACCCTAAAGATCCTTCTTTTGTCATATCTTTCGACGATGGATTATCGGGTGTTTACGAAAATGCTTTCCCCATTCTTAAACGCAAAGGAGTACCAGCAATAGTTTTTCTAAATACAGATTTTGTAGATAATACATCACTTTTCTATCGATTTAAAACAGCGATGATTTTGAGTGCTATAGAAAATCAACCCATGCTTAATAAGCCAATTTATGCTCTATTAAACGATTTGGGTTATACAGGAGAATCACTTTCAACTATTCTATTAAAAATTGGTTATAAGCAGAGTAAAATATTAGATCGGTTACTTCCTATTTGCGATATTAACGAAGAAACGTTTTTAAGGGAAGAAAAACCATACTTAACTGTACAACAAATCAATGAAATGAGCAAAGCAGATGTTGCGTTTGGTTCGCATGGTACGAATCATGCCGAGTTTCAATCGTTAAGCGAAGCAGAACGATGGTTACAACTCGAAAAATCGTTCGATTGGATAAATATCCATTGCCCTCAGAAACTCAAACTTTTTGCCTTCCCATTTACCGATTCAGGCATAGCAAAAGATTTTATCTTACAACTTCATAATAGCATTAATCTGTCTTTTGGAGGTGCCGGAATAAATAACGATGTAACGCCTTTTCATATTCAACGAATACCCATGGAAAAAAAATATGCAAAATCTGCTTCAAAAATGATAAAATCAGAGTACCTTTATTATTCAATTAAATATATGTTAGGCAAAAAGTATATAAAACGATGATAGAATTACAATCATTAAATAAAAGCCAGCTCGCATCATTCATTCAATCAGATAGATACTCAAAAATGCCCGTATTGCCAATATCAAAACATAGGGCATGGTCGCATATTCATAACCCAAGAGCACACCATGACGATACTTTATTAATTCTTGCTTACGAACAAGAAACGCTTTTAGGATATTTAGGCATTTTGCCCGATGATATTTATTCAAAATCGGGGGAAATATTTCATGCAGGTTGGTTGAGTTGTATCTGGGTTAGCCCCAAGGCAAGGGGAAAGGGTATTGCTAAAAAGATGGTTTTAGAAGCATTTGAGCGGTATCATCATCATATACTTATTACAAATTTCACAAAAGAAGCCGGTATTTTATACCAAAAACTCGGAATATTCGACGATTTACCGGATTTGGTAGGTTATAGGTTTTATAGGAAAATGTGTTTGGGAGACATATTGCCGCTTCGGTATGCAAAATGGGCTAAACTAAAAAAACTATTTAAAGCAATGGATTTCGTATTCAACTTTTTTTGGTTGCCATTTATAACTAAAACCCAAGTAGATTTTACGATTGAAAAAGCCATACCTTCTGAAATTAATTTTAATGATTGCAATACTTTTAACGTACCTACTGGATTCAAAAGGGCAAAGCAGGAATTTGAATGGATTGAAAATTATCCTTGGATAAAACAAGTGAGTGAAAAGAGCCCAGAGTCGATGAAATATCATTTTTCAAGCGAAGAATTGCAATTTGAATCGGAATTTATAAAACTTACTCAGCATATTGACAATGTGGGCTTTCTTAAATACAATTTGAGGAATGGACATTTGAAAATTCCATATGTACTATTCTCTACTCTCAACGCACCGTTAGTTTCTAAATCTATTTCAACTTTAATTACTCAAAAAGATGCTTCGTATATTACATTATTCTTACCATCAGAAATAATTAAAAATCTAAGATTTCGATATTTATATAAGAAGCCCATTAAAAGGTATTTTAAAATCACAAAAGAATTAGCGCAGAAATTACAAGATACCCATCAGCTTGCCATTTTTGATGGTGATGGAGATGCCGTTTTTACTTAGTTTGATTGTACTCGATGAGCATCCCTCTAAAATGGTCATTTAATTTGCCATTTTCGAAAACGATATTCCCATTTACAATTGTAAAGACAACACTCGAAGTAAAGTTTACTCCTTCAAAAACAGACCATTTGCACTTATAAAGCAAATTTTCTTTCTTTACGGCTGATTTTATATTCAAATCAACAACAGTTATATCGGCATAATTCCCGACTTTCAGTTCACCTCTATCTTTTATATTAAATTTTTTAGCGGGGTTGTATGCCATTTTTAAAGCTATG
>Ga0116186_1001356_pt1 | contig 24554 bp, 19 predicted proteins | sample AD_JPNNA4_MetaG_FD_89806 | JGI IMG/M metagenome (GOLD analysis project Ga0116186, IMG submission 89806) | Active sludge microbial communities of municipal wastewater-treating anaerobic digesters from Japan - AD_JPNNA4_MetaG | ecosystem: Engineered > Bioreactor > Anaerobic > Digestate | place...
CCCTTCTGGCCCTGGGGCTTGCCCTGTTGGTCTGGGGGCCCTGGTCCGGCCGTGCGGGGGGCATTGAGGGCAAGGCCCTAGGCACCGTGCGGCGGGCCCAGGACTATGTGGTGGCGTGGCGCACGGAGCGGGGCATCCCCCCTTCTCCGGAGAGCGATCCGTGGCACACCGGTCTGGTGGGGGAGGAAATGACGGCCCTCACCACCACCCTGGGCGATGTGGCCGCCAAACGCACCGCCTGCGACCCCCGGTGGGTGCCGGTGCTCTTCCGGTGGTTCCGGAAGGCGGGGTTGACGTCGGGGGACCGGATCACCGTGTTGCCCTCGGGGTCGTTTCCCGGATTTCTTCTTGCCACCCTGGTGGCGGGGGAGGCGGCGGGGCTCCGGATCCAGCTTTTGCCCTCTCTGGGGTCTTCCTCCTGGGGGGCCAATCGGGGCGATCTCACTCTGCTGGATCTTTTGGCGCTCTGGCGCCGGGGGGGCTTCGTGACCACCCGGGTCGAGGCGTGCACCTTGGGAGGCGGCGAGGAAAACGCCCGGGACATGCCCCAGGAGGGGGTGGAGCTCCTCCGGGAAGCCGCCCGGCGCCATGGAGTTCCCGTGCTGGAAGCGGAAAGCTGGCGCGCCCTCCGGGACCTCAAGGCCGCCCGCATGGAGGCCTTTTCCCCCCGGTTGGTGGTGCAGATCGGCGGGGGGATGACGAGCCTGGGAGATGATCCCGCGGTGCTGGAGGTCCCTCCGGGGCTCCTCCTCCCCGAAGAGCACGCCCCCCGGGGCGATGGGCTCCTGGCCTGGGCTCTGGAGCGCCGCATTCCCGCCGTGCACCTTCTGGACGTGCGGACCCTGGCCCGCCGGGAGGGGGTCCCCTTTGACGCCCCCCCCGATGCCGCTTTCGGGAGGATGGCTCCAGGGCCCGCCCTGGTAGGACTGTTGCTTTTTGCCCTGGTGCTGGGAACCCACCGCCGGTGGAGCCTGGAGCCCCTGGAGACGTTCCGGAGCCCCGGAGATTGATCCCCCGGAAATAACCGGATCACTCTCTCGCTGTAGGGGCGAGCATATTTTTCGCCCCTACGTAACTCCGAGATTTTCTAGCTCCCCACCCAGCGCGAAAACTTTCACTCCTCGGCTCCGGAGTCGGGAAGATCTCTGGGCTGAACATGGCCCCTGCGGCGGAGTGCGGGGGAGGAACGGTGTGTTTTTTGGCAAAAGCGAGCCGAAGCGGCGAAAATTCACGCATCCTTTCGCCCGGGCCGAAGGAGATCTGCGCCATCCCCCGGAAATAACCGGATCACTCTCTCGCTGTAGGGGCGAGCATATTTTTCGCCCCTACGGAACTCCGAGATTTTCTCCCCCTGCTGCCGAAATCGGGACTCATCTTTCCGTCCCGTGCCGGATGAAGGGGCTTGACGAGGGAGAACAAAACTGGTATTTTGATACCAATATAAAAAATAACCGGCGGTCCTCCGGAAAAAGTCTTTTCCGCAAGGGATTTCGCCCGTAGAGGAGGAAAACACATGAAGGTTCGGCGGCAGATGATTTCCATCGACGAGGAGAAGTGCAACGGGTGCGGGCTCTGCGCCCGGGCGTGTCACGAGGGAGCCCTCCGCATCGTGGATGGCAAGGCTCGCTTGGTGAGCGATATCTACTGCGATGGTCTGGGGAACTGTATCGGTGCCTGTCCCCAGGACGCCATCACCTTCGAAGAGCGGGAGGCGGAGGCCTACGACGAGGAAGCGGTGCGGCGTCATCTGGCGGGGGAAACCCATCAGACGCCGGAGGTAACGCCTCCTCCCCTTCCCTGCGGCTGCCCCGGCACGGCGGCCCGGAGCCTGCGGGATGGGGCGAAGGCCCCGAAGACCGAGGGGGAGGTGCCGAAGGGCGGAGCTCCTTCTCTGTTGGAGAACTGGCCCGTGCAGCTTCGCCTGGTGCCCGAAGGGGCCCCCTATCTTCAGGGCGCCCGGTGGGTGCTGGCGGCGGATTGTGTTCCCTTTGCCCTGGGGGACTTTCACGCCCGCTTTCTGGCGGAGGAGGGGACGGTCTGTCTCGTGGGGTGTCCGAAGCTCGACGACGCCGGGGCGTACCGGGACAAACTCGCCCGCATGATCGCCGTGTCCCATCCCCGGGAGATCGTGGTGGTGCGCATGGAGGTGCCCTGCTGCGGAGGGTTGTCCCGGTTGTTGGAGGACGCGGTGGAGGAGGCCCGGGTGGATCTTCCCGTCACCACGGTGGTGGTGGGACTCCGGGGCGATGTGGGCCCCGGGGAGGTCACCCGGTACCGCTTCCGGCAGTAAGAAAAGGTCACCCCAAGGGGGGAGGCTCGCGACGTCTCCCGGAAAAGACCGGGGGCCTCTGCGCCGTGGGGGCGAAAGTAGCTCTCGGAGGCGTCGATGTTCTGCGATGCGGGGGGCACCTCGGCCCACGCCGGTGACGCATGGCAAAAAGCGTAGGGGCGCCCAGAATATGATGTACACCTCAAAAGGCTAAAGAGAGCCGGCTGGAAGGTGAGCGCTCCCGGCTCGCGCGTCCGGGGGGTTCCCGGCGGGGTAAAAGGTGACGCAGGGCAAAAAGCGTAGGGGCGAGCATATTGCTCGCCCCTACATTGCCTGCTGCGGATATCTCCGCCATGGATGCTCTCCAGTCACGGCCTCCCCGACGTGCCCTTACTCCGCGCCCTTCGCAGAGCGTTCATCCTGCCAGGCTCCGGTTGGTACCGACCATGAGCGCGCAGACGGGAGCTCACTGCGGGGAGCGCACATCTTCCAGCCGGCATCAATTCGTTTCGCGTGGCCGGGAGCGCCGGCTTCCAGCCGGCATCGGTTATTTTTTTTTACAAAAACCCCCCATGGGGGCTCGCATCCTTGTCCTCATCAGGGAACACCGATCTCCAGCACACCAGTAGGGCCGTAGGGGGATCCCCTCCGGCCCTCCTCGGCCCACGTTGGTGATGCGGGGCAAAAGCCGTAGGGGCGCCCAGAATATGATGTACACCTCAAAAGGCTGAAGAGAGCCGGCTGGAAGGTGAGCGCTCCCGGCTCGCGCGTCCGGTGGCGGGGGGATCGTTGTTCCGATGGTCAGTAGGTCCACTCGAAGGAGCCCCCTCCGGCCCGTTCGATGCGGGCCTGGAGGTCTTTGGCGTTGCGCTCCAGGTCCTCGGGAGTTTTCCCTTCGGCCCGGGCCACGAGGATGGGCTGGGTGTTCGAGGCCCGTAGGAGCCCCCACCCCGTGGGGTAGATGATGCGCACTCCGTCCACGGTGACGGCGTCGAAATCCCGGAGGGCTTCCTCCTTGACGCGCTCCACCACGGCGAACTTCCGGTCGTCCGGACAGGGGAAACGGGTTTCGGCGGTGCTGAAGTAGCGGGGCAGCGAGGCCACCAGGGCGGAGAGGGGCTCCGGGGAGTGAGAGAGGAGGCGCAAGAGGCGCCCCGCGGCGTAGAAGGAGTCGTCGAAGCCGAAGAACTCGTCGGCGAAGAACATGTGTCCCGAGACCTCTCCTGAAAAGAGGGCCCCGATCTCCTTCATCCGGGCCTTCACCAGGGAGTGGCCGGACTTCCAGAACTGGGGCTTGCCCCCCAGGCGCACCACCTCGTCCACCAGGAGCTGGGAGCTTTTCACCTCGATGATGGCGTCGGCGCCGGGGTGTTTGGGGAGAATTTCCCGCCAGTACAGGGCCATGAGTTGATCTCCCCAGAGCACTTCCCCCTGGTCGTCCACCACGCCGAGGCGATCCGCGTCGCCGTCGAAGCCCAGGCCCACGTCGGCGTGGTGGCGCCGCACGGCCTCGATGAGGGGGGGAAGGTTCTCCCGCACTGTGGGGTCCGGATGGTGGTTGGGAAAGGTGCCGTCGGGCTCCGCGAAGAGGGGGATCACCCGGCACCCCAGGCGCCCGAAGAACTTTTCCATAAAGAGCCCCGCGGTGCCGTTGCCCCCGTCCAGGACCACCGTGAGGGGGCGGGGGCCCAGGGAAATTTTTTCCAGGAGCATCTCCACGTAGGCGTCGCCGATGTGGGCCTGCTCCAGGGTGCCCCGGGCCGCGGGGGTGGCGAAGGCGTCGGCCTCAATGATGCGCCGGATTTCCTGAATCTGATCGCCGTAGAGGGTGAGCTTGCCGAAGGCGAGCTTGAGGCCGTTGAATTCCTTGGGGTTGTGGCTCCCCGTCACCATGATGCCTCCGTCGCAGGCCAGATGGTAGAGGCTCCAGTAGAAGGCGGGGGTGGTGAGATATCCCAGGTCGACGACGTCGATGCCCGCGTCCCGGAGCCCTTCCAGGGCGGCGGCCCGGATGCGGGGGGTGGAAAGCCGCACGTCCCCCGCCACGGGCACCCGGCGGATCCCCGATGCGGCGAGAAAGGTGCCGTATCCCCGCCCGATGAGTCGCACGGTGGCGTCGGTGAGCTCTTCGTCCGCTAGCCCCCGAATGTCGTACTCCCGAAAGATGTGTGCCGGCACCACGGCCAATGTGATCGCCCTCCTTTTTTGGCCCCTTTAGGGGGCGCCTTCCCGAGAGGGCCGGGCCTTCCCGGGGTTACCCCCGTATTCTACTACAGCTCCTCGGTGGGGGGAGTTTTTTCGCCGATTTTCACGCCCTCTGGGTGGGGCGGGGAAAGATATGCTATAGTGGCCCCCGGCGGTCCCTCGCCGGGCGCGGCCTGATGGCGCTCCGGGTGGCGGGGGAAAGATGATCCTGGGGGGACAAAATGAACGGCCTGCGCATGGTTTCTCCGTTGGTGATCGTCATGGCGCTGGGGTATTTTCTTCGTCGTCGGGGAATGCTGGAGGGGGACGTGACGTTCCGGATGAACCGCCTGCTCTTTTACGTGGCGCTTCCGGCGTGGCTCTTTCGATCCATCCTCCGGGCGGGGGCGGCCCCCATGGATCATCTGCACCTCTTCACCGCCTGTCATGTGGGTTTTTTCCTGGTGCCTGCCCTGGCCTGGCTCCTGGCCCTCCCCTTTCGGGAGCCCCGGGAGCGCCTGGGGGTGTCGGTGCTTTCCGCCGTTCGGTCGAATAATATCTTCATGGGGGTGCCCGCCATCGGCCTGGCCCTGGGAGAGCCGGGGCTGGAGGCCCTGTCGCTTTTCCTGGGGTTGAGCTTCGTGGGGTACCACATGATCTCCATCGGATGGGCCCAGCTCGCCCTCTCGGGGGAGCTCACCCTCCGAGCCCTGAAGGAGATGGGTCGGGGGGTGATCCGCAATCCCCTGGTGCAGGCCTCTGCGGCGGGCATGGGACTCTCCCTCCTGGGGGTGAAGGCCCTGCCCCAGGAGCTGGACGTGACGCTGAAGATCGTGGGGGACGTGGCCAGCGGCCTGGCCCTGATCACCCTGGGGGCCTCGCTGCGGCCGGAGAGGTTCTGGCGGGGGTTGCGCCACTCCTGGAGGGATGTCTCGGTGAAGCTGGTGCTCCACCCCCTGGCGGTGTGGGCCCTCTTTCGCGTCTGGCCCGTGGCGCCCCTCATGGAGCAGGTGGTGGTGATCGTGGCGGCCATGCCCGTGGCGGTGAACACCTTTGTGGTGGCCGAGGGCATGGGGATGGATGCCCCCCATACGGCGGAGCTCATCGCGGTATCCACCGTCCTGTCGGTGGGGACCCTTCCCCTGTGGATGGGCGTCCTGGGGATGGGATAGGGACGGAAGGGGCAAGGGGGCTTCCCCCGCCCAAGGCGAAAAACGAAAGGGAGGTTCGTCATGGATGCGGTCCTGGTCTTTCTCCTGGCGGGGGACATCATCGCCAATGCGGGGGCCCACGTGCTGCTCAAACAGGGGGCCCAAAAGCCCCGATCCCAGGCGCCGGGGCTCCGGGGCATGGTGGAAAACATCCTGTTCAATCCCTGCTCGTTGGTGGGCATGGGGGCCTATGTCCTCTCCTTCGTCTTTTACGCGGCCCTTCTGACCCGCATGGATCTCTCGGTGGCCTATCCCCTCTGCACGAGCCTGTCCTTTCTCATGGTGCTTCTGGCGTCGGTGCTCTGGTTCCGGGAGCGCCTGGACGGGGTGCGCCTGGGGGGCATCGGCGCCATTTTGCTGGGCATCGTGGTGATCTCCATCGGGGGATAGGGCCCGGTCGGTCGTGGTCCCAGCGCCGCAAAGAAGCGGGACCCCCTCGGAAGAAGGGGGTCCCGCTTTCTTGATGGCCATCCCGTTAATTGATAGAGGTCAGTTGGAAGCCGGTTTGGGCTCCTCCCCCTGGGGCGCTCCCCAGGAACCCTTCATTTTCTCCCACTCCGCCTCTTGGGCGCCGTCGGGGGCGAAGAAGTTCAGGTCGATGGAGCCCTTTTCCAGGCCGGAGCACTTCACCACCAGGTCCTGAACCGTGGCGATGAAGGCGTGGGCTTGGACGATGGCGGCGCCGACTTCGTCCATCCCGTCCTCCAGGATGGATCTCCAGATGTCCGCCCCTTTGAGGAAGGTGAGGAGCTCCTTCTGCAGAGCTTCGTTATCGATGTAGAGGTAGTTGTAGAGCGAGGCGTCTCCCTGGAGCTCCTGGAGCCGAGGGGATCCTTCCGCCGGAGTGGCGAGCTGGTTGGCGTCCAAAAGGCCCACCAGCAAGGTGGAGCCCCGATGAGCTATGGTGAGGGTGACGGGCAGGGGCATGCCGTACACCGCGTCCCATCCGGGGATGGTCACGGGGGCCAGGGGCATCTCCTGGGCCTGGAGGGTCTTCACCAGAAGATCCGCCACGGTCTTGGCGCCGTCGCCCTGGCCCTCGAAGACCAGATAGGCCCCGGGAAGAGGGGCGGAGGCAAAGGAGGCGGTGCCACCGAGCACGGCCCCCACGGAGCCCGTGAGGAGGCTTTTCAGGGTTTCCTCGGAGAGGCCCATCTCCTGTACGCCCTGCAGGAACTCTTCGAAGCCATCCCGCACCTCTTCGTCGGGGTTGTTTTGCAGCACGCTCTTGAGGTGATCGTAGTCTTCGGAGAAATGGAAGGCCCCCAGGACCTTGCCCCCTCCGAGGAGCGGCAGGGGAGAGGAGAGGCTCTTAAAGGCTTCCAGGGCCTTGGGGGAGAAGAGGGCCCGGGCCAGGTTGGTGAAGATTCCCAGGGACCACTGGTTCTCCTTCACGGCGCAGGAGAACTCCATGAGCACGTTGTCCCGAAGCAGGTAGGGGACTTCGGCGGCCATAAGGGCGATCTGGAGCAGGCCGTTGTCCCGGAACAGGAAGTAGTTCGGGGAGTCGGGGAAGTGGCGCTGAGGGGCGAAGCGTTGGGCGGGGTCTTTTAGAGCCGCCACGGAGCCTTGGATGTCTTCGGGGCGGAAGCCCAGGAGGAAGAGGTTACCCTGGGCGGCGAAGTGCAGGGCGAAGGGGGTCCCTTCTACGGGGATCCGATAGGCCGTCGTCCCGTCCTCCAGGGAGAGGGGACCCTCCACGGAGACCCCGAACTGGGTCAAAAGTGCCAGGTCTTCGCTGATCATGGCTCCCTTGGCGATGCGGCTCAAGAGATCCGCCCGGGCGGGCCCTACGGAGACGGCCAGTTGGAGGCGCAGGACGCTCTTTTGCATCCCCACCCCGAAGGCAAAGCCCTCCACGGGGTACATGGCGTTCACGGCACTCAAGGCCTGGATTCCCTCCTGGGAGGAAGGATCCAGGGCCAGCAAGGGGGATTCGACGATGCTTTTTACGAGTTTTTGGACGTCGGAGACATTTCCCGCCATGTGGAAGGACTCATCGCTCCAGGGGCCGATGGCGTCCGCCGGTTGGTAGCGTTCCTCGGCCAGGGCGCCTCCGGCCCACAGGGCGGCGACCAAAAGCAATAAGACCGCGCCGATGGATCTCCTTTTGATTGAATTCATATTATACACCTCCCGTCTGATTGTCCTCCGGAGGGGCCTTGGGTCGTATCCCTCTTATGCCCTGTCCCCGGGGGAACGGGCCTACTATAGTAAAACCTTCCTGCTTTGGCAACAAGAAGATGGGTCTCGTTCGGCTTTCGTATCCCTTTTTCGGAAAGGGGGGCCTCCCTCCGGAGGAGATGGAGTAAAATGGCCGGGGACAACGAAAAAATCCCCCGAAGCTTTCGGGGGGCGCAGGGGAAAAGGCCGCCCCGGAGCCTCGGCGGAGGGCGGCGAAAGGGGACCTTGCGATGACGGGACTTTGGGGGGGGCGCGGTGGAGAGGGGGGGAATGGGTGCACCAAATCTTTGTCTTTTCCGGCACGGGCAACACGTGGCACCTGGCGAAGCGCACGGGGCAGCTCCTGGGGGACGCGGAGCTCGTCTTTTTGTCCGGGCTCCGGCACGACGCCGCAGTCCTGGCCCAGGGGGACACGGTGGGGATCGCCTCGCCGGTCTATGCGGGGGGGCTGCCATCTCTGGTGAAGTCCTTCCTCGCCAAAGTGGTGTTGCGACGGGGAGCCTGGAGCTATCTTCTCCTGACCCACGGGGGTAGGCCCTTTGGCGCGGGGCGCCAGGGGGCCCGCATCCTCCGGGAACAGGGGGTGGCCCTGGACGCGGTCTTTTCCGTGGCCATGCCTTCCGGTTTTCCTCCCCGTCTGGGGGGGATCTTCGCCCGGCGTCCGGAGGGGCGGCTGGCCCGGGAGGAGGAGTCGGCGGCGGCGGTGGCCGAGGCGGTGAGGGAGCGCCGGGGGGGAGGGATCGAGGGGGCCTTTTCCTGGGTCACCGATCTTTTTCACGAGGGGCTTTTGGCCCGGCGTCGGCGCCTTCCCTTCCGGGCGGAGGGGCATTGCACGGGGTGTGGGACCTGTCGAGAGGTCTGTCCGGTGGAAAATATCGTCATGGACGGTATGCACCGTCCCCGGTGGCTTGGTTCTTGTGAGGGGTGCGGGGCCTGCTATGCTTGGTGCCCCGTCGGGGCGATCCGGGTGGGGCGCTTTCCCTGGGGAGGGGAGCCCTACCATCACCCCGGGGTTTCCCTGGGGGAGATGCGGGGGGGCTTTCGCAAAAAGCCCTTCCGGGTGTCCCGGCGGGAGGAGGGGCCTTTCCCGGGGGATGTCGGGGGGATATAAGGGGCTCGGGGGGCGATGTTGCTCCGGAAAGAGAACTCTCCAGGCATGGAAGGGGAGGGGTCATGATGCATCAGATCTACGTTTTTTCCAGTACGGGGAACACGTTGCACGCGGCCGAGAGGGTGGGAGAGGGGCTGGGGGGTGCCCGTCTGATCAACATGGCCCTGGCCCAGGACAAGGAGACGGAGGCCTCGGGGGATAGCGTGGGGATATGCTATCCGGTACATGCCTTCGGCGCCCCAGCGGTGGTACACCGCTTTATCGAGGGCCTTTCCGTAGACCCCGAGAGCTGGGTCTACCTCATCGTCACCAGCGGCGGGGGGCCCCTGGGGGCGGCGGCCCAGGGGGTCGGCCTTCTGGCCCAGAGGGGCGTGAGGGTGCGGGGGGGGTTTCACGTGAAGATGCCCGGAAATTACTCGCCGCTTCACGATTCTCCTTCGGGGGGCAAGCTCCGGCGCATGGTGGATCGCGCCGACGGGGTCCTGGAAGGGATCGTCGAAGACCTCCGAAATCGACGGGAAAAGAGACCTGGGGGGAGCTCGATGGAGTGGCTTTCTCGCTGGGCCAACGGGTCGGCCTTGGCTTCCGTGGGAGCGAAGGACCGGTCTTTTTACGCCACTTCTTCCTGTGTACGGTGCGGCCGCTGTGTGGCCTTGTGTCCCGTGGGGAACGTGGAGCAGGGGGAGGAGGGCCTTCCCCGGTGGATGGGGCGGTGCACCCAGTGTATGGCTTGCTTTCACTGGTGTCCGGTCCATGCGGTGCAGTTTAACTCCACCACATCCCTCCGGCGCCATCGCTATCATCATCCCGCCGTCTCCCCGGAGCGCTTTCTCGCCTGGAGTGGGCGGTAGGATCAAAGGGGGGAATCGGCCATGGATCTGGCGCGGAAGGTGGAGATCCTGGGGGCGGCGGCCCGGTACGACGCCTCCTGCGCCTCGAGCGGATCTTCCCGCCGGGGGACGGAGGGGGGGATGGGGGCGGCGTCGTTTTACGGCGTGTGCCACAGTTGGAGCGACGACGGGCGGTGTATCTCCCTGCTCAAGATCCTCCAGTCCAACGCCTGCGTCTACGACTGCGCCTACTGCGCCAACCGAGCCAGCGGGAACGCCCCCCGGGCCACCCTCACCCCCGAGGAGCTGGCGGAGCTCACGATAAATTTCTACCGAAGAAACTACATCGAGGGGCTTTTTTTAAGCTCCGGGGTGGTGGGAAGTCCCGACGCCACCATGGAGCTCATGCTCCGCACCGTTTCTTTGCTCCGGGGGACCCATGCCTTCGGGGGATACATCCACGCCAAGGCCATCCCCGGGGCCTCTTCGGAGCTGGTGTCCCGCCTGGGGCGCCTGGCGGACCGCATGAGTGTCAACATCGAGCTCCCCACCGAGGCGGGGCTACGGCGCCTGGCCCCCGCCAAGACCCGGGAGGGGATTTTGGGCCCCATGGGATTTCTCGCCGAGCACATCAAAGAGGCGGAGGAGGACCGGGCCCGATCTCCCCGGGCCCCCCTTTTTGTCCCCGCAGGGCAGAGCACCCAACTCATCGTGGGGGCCACGGAAGACAGCGATCTCCAGATCCTGCGCCTCGCCCAGGGGCTCTATCGCCGCTACGCCCTGCGGCGGGTGTACTACTCCGCCTACGTCCCCGTGGGGGCGGACGACCGTCTTCCCCCCATCGTGGCGCCCCCCCTCCGCCGGGAACACCGGACCTATCAGGCGGATTGGCTCCTGCGGTTCTACGGTTTTTCCGCCGAAGAGCTTCTGGACGAGGCGCACCCCCGGTACGAGGGCGACCTCGACCCCAAGGCGGCCTGGGCGCTGCGCCACCTGGATCTCTTCCCCGTGGAGGTCAACACCGCCCCCCTGGCGATGCTCCTGCGGGTGCCCGGGGTGGGGGTGAAATCCGCCAAGCGCATCGTGGCGGCCCGGCGGGAGCGCCGCCTGGACGCGCTGGCCCTCCCTCGCCTCGGGGTGGTGATGAAGAGGGCCCGGTACTTCTTGATGGCCAACGGCCGGCACTGTGGCGGGGGAACGATGGACCCCGCGTTTTTGCGCCCCCGCATCGGCGATGGGAAAGAAAGCCCCTGGGGGCGCCAGCTCTCCCTCTTTGCCGACGCGGGGGAAGCCAAGAGGGGGCCGGAGGCCCTGTTCCCTGCGATGGCTTTTCCTGATCGGCGTGATCCGGTGGCCGCCGGAGGGGCGTGACATGGCCCTCTGGGCCTTCGACGGCTCCTTTGAGGGGTTGCTGTCCACCTACGCCGAGATTTTTCAGCGGCAAGAGACTCCCGACGATGTGGTGGTACAGGGAGAAGGGTCCCAGGGCACGCTCTTTTCTCCGGCCTTCGTTCCCTCGGACGAAAAGAAGGCGGAGGCCTTCGCCCGGGCGGTGCGGCGCCGCCTGGGGGACCGGACCTTCGACACCGTCATGGTGGCTTTTCTCTCCGAGAGGCCTCGTATGGCGTGGCACCTCTGGCGCTACCTAGACCTGGGGCGACGGGAGGGGCCCGCCTTCTTCCTCCAGAGGGGAGATCCCCGGGTGAGCTCCGTGCACCTGGCGCGGCGGGCGGTCCTGAGGGAAGTCCACCGCCTCTCGGGATTGGCGCGGTTCGAGCCCCTCCAGGGGGTGCTCTACGCCCCCTTGGCGCCCCGATACGACGTGCTGGAGCTCCTGGGCCCTCTTTTCATCCCGCGTCTTTCTGGCGAGCGATGGATGCTGCACGACGTGGGGCGAGGCAAGGCGGTGTGCGGCGAAGGGGGCGAGCTCCGGGGGGTGGAAGCCCCCCGGAGGGCCCTGAAGGTCGTTTCGGAGGGGGAAAGGGATTACCGGCGCCTCTGGCAGCGATACTTCGAGATCATCACGGTGGAACATCGCCGCAATTCCCGGCTGCAGAAGCACTTCATTCCGGAACGATACTGGAAGTTTCTCACGGAAAAGGCCCTGGAACCCGAGGCTTTTTCTCCGGGGCCTCCCTGAGGGGGGTCCCCCTCGGGCGGGCCTCACCCTTCCCGCCGGGGCTCCAGAAGCCTCCGAGGGGGCGGCGCCGGAGGGAGGGGATCTTCCGAAAGGGGGGCGGGGTCGTCCCGGCGCCCCAGGCGCCCTTCCAAGTCCTCCACGGATCGTCGCAGGGTCACCAGCTCTCGGGTGAGGCGGGTGTGGTATCGGGCGACGAGGATCTGGGTCTCCCTCAGGTCGCGCCGCAGGTCTTGGTAAAGGCTTCGGGGATCGACGGGGAGGGGGTCTTTCTCCGGGGGCACGCCCCCCGGGGCCGGGGAGGTCTCTTCCCGGGGAGGGATCTGGTCCTTCGGGGGGATGGCCTGGCCCATCTCCCGTCGGAGGGCCTTGCCCTCCTCCACCACCAGGGCCATCAGGGCCTCCAGGTCGTTCCGTTGGTCGGCCACGAGCTCGTGGAGGTGGAGCTCCCGGTGAGATCGGTCCTCCAGGCGGGCCTCCAGCGCGACGAAACGGGATAGGATCGTCATGTGTTGCCCGGCGGCCTCCCGCTGGAGGTCGCCCAGGCGGTGGGAGATCTGCTTGGCGTGGGAGTGGAGGGCCTGGCGCGACTCCTGGCGGAGGTCTTCCAGGGCCACGGCGGTCTGTTCCCGGAGGGTGCGAAAGGCGTCCTCCAGGGCGACGATGCGGGACGGGGCATCGAAGGGGGCCCCCGCTCCGGGGCGGGGCCGTTCTCCCTCCTTCCCCGGGGCCAGGGGAGCCCTTCTCAGGGCCTGCTCCCGGCGGAGGAGGGATAGGACCTCTTCCACGGTGGGTGGGGGGGAGTCGGGGGAGCGTTCTCCTCCCCCGGAGGCGCCCTCCGCCAGGGAGGCGATGGGGCGTCCCGGCTGCGATTCCCGGAGCACGAAGGCCAAGAGGTGGGCCATCCGCTCCCCCGTGGCGTCGTTTAACAGGGTGGGGTCCTGGCGGGCCAGCTCTTTTATGCGATTGAGGGCGTCCTGGGGTTCCATGGCATGCCTCCTGGGGCGAAATGGAAAAGAGGCCGGGGCGAGGCGGGTTTTTCCCCTCTCATTCCCGGGGTTTTTCTCCGAAGAGCCAATCGATGGCCCCCTTGGGGGGGGGCGGAGCCTGAGAGACCCGAAGTTTTTCCACATGGTCCGCCATGGCCCCCAGGGCGGACCGGAGCTCCGAGGCCAGCTCCTCCCGGCGGTGTCGCTCCTCGGCTTGTCGGTCCAGCCCCTCCTGCCGGAGGGAGTCGAGGCCCCTCTCGAAGGTCTTCTGCTGGAGCGCCAGCTCTTGCCCCATCCTCTTCCAGCTCTCCCGAAGGGCGTCGAAGTCCTTCCCCAGGGCCTTGCGATGCAGAGCTACCTCCCGTTCCAGGGCTTCCCCCTTGTCCCGGAAAGATTCCACCGTTTCGGCCAGTTGAGCCGTGGCCTTGGCCAGGGCGTCTCGCTCCTCTGCCTCCCGCCGTTCCCGGTCCTGGAGGTCCTGGGAGAGGCCCTGTTGATAGCGCCCCAGTCGGTCCATCTCCTCCGTCAGCACTTCCCGCTTTTGGACCTCGCCCTGCAGGGCGGACTTCAGGGCGTCCACCGCCGCCAGGCGGCGTTCCACGGCGGCGATCTCCCCGGCAAAGCGCCCCTCTTCTCCTGTCCGATGCCTTTCCAGGTGGACGCAGCGCTCTTTCAGTTGGGCCAGGTCCTTTTTCGCCTCCGAGGAAAGGGCCATGAGATCCGTTTTGATCATCTTTAGCATCTGACCCTGGAACTGCTGGGACTTGGCGATTTCCACGTTGGAGCTCATCTTCTCCTCCCGGATGCGGGCGATGGCTTCCGCCTGCCGGGCCGTTTCCCTGGAGGTCTCCTCCAAAAATGCCTTCCAGCGCGTCTCCATCTGGCCGTGACGTTCCTCCCGGAGCTGATCCCCGGCATCGATGCGACGGCGCACGTCCTGGAGGGCCTCTTCCAGGGAGCGATGCAGCTCCTCTTCCCGGCGCCGTCCCTCTTCGGCCATCGCTCCGTCTCGATCGCTCTCTCGGGCGATGAGTTGGGCCTGAAAGCGGGCCATCTCTTTTCGTAGGTCTTCCACGGCGCCCTGCAGGGCATCGTCCTGGAGGCGCCACGCCGCTTCGCGGGTCTGAGACCTTTCCTGGAGGGCCCCCAGGTCTTGGGCGAGGTGTTGGATCTTTTGGGACAGGGCGGCGTGGTTCCGGGAGATCTCCCGGTCCCAGAGCTCTCCCGCCTCGCGCTGTCGCCGGTCCATTTCTTCCATCAGACGGCCGTTTTCTCCGGCCACCAGGGTTAGGGCGGCCTGGAGCTCCTCTTGCTGGTGGGATCGCAGCGCGTCCATCTCTTCCCGGAGGGATTGCCGGTGGCCCCGCAGGGCGTCCTCGGCCTCCTTCCGGAGCCGTTCCAAGGCCAGGGCGTTTTTTTCCTCGAAACGCCGCCGTTCCTCTTTGCCAGCGGCTCGGTCCTCCTGTCGCAGGGTCTCCACCCGCTGGGCGATATCCCCTTGCCCTTGGTCCAGGCGCTGGCGGAGCTCCGCCGTCTCCTGCTCCAGGCGGCGATTTAGCTCTGCGGAGCTCTGCTCCAGGCGGTGGCTCATTTCCGCCGTCCCTTGGTCCATACGACGTCCGAGCTCCGCCGTCTCCCGATCCAAGCGGCGGTTCAGCTCTTCCGCTGCTCCCCGGGCTTCCTGCCACCGCTCCTCCAGGGTCCCCAGGGTTTGGTCGATCTGGGCCTCCCGGGCCTCCTGGCGGGCGCGGTCCTCTCCCCGGGCGGCAAGGCCCTCCTGTCGCAGGGTCTCCATCCGCTCTTCCAGGAGGCGACATCGATCGGCGCTTTCCCGAAGGGCGAGGGCATAGCGTTCCTTGTCCTCGATCCATTCCTGAAGGGCTGCGGCGAACCTATGGCGCAGGGCGTCGTTCTCTTCGGTCCACTCCCGGAGGGCCGAGGCGAATTTGTTTCGCAACACGGCGTTTTCTTCCCGGAGATTCGCGGCGGTGATGTGGACGGAGCGGGCGAAGTCCTCGCACCGGGAGGAAAAGAACTCCTCTCCCCGGTGGCGCTCTTCGGTGGCCCGGGCCACCAGGGAATCCAGAGCCTTGTGGTAGGCATCGTTCATGATTTCGAGGCGCTCCGTGAACTGATGCCGGTGGCTGGCGCCGTCGGAGGAAAGGCGTTCCACCGCCAGGCGCAACCTTCGGAGCTCATCGTCGTAGGAGTGTTGGACGGCGGCAAAGAGCGCCTGGGCCATCTGGGCGCTCTCCTCCTCCAGGGAAAAGTACTTTTCCGCCTCCGAAGGGCCCTCCGAGGGGGCATCGGTGAAGGGGTCTTCCTCCGGGTCCTCCGATGAAGGGGAAGTTTCGGGGGCTTCCTCGACGATCTCCGCTGGCGGCGTTCCCTCCGCAGGCGCGGCGGGCTGCGGGGCCCTTTTCCCTTCCGCCGGGGTTTCTTCGGGAGAGGGGCTAGCCTCCTCCGGGGGGGCGTCGTTCCCTCCGGAGGCCCGGGGGAGGGGGTCCGGCTCCTCCGGGGCGGAGACCATCGCCGGAGTCCCGGAAACTCCCTCCGATGGAGAGGGGGTAAGCTCCCGGATGGTGTCGATAAAGCGTTCCTCTTCTCGTTCGATGTTCTCCAGGGCCAGACGCTGCTGCTCCAGGATCTGGTAGCGCTTCAGAATGGCCCGGAAGCGGCGGGGGCTCACCCGAAGCTCCTGGGCCCCTTCCTCCGGGGAGAGCCAGTCCTTGCGGAGGCTCTCCAGGGCGAAGGTGAGGACACTGGCCACCTGCTCCCGGGTTCCTTCGTCCATCCGGGAGAGGTCGAGGTGGGCCAGAGATCTCACCGTTTTCAGCACGTCCTGGGGCTCCATGGCATGCCTCCTCGGGGGGGAGTGTCGTTTCTCGAAAGGGGACGCCGCCGGGGGTTATCCGCCGGGGCTCCCCGAAGTGCCCTCATTATATTCCCCGGAGTTTCCCCGGGGCGATCGTTCCAAAGGGGGGCCGCGTTAGGGCCGCGCTCAGCGCTTCTTGGGAGGCATGGACTGGATGAAAGACGATAGCACCAGTCCGGCCGTACCGATGCCCGCCACCAGCACCACCCCGAGGGATCCCACGATGCCCCCGGCGCCGAAGCCGCTGTACAGAAGACCCTGACCCGCTCGGGAGGCCGCCAGAAAGCCTCCTGCCATGCCCAAGAGAATGCTGAGCGTCATGAAAAAACCTCCGATGAGGGACATGGCGCCCCCCACGGGAATTTCGTGCTCGTCCATGATGTCGGTCCAGAGCAGGTCCCATTTCTTGATGCGGGGGTAGAGCACCGTGAGGATCGGCAGGCCCAGGACCACGGCGGGGATGGTGTTATTCAACACGATGATGCTTCCCAGGGCGCCGAAGGGCACCATACCCAGAAGTTCCAGCCCCCAGGCGATGGGCAGGGCGCATCCCGCCGACCCGAGAAAGCTCACCACCACATAGGCCACGACCTTGCGCCTGGAGGTGGGATGGGGCTCCCGGTCCTGGGAAGGGACGAGCCCCAGGTTGATCCAGAGTTTGTAGGGCACGTAGGCGAAGAAGAAGTTCCCCACGAAGCCAAAGAGGCTGCCGATGCCCAGGGAGCCGAAGAAGTCCCCGATGAGATTGCCGATGGCGGACCCCCAGGCCCCGGCGGGGCCGAAGAGGAGCCCCATGACCACCGGCAGGGCGCTGGCGGGGCGAAACTCCGTGACCCCGGGAATGAGCACGAACCCCTTGAAGGGAATCAGGAGCGCCGCGTAAAGACCGGCACAGAGGGCCACCAGCACCACCATCTTGGTCTTTCCCCACATGGAAAAAACTTCATACATGTCTTGTCACCCCTTTGAGAACTTCGCGAGAAGGCCCCGCGCGGGGCTTTTCGCGGCCTGGGGTTCTCCGATGCCGGAGGAACCCCGCTCCAGACGCCGACTCAGGGCAAGATCGCCCCCCAGCTTTCCAGGGCCTGGGGAAAGAACTTCGCGACAAGGCCCACCGCGGCGAGGGCCAACGCGAAGGCCACCGTGAGGTAATCGCCCCCCTTCATGCGAAGTTCCAGAAAGTTGGTGCGCTGGGGACTGTAGCCGAACCCCCGGGATTCGAGGGCCATGGAAAAGACGTTGGTGCTCCGGATCACGGAGATCAGGGTGGGAATCACCAGGGGCACGTGTTTCCGGATCTTTTCCAGAAACGATCCGGCGTCGAGGTCGAGCCCCCGGGATTTTTGGGCCTGGGCGATGGTGGCGCTGGTGGCCACGATGAGGGGTACCAGCCGGATCGCCGTGGAGAAGGCGAAGGCCCCTCGGTAGGGCAGCCCCAGCTTCACCAACCCCTGGGAGATCTCCTCGATCTTGGTGGTGCTCAAAAAGACCATGCCCGCGATGATCATGAGATCGGTCTTCGCGGCCACCATGAGGCCGTAGAGCACTCCCTCCCAGGAGAACGCGAGCCCCGCACTTTTCCCCGGCCCCACGATGGACCATATGACGAGGGAAAAGAGGGCGATCATGGCGAGCACCAGCCGGATGCGCCTCAGGTTGGAAAGGACGGCCCCCCAGGCCCCGTGCAGGAGCACCAGGGCGAGGAGGACTCCCAGGGGAGGAAGGGTCGAAAAGGCTAGGGCTAGGGCGAAGCTGACCAATAGGAGCAGGATCTTCGTCCGGGGATCGAGGCGGTGAACCGCCGTGTCCCGGTCCATGTACAGGAAAAGATCCATTACCGGCCCTCCTTCGTGCAGTACGCCAGCTCCTCGGCGGAAAGCACCGGGGCCCCGAGGAGATTTCCCAAAGACACGATGGAGGGGGTCTTGAGTCCCCAGGCGGCGAGCTCCTTTTCCCGGGAAAAGACCTCCCGGGCGGGGCCGTCGTGCCCGACGCGGCCGTCTTTCATGGTTACCACCCGGTGGGCGTACTCCGCCGCCACCCACATGGTGTGGGTGATGATGACGACGGTGTGCCCCGCCTCGTTGAGTTTTTTTATGAGCTCCATCATCTTTCGCTGCCCCGAGTAGTCGAGCCCCGTGGTGGGCTCGTCCAGCACGATGATCTTCGGCCGGGCGGAGAGCACCGAGGCCACCGCCACCCGCTGGCGCTCTCCCTTGCTCAGGGAAAAGGGATCCTGGGGACCGTAATCCGGGATACCCACGGCCTCCAGGGCCTCTCGCACCCGGAGCTTGACCTCCTCCGGGCTCACCCCCCGAATCCGGGGGCTGAAGGCCACCTCATCGTGGACCGTGGGGGAAAAGATCTGGTGGTCCGGGTTTTGGAACACGTAGCCGATGTCTTGGCCGATCTCGAAGACCGAGTGGGTCCGGGTGTCTTTGCCGCAGACCGTCACCCGCCCCTCCGTGGGGGTCAAAAGGGCGTTAAAGTGCTTGGCTAGCGTGGTCTTCCCGCCACCGTTATGCCCCAAAAGGGCCACGAATTCCCCCTGGCGGATCTCCAGAGAGACCCCGTCCAGGGCGCGGGTCCCCTGGGGATAAGTATGGGATAGGTTTTCCACCCGCACCACCACGGCGCCGTAGGATTCTTGCCGCTTTCGGTCGCGCTCCCGGAGCTCCTGGACGCGCCCCTCGTCCAGCCGGAGCTCTTGACGGTGGAAGAAGGCGGCCCCCTCTCCGGGTCGCAGGGGAAGGGGGTCTTCGCTCCCCAGGGCGAGCCCCGCGAAGTAGGAAGGAATGGCCAGGGGCATGATCCCCAGGCCCTCGATGAGCTCCACATCTCGGAGGAGATCGGCGGGCCTTCCCTGGGCTACGATGCGGCCGTCTTTCATGAGCACCAGGCGGTCGGCGTGCAGGGCCTCTTCGGTCTCGTGCTCGATGATGACCAGGGTAAGTCCGTCACTGTCATGGAGCTGTCGGGCGATGGTAAAGACCTCTTCCTTGCCCCGGGGATCCAGATCGGTGGTGGGCTCGTCCATGCAGATCACCCGAGGGTGGGCGGCGAGGACCGCCCCGATGGCCAGGCGCTGCTTCTGTCCCCCCGATAGGGTGGCGGGGTGCCTCCCGGCGAAGCCCGAAAGCCCCACCGTCCGGAGCGTTCCCTCGACGCGGCGGGCGATCTCCTCCGGAGGGACGGCGAAGTTCTCGGGGCCGAAGGCCACCTCGAGATCCACGTTGGTGGAAAAGATCTGGGCCTCGAAGTCCTGGAACACCAGGCCGATCTCCCGGGCCATGTGGCTCACGGGGGTGTGCCGGGGGTCTTGCCCCCCCACTCGGATCTCTCCGGAGACCGATCCCCGGACGAAGTGGGGGATGAGGCCATTCAGGGCATGGGCCATGGTGGATTTCCCCGCCCCTCCGGGGCCCATGAGGGCCACGAACTCTCCGGGGAGGACCTCGAAGTCCACATCCCGAAGCGCGGGGAGCCCCTCGGCCCCTCGATAGGAAAAAGAAAGCCCCTGGACCGCGATGGCCCGGGGAGGACCGCTATCGTCCACGGCGGTAACCCCCTTCGGTGACTTGTGGGAGCGCCTCTGAAATCCCCACGGAAACCTGACATTACGACGCCCCGATGAGCCTGTCAAGGGCGGAGCGTCCCGCCGTAGACCTCCTCGGGGCGCATGGCCGGGATCGCGCATCTTCCCGCCGACCCGATCCCACCCTTTGCCCGGAGAGGCGACAGGGTCAAACCTTTTACCCCACGGTCCCTTCGTTTGCGGTAAAATACCACCATAGAAGATCGTCCCGGGGTCGGGCGAGATGAAGAGAGTGTTCCTCGGGCCGCCGAAGATGAGCGCCCTGAAGCGCCTCCTCCGGACTCCCTCGGAGAAGGGGCTGTTTTATCTGAAACAATGCGGAGGGAGAAGCCATGGACCAGATCGCCAAAGAGGTTCCCATGATCCAAAAGGCCCGCACGATGGAAGAACTCTTCATGCAGATGGAGCACGAGCGGCGGCTTTTACGAGCTCCGAGAAAAGGGATTGCACGGCATCGCCACCCTGCAGAAACACGCCCGCCAGGAAGGGCACAAAGAGGGCATCGAGAAAGGCCGTAGAGAGGGCCTCCGTGCCTCGGCGCGGAACATGCTCCGAAAGGGCATGCCGATGGCGCTGGTGGCCGAAGTGACGGGACTTTCCCCGGACGAGGTGGCGGCGCCGAGGGATTGCGTCAACAGCCAGCAATAATTTCACCCTTCTGGCGCCTTCGTGGTCAAAAAATATCATGACGATGTAGATGCTCTGGCCCGCGAGAGAGAGGTGGGAATATGACCGGATTCAAAGAAAAGGTTCAGTTGCACCGAACGCTGCTACGGAGAGGAGTCTCTTTGATGAAGGGCGGCGGATTGCTGCTGTTGCTTTTCCTCGGATCGACGGTGATGCTCGGCGGATGCGGCGGAGGCGACGCGGCGCATCGCGAGACGTTGTTCGTCAACGGCGCCATCTATGTCGATGCGGACAGCAAAGTGGACAACCTTTTGATTCGTGACGGCATCGTCGCGGGGCACAACGTCGATCCGAACGAGCATCCCGAGGCCTCCGTCGTCGACCTGAACGGAGCGGCCGCGTATCCCGGATTCAACGACAGCCACGTGCATCTTGTGAGCATGGCCGTGGCGTAAAGCATCCTTGCGGAAAGCTCCGCCCTTCGCGAAGGCAAGGAGCGCCCTCGGCCCGAAGATTTTTTCGACGACATCCGCATCCGGTGCAGCCAGGTTCCGAAGGGAACTCCCGTCATGTCTCACGGATTCGTGCTCGACGACTACGATGCCTGGGGGTTGGCGGACCTCGCCGCCCTTGATGCCGCGTCGGGACCGGACCACCCGGTCATGATGGCGGACCAGTTGGGGCACTCCTACATCGTGAATTCGGCGGCCATGCGCATCAGCGGTCTGGATGCCGACACGGTCGCACCGCCGGGAGGAAAAATCGTCAGGGATCCGGCGACAGGAGCCCCGACCGGCATGCTCCGGGAAACCGCCGGCGCCCTCGTGGGGAACGTCGCGATCTTTCCCCAGGTTCCCGACCAGATCGTCCGGGAACCGCTTCTCAAGCTTCTGCACCTATGGGCGTCCATGGGGTACACCTCCATCGTCGAGCTGATGGGAGGTCCGATGGGGCGAACCATGAAACCCGGACTTCTTCGGGATCTTGAGGGCGAAGGAAAACTGCCTCTGCGGGTCTGCTACGCATACACCTTCACCAGTCTGAACGATCTTGAAGGGTATAAAGATGCCGGGCCGGATACCGATCTGGTGCATTTCTCCGGCCTCAAGCTCTTCGTCGACGGCGCTGCGGGACAGGGCGGCGCGTGGACGAGCTGGGAGAACCAGCTTGAGGATCCCTCGCAAAGACACGGATTGCACGCCGTTCTCACCGAAGAGGTCGAGGGGCTTGCGGCGTACAACATTTTCAGCATCGTCGACCGCTCCGAAGAGCTGGGGTTGGACGTTCACTACCATGTCGGAGGCGATCTGGCGATTCAGGCCGTGTTGGACGCGATCAACGCCGCAAAGAAGAAAAACGGCCGCTTCAAGGGCTCCCACACCCTCTATCATCTTGGTTTTCTCACCGACCCTCAGATAGAAGAGATGAAGCTCCTCGGCGGGCACGTGATCGCGGGAATACAGCCGTCGCTGCATTGGAAGAACGAATGGAAAAACACGGAGCGCTTCTACGGACCGTATGCCCGCTCGGCGTATCCGTATCAGAAGATGCTCGACGCCGGCATCAGGCTTGCCTTCTCGACCGATTTTGCGCCGAACACGGTGCTCATGAGCTACCCGACCGAAATCATGCGTGTTGTGCTGACCGGGGGAGAAGGACGTCGTCAAAACACGATCTCGATGCGCGACCTGATCGAGGGGTTCACCTCCGGGGGCTTCGCGACGACGCCTCTGACGAACACGGGGAAACTGCACATCGGCTATAAAGCCGACATCGTGGTGTTCGAGAAAGATCTGTACCATGTGCCTCCGCAACAACTCTCGAAAGACTACCCCCGCGTCCTCGGAACGTGGGTCGGGGGCCGAAAGATCACTGCGGACCGCTGAGCGCCCTCGCCATAGAAAAGAGTACGCTTCAGCGCCCGTGATACGCCCTCCGCAACGTGGACAACATGCGAGGGGCGGAGCTTCTTCTTCAGGTATCCTTTGGCGGCCCTGTGGGTTTAGGATTCTTCACCTGGGTCCCCTGGTTCAACCCGATCTCTTAGCGGAGGGGTTGGATTCGGGGACTCTCCTTTTTCCCAAAACCTTACCCCGAAGGGCCATTTATGTGACGCACTTCCCGGAGAGATAGAGGGAGCGGGAACAGCTTGACGTGGAGCGTCCACAGGAAAAGGGGCGCAATCGGTCTTCTGCCCCCTTTCCCCACGCCCCCGGCCGTTCTTCCGGCGGCCGAAGGTCCCCGGAGGGGCCCGGCCGCCGGATCGACGCTGCGGTGGGGTGGGATGTTACAGAGGGCGTACGGGCTCGCAGATGTCCACCACGAACTTTCCTTCGGGGTGGTTCTGGGGATCCTGGCGGTAGATCTCGTAGCACATGCGGTCGTCGGGCTGGTACCCCGAAGAGGGGAACCAATCTCCCATGAAGGTCTCCCAGGCTTCGCCGAACTGGTGGGGAAGGATTTCAAAGCGGGCCACAGCGTAGGTGCCCCCCGGAATGGTCATGAGGTTCACGTCCCCCGACACCGCCGTGTCCGGCGGCACGGTGAGGCATGCGCTGGACCGAAGCTTGGATTCTTCGGTGGTCTCGGGGCAGTCGTGATAGACCCCCAGGGTCACCGCTCCGGGGATTCCGAAGAGCCCCCGGGGGCCCGCCCAGCGGGACAGGCGCTCGAAGGCCGCAGGGATCCCCGCATAGGGGCCGATGTGGCGCACGTAGGCCACGGTGAGTTCCGGAAGTTCCTTGACCTCCACGGTGTATGCCAGCTTTGCCATCTTGATCTTCCTCCTTTTTCCCTCGTCGGAGAGGGTAAAGGAATAATAGCGCCCTTCGGCGGAGCGTGCTTGCTCTCCGTTGCCCTCCGCTTGATCCTCCGTGCGATCCGTTTGATCCCTGTTGCTCTGGTCCCGAGGGGGGTTCGTCGTCCGGCCCCGCCGCCGCCACTGGGACGCGGTGACGCCAAAACGCTCCCGAAAGGCCCGGGCAAAGACGCTGGAGCTGGAAAACCCCACCGCCAGAGCCACTTCCGTCACCGACTCCTCGGGGCGGTCAAAAAGACGCGCGGCGGCGTGTTGCAGGCGTATTCTCTTGAGAAATTCCCCCACCGTCTCCCCCACGATGCCGGAAAAGATGCGGTGAAAGTGGAACCGGGAAAATCCCGCCACGTCGGCCAGATCGGCGAGGCCGATGTCCTCGCCGTAGTGCGCGTAGATGTGGTCCACGGCGCGTTCGACTCTTCCGTAGTACTCGCGTTGGAGCAGCTCTTCCCGGGTCATGGGGACCTCCTTTGGGGGCGCGCCGCCGGGGGCGATCGGGCTTTCCGGTCCCGCGCCGGAATTGCCCGGGGCGCCAGGGCCGAGGAGGCCATTGTACATGCTCCAGCCCCCCGGCGGAAAGCCTTGGGTCGGCCCTTCCCCGGGAGCCGGGGCTTTATTCGTGCCGCAGGGCCTCGATGGGATCCAGCAGGGAGGCCTTCCAAGCGGGATAAAATCCGAAAAACACCCCCACCAGGCCGGAAAATCCGAAGGAAAGCAGAGCCACGGGGGGGGAGATCTGGGTGGGCCAGTCCAGCCAGGCGGTGATGCCCCGGGAGGCCCCGGCCCCCAACAGGATCCCCACCCCTCCTCCCAGAAGGGAGAGGACCAGGGCCTCGGTGAGAAACTGCCACCGGATGTCCCCGGGGCGGGCCCCCACGGCCATGCGGATGCCGATTTCCTTGGTGCGTTCTGTGACGGAAACGAGCATGATGTTCATGATGCCGATCCCCCCCACCAGCAAAGACACCGAGGCCACGGCCCCCAGCAAGAGGGACATGATGCGGGTGGATTCCGCCGAGGCCTCCAGGATGTCCGTCATGTTCCGCACCACGAAGTCGTCGTCCCCGTCGTGGGGGATGCGGTGCCGTTGGCGCAGCAGGACGGTGATCTCCTCCTGGGCGGTGAGGACGGACTCCGCGTTCCGGGCCTTGACGGTGAGCCGCCGTACCGCCCCGGGGATGGAGCTGCGGAAGAGGTGCCGTTGGGCCGTGGTGAGGGGCATGAGGACCACGTCGTCCTGATCCTGTCCCCAGGGGGTCTGCCCCTTGGGAGCCAGGTCTCCCACCACCTCGAAGGGGGTCTTTTGGATCCGCACGGTCTTTCCCACGACCTCGCCGTGGCCGAAGAGGTTCTCGGCCACGGTGGTCCCCAGGAGGCAGACCTTGGCGCCGTTTTTCACGTCTCCGTCCCCGAAAAATCTCCCCTCGGCGAGACGCCACTCCCGGATATCGAAGATGGGGGGCGTGGTGCCGGTGATCGGGGCGGACCAGTTCATGTTCTCGAAGACCACCTGGCCCCGGCCGAAGGTCTCGATGGCCACGGCGGCCACCGAGGGGCACTCCAGAGCCATGGCCTCCCCGTCGTCCCGGGTGAGGGCGCTGCCGCTGCCGGCGGACCCCCGTACCCCCGAGGTGTTGGGGGCTCCGGGAAAGACGATGAGGATGTCTCGCCCCACACTGGCCACGGAGCTCTCGATGCGGGCCCCCGCCCCCTGGCCCAGGGCCACC